>OGZK01003329.1_pt1 | contig 12769 bp, 10 predicted proteins | sample 1576791 | NCBI WGS metagenome assembly OGZK01 (sample SAMEA3541556, study PRJEB24748) | human gut metagenome | biome: human gut; feature: human-associated habitat; material: faeces | place: China | collected 2012
ACCGAGGCGAACTGGTCCATGATGCCGCAGTTCACGCCGCAGTAGTTGTGCTCGGTCGACTGACCGATCTTCGCCAGTTCGAACTTGTCGATACCGCAGTTATAGAGGTCGTTCAGCGCAAAGGCGTAGGTTGATTCCAGCGCTGCCGACGACGACATGCCGGCGCCCAGGGGCACGTCTCCGGCAAACACCGTGTCGAAACCGCCGATCTTGCCGCCGCGCTTCTGAATCTCGCGGCAGACGCCGAAGATGTAGCACGCCCAGCTCTCGGCCGGTTTGTCCGCCTCGTTCAGGCCGAACTCCGAGCTTTCGCCCAGATCGAGCGCATAAGCGCGCACCTTGTCCGTGCCGTTGAGCCGGATCGCCGCGACAATACCCTTATCGACCGCCCCCGGGAAGACGAAGCCCCCGTTGTAGTCCGTATGCTCGCCGATCAGGTTGATGCGGCCCGGAGAAGCGAACAGGATGGCTCCTTCGCCGTAAAGTTCATTGATTTTCTTGCTGACTTTTTCTTTCATGGCTCTTATTTTGTGGTTTTAAGTTTGAGTATCCGGATTCGGATTGCACGAAGATAGGAAAAAATCCGTGACGCCCGGCATAATTTTGCTTCAATTAACAATAAAAATCGACCATTTCATGCCCGGAATCCCCGAAAACGGCTGCGGCGACATCCTTATGCAAACGAAAGTTTTGCCTTCCTTTCGACTTGTAAATCCGGAAATGTTTGCTACCTTTGTAATGGTTTCGTTTCAGAAGTCACCAACTAACATTTCAAACGATATGACAAAAAACCTCATTTTGGCCGCCGCCATGCTGTTAGCAGGAGGCGCCGTCGCAGCCCAACCCAAGGTAATCGCACACCGCGGTTACTGGACAGCCCCCGAATCGGCGCAGAACTCGATCGCTTCGTTCACGAAAGCCGACGCCATCGGTGTCTTCGGCTCGGAAATCGACGTATGGCTCACCGCCGACGACAAACTGATCGTCAACCACGACCGCATTTACAAAGGCACGGACGTCAACATGGAGAAAGCCACCGCCAAGGAGATCACGGCCATCGTGCTGCCCAACGGCGAGAACATCCCCACGTTCGACGCCTACCTGAAACTCGTCGCCTCGAAACCCGACACGCGCCTGATTCTCGAAATGAAGTCGCTTTCGGATTACAACCGCGAAGACCTCGCCGCCAAAAAGATCGTCAAGCAGCTCAAGAAATACGGCGTGCTGGACCAGACGGAGATCATCGCCTTCTCGATCAACGCCTGCATGGCATTCAAGAAGCTCATTCCCGACACCAAAATCTACTACCTCAACGGCGACCTGGCTCCCAAGAGCATCAAGAAACTGGGGCTGGCCGGCATCGACTACTCGATGGGCGTGCTGCGCAAGCATCCCCAATGGGTGAAGGAGGCGCACGATCTGGGTCTCGAAGTCAACGTCTGGACCGTGGATTCGGAGGAGGACATGAAGTATTTCATCGGGCTGGGCGTGGACTACATCACCACCGACTACCCCGAGCGGCTGCAAGCCCTGCTGAAATAACGACCGGCCGATTCGTCAGACAGCCGCTAAAGATATGTATAAAAAAGCGCTACTGATGCTGGGATTGCTGAGCCTCGGGCCAGGAGATGCGGTCATTGCACAAACAGACATTGTAAACATCCCGGAGGCGTTCTGGGAGTCGGGATTTGTTCTCAACGGTTGCAAAATCGAATTTCCCTGCAAACTTATCGACCTGATGCAGACCTCGAATTATAAAAGCGGCTCAGTCAACACCAAAATTCCTCCTACCGGCGAAAACGAATTTTGGGCCGTAACTTTAACCAACGGGAAGGGAGAGAGAATCGAGGCTACGCTATTCAACCCCACGGCGCAGGAACTCGATGAAGCCGACTGCCTTGTAAACAGCATCAGCATCGGACCGCGTTCCGATAATTGGCACAATATCTCGGACTTTGCCGTTTTCGGTTTAAAGAGTAAGACGGCCACGCGGGAAGAGGTCGTCCAGGCGATCGAGAAATATTGCGGCGCACCTGCATACGTCATCGAAACTCCGAATGCGGATTATTACCAATTTTATGATAAAAAGCCTACGGTAGCTAATCCGGCACATTGGACAAATATCAAAATAGAGATCACGATTTCCAAAATGAAAGACACGTATAATGAAAAAATGATAGGATTCGACTTCCAACATGCAGGTGACTTTTACCGTAAACCGGAACCGAAATGATAAACCGTGCCGAACCTCTATTTTTCGCTTAACCTGAAAGCGGCCGTGATGTTCACGGCCGCTTTTTTATGATTCCACGTTCGGGGAAGAATGGCATATCAGACATCCACCACCGTCACCTCGATTCCGCGTTCGCGCAGGCGCTCCAGATAGAGGGGCTGCACGCCGCTGTCGGTGATGATGCGGTCCACCGCCTCCAGGTCGCAGATCTTGCTGAACCCGCGGCGGCCGAATTTCGACGAGTCGGCCAGCACCACGACCTTCTGCGCGGCATTGATCATCGCATCGTTCAGCGAGGCTTCGAGCACGTTGGTCGTCGTCAGTCCGAACTCCGTGTCGATACCGTCCACGCCTACGAACAGTTTGCTGCAATTGAAATTGCGGAGCATCGCCTCGGCAAAAGGCCCCACGACCGACACCGAACTGCTGCGGGTGATGCCGCCCAGCTGGATGACGTCCACATCGGCGTGCTGCGAGAGAATCTGCGTCACGGGAACCGCCGCCGTGATGACCGTCAGGCGGCCTACGGGTTTGATCTCCCGGGCCAGAAAGGCCATCGTCGTGCCCGAAGCGATGATGATCGAATCGTCCTGCGACACGAGGGCCGCGGCGGCGGCACCGATCGCCCGCTTCTCGGCGACGTTCTTCTTCTCTTTCTCGTTGACGTGGCGATCGCTGATATAAGGGCTTATAAGAATGGCGCTGCCATGCGTCCGGTAGAGTTTCTTCTGCTGTTCGAGGTAGGACAGGTCCTTGCGGATGGTCACTTCCGAAACCTTGAAAAGCTCGGAGAGCTGTGTCACCGAAATCGAGCCGTTCTGCTGCAACAGCGACAAAATACGGCTGTGCCGTTCCGGAAGGCTCAAAAGTGGTTCTTCACCTGGTTTGTTCATGCGCAATTAAAATTTTAAAGTTTTGAGAGATTAATATACGAAAAATATTCGAAACACGAACATTCCGCCGCGATTATTTTCCCTCCCGCAAGAAATTGCATGCCCGATCAGAATATTTCAAATTAAAAGGTTTTTTATTTTGAAATCGCCGAAATGATTTGTACTTTTGTTCCGAAACGAAATCAATCATCAAACCGATATTTATGGAAAGAGCATCACAAATCAAAAAGTTGTCCGACAAGGGCAAAATCTGGGACATGGTAGTCGTAGGCGGCGGTGCGACCGGACTCGGCGTCGCGGTGGATGCAGCCACGCGCGGCATGAGCGTAGCCTGCCTGGAGAAGACCGACTTTGCGAAATGTACGTCGAGCCGCTCGACCAAACTCGTGCACGGCGGCGTGCGCTACCTGCAAAAGGGCGACGTGATGCTGGTGCTTGAAGCGTTGCGCGAGCGCGGCCGCATGAAGGCCAACGCCCCGCATCTGGTGAAGGACCAGGCGTTCGTCATTTCGAACTACCGCTACTGGGACAATTTCCTTTACTTCTGCGGCCTGACCTTCTACGACCTGCTCTCGTTCGGCTTCGGCTACGGACGTTCGAAGTACATCTCCGCCAAGAAAGTGATGAAATACATCCCCACCTCGGTCGAAAAGGGGCTGAAGGGCGGCGTGGTCTACCACGACGGACAGTTCGACGACTCGCGCATGGCCATCAACCTCGCCCAGACCTGCGTCGAGAACGGCGGCACGGTCGTCAACGAGGCCACCGTGACGGGCATCCTGCACAATGAGGCGGGCAAGGTCGCCGGCGTGAAGTTCGTCGACAACACCACCGGCGAGGAGTATTCGATCAAGGCGCGCAGCGTCGTGAACGCCGCCGGCTGCTTCGTCGACGACATCATGCACATGGACAGCCCCGAACACCGCAAGATGGTCACCCCGAGCCAGGGCGTGCACCTCGTGCTGGACATGAAATTCCTGCAGAGCGACTATGCGATCATGGTTCCCAAGACCTCGGACGGCCGCGTGCTGTTCGCCGTGCCCTGGCACGACAAGGTCGTGGTCGGAACGACCGACATCGTGCGCCCCACCCCGGAGGAGGAGCCGCGTCCGCTGAAGGAGGAGATCGACTTCATCCTCGGCACCGCGGGACTCTACATGAACCCGGCGCCCACCTACAAGGACATCCTCTCGGTATTCGCGGGTCAGCGTCCGCTGGCGGCGCCCAAGAAGGAGGGCAAGAACACGAAGGAGATTTCGCGCAGCCACAAGGTCATCACCTCGGACAACGGTCTGGTGACGATCACCGGCGGCAAGTGGACCTCCTACCGCCTGATGGCCGAGGACACGGTGGACAAGGCCATCGAAGTAGCGGGACTTCCCCGGCGCAAGTGCGTGACCAAGAAATTCCACATCCACGGCTACCGCAAGAATCCCAACCTCGCCGACCATATGTACGTTTACGGTTCGGACGAGCCGAAGATCCTGAATCTGATCAAGGAAAACCCGGCGCTGGGCGAAAAGCTCTCTCCGAAGTTCGGCTACACGCTTGCCGAGGTGGTTTGGGCCGTGCGCGAGGAGATGGCCCTCACGGTCGAGGACGTACTGGCGCGCCGCGTGCGGCTGCTGTTCGTCGACGCCCGCGAGGCGATGGCCGCCGCTCCGAAGGTCGCCGAAACGATGGCCCGCGAACTGGGCCGCGACCAGGCATGGATCGATGCGCAGGTCGAAAGTTTCACGAAGATGGCGAAAAATTATATCTTTGAAGCTTAAACGGACTTTAACCCAAGCTTAAAATGTTCAATTTTTTTAATCCTCCGGCTCCCAAACCGAGGCTCTCCCAGGACAAAATCCCGGCCAAATACGCGCAGATGCGTCTGCGCGTATTTTTGGGTGCGTTTCTGGGATACGCAGCCTACTATCTGGTGCGCAAGAATCTTTCGCTCGCAGCGCCAGGCATGATCGAGTCGGGACTCCTCGACAAGGCCAGCGTAGGACTCGCGGGTTCGGCGATCTCGATCGCCTATGCCTTCAGCAAGTTCATCATGGGCAGCCTTTCCGACCGTTCCGACGCACGCAAATTCCTTGTCGTAGGACTTATTCTCTCATCGTTGCTGATGATTTGCACGGGACTGATCCCTTACAGCCACACAAATCCCGGCATCAACGTAGGCATTATCTTCGGTCTGATGCTGCTGGTGGGCTGGCTTTCGGGCATGGGATGGCCTCCCTGCGGGCGTATCATGGCCCACTGGTTCTCCCAGAACGAACGCAGTTTCAAAATGTCGGTATGGAATACGTCGCACACGATCGGCAGCGGCTCGCTGGGACTGCTCGTAACCGCCGGAATCGCCATCTTCGCCATGCTGGGATGGGGCGACACGTGGCGTGCAGCCTTCATCTTCCCGAGTTGCGTGGCGCTTCTTCTGGCCGTTTTCTGCTGGTGGGCGCTGCGCGACACGCCCCAGGCCTGCGGGCTGCCTCCCATCGACGAATACCGCAACGATTACTCGGCGGTAAAGGCCGCCAAGGGAGAAGAACAGAAAATCCCCTTCAAAAAACTCTTCGTCGACTACATTTTCAAGAACAAGATTCTCTGGCTCATCGCCCTGGCCAACGCTTTCGTCTATCTGGTGCGTTACGGCATCAGCGACTGGGCGCCGGTCTACCTGCAGGAGATGAATATCATGGATGCCTCGCAGAGCAACCTGGCCTTCTCGCTGCACAACTACGCGGGCGTCCCCGGAACGATCATCTGCGGATGGATCTCGGCCAAATTCTTCAAGGGACGCTGCGCCCCGGCCAACGTGATCTACATGGTGTTGGTGCTAATCGGCATTCTGGTCTATTGGAAAGCCGCTCCCATTGCCCAGTCGCTGGCTGAAATCTTCGGCGGCGACCCTGCCGCCATCGGCCGCACGGTCGTCTACACGGCGCTCTGCGAAATCGGGTTCTGCATCTACGGTCCCGTGGCGCTGATCGGCATTCAGGCGCTGAACCTCGTGCCGAAGAATGCAGCCGGAACGGCCGCAGGATTCGTCGGGTTGTTCGGCTACCTGTTCGGCGACGCCGTGCTGGCGAAAATCGTCATGGGTTCGGTCGCCAACGACAACTCGCTGGGATGGAACGCCACCTTCTGGATGTTCATTGTCGCCAGCCTGCTTGCCACGGCATTCTGTGCCACAACCTGGAAACGCGAGAAACAGGCTCTCTCCCGATAGAAAATTCCCGCTAACGAATCGTGAAAGCCCTTAACTCCCGGTTAAGGGCTTTTTCACGCCCTCCGACCAGACGGTCGACCAAGGCATGGAAACGGGGCGAATGGTCGTGGTGAACCGTGTGGCAGAGTTCGTGGACGATCACATAGTCGCGCAGGTGCTCCGGAAGAGTCATCAGAAAGAGGCTCAACGAGATGTGGTTGCGCCCCGAGCAACTCCCCCACTTCGTGCGCGAGGCGCGGATCGAAAGTTTTTCGCACTTCAGGCCCGTCGCCTCCGACAGCCGCCCGATGCGGCCCGGCAGGTCGGCTTTCGCCGCACGGCGCAGCTCCTCGATGCGGGCTTTCCGCTCCTCGGGCGGCAACTGCGGAGGCAGGGATGCCCGCTTGCGGGCGAGCCGTTCGCGCGCCGCCCCGATCCATTCCGCTTTTTGCTCCAGAAAATCCAAAGCCCGTTTTTGCGGCACCCCGCAGGGGAACGAAAGCCGCACGGCGCCCGTGGCGCGCACCGAAATCGAAATGCGGCGGGCGCGCACGGTCTGCGAGAGGGTCACCTCGCCCAGCCGGGGATGCACATAGAGGGAGGTCATCGCATCAGCACAGCATTGATCGCCATTCCCTGTATTACAACGGCAGAATCCGTACGTTCCAACTTAATATTTTCGAACAGAATCCGGCAACGGTCATCGCGGTAATCCAACAGCCGCAGCAACTGCTCCGGCGCAGGCTCGCACGCTTCGGCCGGATCGAATCCACTCCTTTCCAGCTGGCGTTCCAGCAAATCCCGACAGGAAATCCGGTACACGGCACACTCCTCCCCCAAAAACAGACGAAGCGTATCGTTGCTGACATCATAACTATGATCGTTGTACCAGTTCCGGAGATTCGTATAATAATGCGGATATTCCGCATTTACCTCGAACCGGACATTAACGGGCGCCTCCAGTTCAATAATATTGGTATCGACACATGTATCGACACAGCTCCAATCATAGCCCCACCTCACGTAATCGCGCATCGCTTCGGGGAAAATCGCGGCCAGATCGTCGAGGTCCTTCACGCCGAAACGGGCGAAAGCCGCGCTGTCGCGGCGGATATAGTCGAGCGACTCGTAGAGTTTCCGGTACTCCTTCTTATAAACGGTATCGGCCAGCGGCATCGGCGTCAGCAGCAGCCGTCCGTCCCCGCCGAGGCGTCCGAGCCGCTCCGCCACCCGCTCCGCGCGCTGCGTCTGCGACTGCACGGCGATACGCTCCGGCTCGAGGAAGGGAACGTAAGCCAGCGCGGCGAAGCTCACCCATGCCGCAAGACACACCCACAGGTAACGGCCCGTACGCTGCGAAAGGAACAACAGCACGCAGAGGGTCATCAGACCGCCGCACACCACGAGGTAGACGCGCGGTTCGGTCAGGCCGTATTCGTTCGTGCGGCGTACCACGCCGATCCAGAACAGCGTCAGCACGGGCAGCGACACAAGGCTGAAACGGTCGAAAAACCAGTCGTAAATCCGTTTTTCAAGCAGCCGCCCCAGCGCCTTCACGGCCAGCGCCGTCATCGTGAACCCGAAGACCAGATAGGCCACGCCGCCCTCGGGCAGCGTCCACGTGACGAGGATTTTGGCCATGTAGAGGTAGAGGATTGCGGCGTAGATCAGCAGCGCGGGGGTCACGATGTAGTTCAGCAGCATTTCGAGGATGCGGCTGCCGCGCAGTTCGGCGTCCCGCCAGCGGTCGGCCATCATCAGGAACAGCAGCGGCACGGCCAGCGTCTCGCAGATCGTCACGGACCACACCGCGACGTGTTCGATCCACGCTCCGCCGAGGCCGAAGATATAGGTCGCCGAATAGAGTATCGCATAGAACAGCCCCAGCGCGACATTGGCGAACAGCAGGGCCAGCGCACCCGAGCGCAGCCAGACGAGCGCGCCGTTGACGAACCGGTCGTTGCGCACGGCCCGCAGGCTCAACAGCAACAGCAGCGGCGCCAGTATGCCGAGCGAAATGCGGAAAGACGCGCTTTCGATCCAGTCGCCGAGACCGCTCCAAAGCGTCAGCGGCACGATCGGCGCCCACACGACCCAATAGACTTTCCGCCACGGTCCGCGCCCCGCCAGGTTGTTGACGGCAAGCGCCAGAGCGAAGAACAGCGGCACGAGGCCGAGTCTATTAAACAATTCCTCCTCGCTCCAGTCGAGTTCGTAGGTGAGCAGGCACCGGATGCAGGCGTAGAGCGCCAGGAGCGTTTCGACCGGGTACGACCGCACGACCCGCACGGCCCCTTCGCGGAGCCAGCGCAGGCAGTATTCGAGTTTGGCTTTCACAGAATTATGATTTTGATTATCGGCTTTGCATATTCGTTCGTCATGGCGAGGCGTCGTCAGATGCCGCGGCCATCTGCGGAGAGTGTCGTAACGCCGCAAGGATTGCCGCGTCGCTGCGCTCCCCGCAATGACGGGACTCCGTCTCCTCCTTTCAGTTCTCCGGCCCGATGCGCTGGCGCACGACCTCGAACAGCATCACGGCCGCCGCGGCCGAGACGTTGAGCGACTCGATGTGGCCGATCAGCGGAATGGCCAGCTGCTCGTCGCAGAGTTTGAGCACCTCTTTCGAGATACCCGTATCCTCGGCGCCCATCACGATCACCGTAGGACGGCGGAAATCGGCATCGTAGAGCAGTTTGCGGCTCTTCTCCGTGGCGGCCACGACCTGAAAGCCCTCCGCCTGCAATGCCTTGAGCGTATTGCGGACCGAACCGACGCGGCACACCGGAATCGTCGTCAGCGCACCGGCCGACGAGCGGATCGCCTCGGCGTTCACGGGCGCCGAGTTCTTCAGCGGCGTGATCAGCCCGTGCGCCCCGGCACACTCGGCCGAGCGGGCGATGGCCCCGAAATTCCGCACGTCGGTCACCCCGTCGAACAACACCACGAGCGGCGTCTCGTCTTCGGGCACGCGTTCCAGAATGTCGGTCAGCTGCACATACTCGATGGCCGCGGTCTGCGCCACGACGCCCTGGTGGTTGCCGCGCGTCAGGCGGTTGAGCTTCTCGACCGGAACCTCCTGATAATGCAGACGATGGCGCATGCAAAGATCTTTCAGCTCCTGCATCAGCTGCCCTTCGGCGCCCTTGCGGATGTAGAGTTTCTCGATCTGCTTTCCGGCCTCGATCGCTTCGGCCACGGGACGAATCCCGAAAATAAGGTTGCTATCCATCGTGTAAATTGTTATATTTGTCATTTTGAGCACAGCGAAGAATCTAAAAATCAGCGGCAAGATCCACTCTGCCCGGATTCATCGTTTCTATCAATCGCTCTTTTCGTTCCCGCAACCATCCTTTGATCTGCTTCTCTCTGGCTATTGCATCTCGAACGTCCGAATAAGGCTCGTAATAAAGTAAGGCATAACACCGATAACGGCTTGTAAATCCTGCTGTTTCTCCATTTTTATGTTCCAGAACCCGACGTTGGAGATCATTTGTTACTCCAACGTACAAAGCCCTGCCGCTGGCACTGCCCATCATATATACGTAATAATGTCCCTGCATATTATCTTCCAAAAGATCCTTCGCTTCGCTCAGGATGACATTATGCATTATTCATTCTGCATTCCATTCCCCGCATCCCGATTTTTGATTTCAAGCGGGCTAATCCGCTACGATTTCCAGTTCATACGACGCCTTCTCCCACTCGTGCATCTGGTGGTCGTAACGGGTTTTCAGTTCGTTGTAAGCCTTGTAGTCGGCCTCGTTGTATTCGGTCGCGGCGGCGAACCGCGCATCGTACTCCGCGATCCGCTTCTCGATGTCGGCCAGCTCCGCCTCGATCGTCTCCACGACCTTTTTCGCTTTGCGCAGCTGCTTCTCCTGCTCCTTCCTCTGCTCGTAGGAGAGCTTTCCGGATACAGCCGGCTTCGGTTCGTCGCCTTTCGCAGGCATTTTGGCCGGAGCGTCGCGCCGCTCGATCTCCTGCAACGACTCCAGCTTGCGCTTTTCGAGGAAATAGTAGATGCCGCCCAGATACTCCTTCACCCCGCCGTCGCGGAACTCGTAGACCTTCTCGACCATGCCGTCGAGGAATTCGCGGTCGTGCGACACCACGACCACCGTGCCGTCGTACTTCATAATGGCGTTCTTGAGGATGTCCTTCGAGCGCATGTCCATGTGGTTCGTCGGCTCGTCCAGCACCAGCAGGTTGCGCGGTTCGAGCATCATGCGGGCCATCGCCAGACGCGCCCGCTCGCCGCCCGAGAGGACCTTGACCTTCTTGTCGATGTCCTCGCCGCGGAACAGGAACGCCCCCAGAATGTCGCGCAGGCGGGTCCGGATGTCGCCCACGGCCACACGGTCCAGCGTGTCGTAGACCGTGAAATCGCCGTCCATCAGATCGTCCTGATTCTGGGCGTAATAGCCGATATTGACGTTCGCCCCGAGGCGCACCGACCCTTCGGTGGGCGTCAGCTGGCCGATCAGCATGCGTGCGAGGGTCGTCTTGCCCTCGCCGTTGCGGCCTACCAACGCAATCCTGTCGCCCTTCTCGATGACGAAATTCGCGCCGCTGAAGACATGTTTCTCGCCGAACGACATGCCGGCCTCGCTGATCTCCGCGACGATCTGCCCCGAGCGGGGCGCGGGCGGGAACTTGATGTTGAGCGTGGCGAGGTCCTCTTCCTCGATCTCGAGACGGTCCAGCCGCTCCAGCTGCTTGATGCGCGACTGCACCTGGTTCGACTTGGTGGGTTTGTAACGGAATTTCTCGATGAACTCCTCGGTCTTCTCGATCATCCGCTGCTGGTTCTCGTAGGCCGCCATCTGCTGCGCCCGGCGCTCGGCGCGCAGGACGACGTATTTCGAATAGGAGACCTTGTAATCGGTGATCTTGCCCAGCGACAGTTCGACCGTGCGGTTGGTGACGTTGTCCAGAAAGGCGCGGTCGTGCGAAATGAGCAGCACCGCGCCGTTGTAATTCCGGAGATACTCTTCGAGCCACTGAATCGACTCGATGTCGAGGTGGTTCGTCGGTTCGTCCAGCAGGAAGATCGAGGGCCGCCTGAGCAGCAGTTTCGCCAGCTCGATACGCATGCGCCAGCCGCCCGAGAACTCGCTCGTGGCGCGCCCGAAATCCGACCGTTTGAACCCGAGGCCCAGCAGCGTCTTCTCGATGTCCGCGTCGCGGGTCTCGCCGCCGAGGATATGATAGTGGTCCTGCGCGTCGTTCAGACGGTGCAGGAGCTGTTCGTATTCGGAGCTTTCGTAGTCGGTGCGCTCGGCGATCTCGCGCGTCAGGGCCTCGATCTCGGCCTCGAGCCGCAACACCTCCTCGAAGGCCTTGGCGGTCTCCTCCGCGAGCGTCGTGGTGTCCGCCACGCGCATCGTCTGCGGCAGGTATCCGATCGTGCAGTCGCCGTTGAGCGTCACGGCGCCCGACGTGGGCTGCTGTTCGCCCGTGATGATGCGCAGGAGCGTGGTTTTGCCCGCTCCGTTCTTGCCCACCAGTCCGATGCGGTCCTTCGGGTTGATCAGGAACGAAATATTGTCGAAAAGGGTCCAGCCCCCATAACTGACGGTAAGGTTGTCTAATGAAATCATGGCGAATCTAAAAACACCGCAAAGTTAGCGATTTAATCCGACATATCGTATCTTTACGGTCCCGAAACAGAATCCCGGAGATGGAAAAACTGGAACGATACCTGCAATTCATGCGCGAAGCCGAACGGCTGAAAAACGTCCTGCGCTCGGCCCGCACCTCGACCGGACGGCACGAAAGCACCGCCGAACACACGTGGCGGCTGGCCCTGCTGGCCCTCGTCCTTGCGGACGAAAAACCGGAACTCGACCTGCCTCGGGTCCTTGCGATGTGCCTGGTCCACGACCTCGGGGAGGCTTACGAAGGCGACATCCCGGCCGTTGCGCAGTGCGACCCCGCCTCCAAGGCCGCGGCGGAACTTGCGGCCATGGAGCGGCTCACGCCCCTGCTGCCCGCAGAAGCCGCAGCACGCATCCGGACGCTCTGGGAGGAGTACGAAGCCTGCGCCACGCCCGAAGCCCGCTGGGTCAAGGCGCTCGACAAGGCCGAGACCATCCTCCAGCACAATCAGGGAGCCAATCCCGCCGATTTCGATTACGAATTCAACCTGACCTATGGCGCGGAGTGGTTCCGCGACGATGCGCTCCTGCGCCGACTGCGCCGCCTGCTCGACGCCGAGACGGCCCGGCACGCCGGACGCTGACGGAGTGTTTTTTCCGAAATGAAATCCCCTGCGCTCTTCCGGACGGACCCTCCGGTCAGGCGTTGAGCATCTTCACGACCTCGGCCTGCGGATCTTCGGCTCCGAAAACGCTGCTGCCGGCCACCAGCACGTCGGCGCCCGCCCCGTAAACCGCTCCGGCGTTGCGGGCCGAGATGCCTCCGTCGACCTCGATGATCGTTTCG
>OGZK01003351.1_pt1 | contig 12696 bp, 12 predicted proteins | sample 1576791 | NCBI WGS metagenome assembly OGZK01 (sample SAMEA3541556, study PRJEB24748) | human gut metagenome | biome: human gut; feature: human-associated habitat; material: faeces | place: China | collected 2012
CTTCGGAAGGCAGCAGCAGGGCACGGCTTTCAGCCTTCTCCTGAACCTCTTCCGTGTTTATCTGCCTGTCGATGTCCTCCATGCTGTGCGTGTACTGTTCATAGTCATCCTCCATCTTGGCGGCGACCAGCAGTTTCTGCCTCAATGCCTCACGCTCACTGTCGCTGAACTTTTCAAACGGATTGAAATAGGCCTCATAGTATTCTACGATAGTCTGGTTTATCAGCATGTCCTCAATCTTGGAAGGAAATGCGTTACCCTTGAATATCAGGAATATCAGTGATTTGAGGAAGTTCTTCTTCTCACCGAAATTGAGTTCATATTCCTCCTTCGTAACTTTGAACGGATTCATGGAGATGGGCTTCTCTTTTGAGTAGGATATGTATGTACCCTTGTAATATCCGCATATACCTTCGTAGGAATCACCCGTATCAACCATGACCACATCCGTATTCTGTTCCAGAAGCTGGCGTACCACACTGTTCATGTGGGAAGCCTTTTTATATCTCCTAACACGCTGAGCTACAGCACTCTCTTGAAAACAACAAATTCAAAACGGTACAAATTTTGAACAGGCGAAAATCTATAGTTCAAAGCACTCGGCAAAGAGAAAAAACTATGACAGGGGTAAAAAGTGGTTTTAAGATTATTTATGAAAATATTTTGGGTAATTTTGGCTGATTGCTATCCAAAGAGCGCATTTTTGATAATAAGTCCCACCTCCATCAGCCATAAAGAGTGTGACAATCGAAAAAGAAAAAGAGGGATGAGAGAGCCTTCTTGGTGGCTTCAACATTGGGCGAAAATGGATGTCTTGTACCTCAGTTGTATCTCAGTCGGCATATATTGCTGATAGACAATGCAGGTTAATAATTCGGCGGCAACAGAATAGTACCATTGCAATAAAAATGCACTGGGGAATTTATTGCGTTATTTTGCTTGATAGTATATCAGAATAATGAGAATTATTCATTTTATTGCTAAACTAACATAAAAAATAGAGGCCTTTTGAGGTTATTTCGAGTTATTTTCGTAATTTTGCAGGGTAAAACTATATTTAAATATGGCAAACAAAGATATTAACCGTATAAAGGTAGTCCTTGTAGATAAGAAGAAAACGAACAAGTGGCTTGCCGAACAATTGGGAAAAGACCAGACTACAATATCTAAGTGGTGTACAAACACCTCTCAACCAGATTTAGAAAGTCTGATGAAAATTGCCAAACTGCTGGGTGTCGAACTTTCCGAACTCGTTCGGTTTGAACAGGTTCAAGCAGGCGAAATAGATAATAACATAGAATAATGAAGAATAAACATACCTTTATAGACCTTTTTTCGGGTTGCGGAGGCTTGTCATTGGGGTTTGAAATGGCAGGTTTTACAGGTATTCTTGCAATTGATAATTGGAAGGATGCTCTGACTACCTATGCCTATAACAGAAAGGACGCCAGGACTCTATGCGGAGACTTGGCTACACTTGACCCATATAAGATTAAGGCTGAATATGATATTTCTGATGTAGATGTTATCATTGGTGGTCCTCCATGCCAAGGTTTTTCTGTGGCAGGTAAAAGGATTATCGAAGACGAACGCAATAAACTCTACAAAGCCTTTGTTGGTTTTGTTGATTGCTTCCGCCCACATGCCTTTGTTATGGAGAATGTCCCCAATATACTCAGCATAGGTGACGGCATGGTGAAAGATTCCATCATCAAGGATTTTGAGAGCCTTGGTTACAAAGTGAGTGTTCAAGTAATCACAGCTTCCGATTATGGAGTTCCACAGAATAGGCGAAGGGCTGTATTTGTAGGCTTGGCGAATGGCAAAGAGTTTCAGTTTCCAGAACCATATAAAATGGAAAAGATTACATCTTTTGATGCACTTAGCGATTTGACAGAAGAATCTCTCGCTGATGGTTCACCATATCCAACAGAGCCGACATGCGAATTTCAGCGTTATGCACGTAAGGATAGTATTGGTGTTTACAACCATGACATCACCATACACAATGATAAGACAAAGGAAATCATTGCAATGGTGCCGGATGGAGGTAACTACAAAGACCTTCCCATAGAATTGCAGCAGACGAGAAAAGTACACATTGCCTGGACTCGCTTGTGCAGCACAAAGCCGAGTTTTACCATTGATTGTGGTCATAATCACCATTTTCATTATAAGTTTAATCGTGTACCTACTGCACGTGAATCAGCCAGGTTGCAATCATTCCCTGATCGATTTATTTTTTTGGGAAATAAGGGAAGTCAGCTTCGTCAGATAGGCAACGCAGTACCACCACTTATGTCAAAAGCCATATCAAATCAGTTAAAAAAATATTTAGACAATGTATAATCCAGAGAATCAATATAGATGTACAATCATTAGGGGCAAAAGCCAATCAGATATGGAGGATTTGTTGCCTTTGTATGCGAATATGGTGCACAAGTTCTGCCCGTGTGAAGAGCAAATGTTCAAGGATTCGTCACGCAAGATGATTTCTAAAGCATTGTTCAATACAGATTCGTATGCCCAATTGTCTGAAAGTAATAGGAAAACTGTTGACAATCATTTAACGGAAATAGCTGGTACTTTATTAGGGTTATATTATCCTGAAGATGATGTATCAGGCACAATTATTTATGAATCAGAATCTTGTCGTTTTCTCGTTGAAAACAACGATTATCCGACATTTTTCAAAAATCTGTGTCTAAATTTTCAGTTCCCCAACGGTGCGAAATGGATACAGTTCATAAAAGATGACATAGAGAATGGTTTGAACATCAAGCCCTTCTGTTTTGTTGTTGCATTACTGTATTATGCACAGAATCAGAAACAAAAGTATTTGTTGACGAAACAAGAGGTTGGTTACTATGTTCTCAACAACCTCGATGTACTGAAAGGCTTGGTAACATATCAAGAAGTATATGAGAGAATCATATCAGACAGAACCAATAAAATCAAGAGAGAAAAGTTAAGTGGCTCTCATGATTGGCAACATATAAAAGAGCAATTCAACCTGTTAGAATTGGCCAATATCATAGAGACCGATGCAACATACTTGTGGTTGAACAAGGATGAAGCCCCTGCCATTCAGATTTTTTTAAGTCAATCTCCTAATATAACTTTTGATTGCTACAAGTACAGTTTAGAAACAGTAAACGACAATAAGGCTTTTTTGAATGATTGGAAAAAGTACTATGGCAGGTTTAATAAGGAATTGATGTCTCTCACTCCAGCCTTTCAAACTTCCGAAATAGTAATCATAGACAAAGATGAACAGAAAGCACAAGGCGGAGCTACTAAGTCAACTGTTGATTTAGGTGATGAGGGTGAGGCTTTGGTGTTCAGATTTGAGCAGGAGCGTGTCAGAAAATACAAAGAGCGTCTTGTAAATAAAGTATTGCTACTTGGTAAAACAAAGGGACTTGGATATGACATATCCTCGATTGAAGCGGATGAAAATCCACAAAAGCCCGAGTTTGCTCGTTATATTGAAGTCAAATCAACCAAACGCGTCACCACACCAAAGTTTGACAAACAGTGGAGCGATTCATTAAATATAACTGCAAAAGAATGGGTGGCAGCGGAACAGTATGGTGAATACTATAATATATATAGGGTATATTTTACAAAGAATAATACTATAATTGTAAGAATAAAGAATCCATATAAAAAAGCTCAAGATGGTGATATTGAGGTATATCCAACAATATATCAAATGAACTTTGATGCTAATGTAATTGAAATAAAGTATGACAAGTAAAGTTGCTTCATTATTTTGTGGCTGTGGAGGGTCTGACCTTGGAATGCTTGGAGGATTCAATTATCTGGGCAAAGATTACAAGAGGTTAGACTTTGAGATTGCGTATGCTGTTGATTTTGACAGTTACGCAGTGGAGACTTATAATACAAATTTTTCTCATCCAGCAGAATGTGGAGATGTAAAAGACATTGACTTTTCCGCCTTGCCAGATGTAGATGTAATGATTGGAGGATTTCCGTGTCAATCATTTAGTACAGTGAACCCAACCAAGGACACTAATGATGATAGAGCAAATCTCTATAAGCAAATTGTCCGATTCTTGGAAACAAAACGTCCCAAATATTTTATATGCGAGAACGTAAAAGGATTGGTCACTCTACAGAAAGGGGCATTAATCGAAAAGATTATAAAAGAGTTTAAGGCTGTAGGTTATAATGTCAAATATCGTCTTGTAAAGGCGGTTGAATTTGGTGTGCCACAAAGAAGAGAGCGAGTTATAATTGTTGGCATCAGAGAAGATTTAGTATATAACTATGTTTATCCTGCTGCTTTATACAAAGAAGGGAAGTATGTACCGTTAAGTGCAGTAATAGATGAATTAGCTATTTCCGAACAAAAGTATTATTTCTCGCAAAGAGCAGTGCAAGGGGTCAAGAATGCAAAAAATAATATGAAAAGAGGGTTATGGCAGGATTTGAATGCGCCTTGTCTAACCATCACTTCTCATTTGGCCAAGACGAGCATGAACTCACGCGATCCAATTTTATTGGTAAACTCAGAAACAGAATTATACCGCCGTTTCACACCAAGAGAGGCTGCTCGAATTCAGTCTTTCCCTGATAGCTTTAGGTTAAACAAGTCTGAAGCAAAATCATACAAACAAATTGGCAACGCTGTACCTCCTGTTATGATGTGGTATATAGCACAAGCGTTACAGGAAGCCATTAAAACGCAGAAAAAAATGAAGAAAGAATCAATATCATTATTAAATTTCAACAAGTTGGTTGAGGAACATCCAAATAGGATTGTTGCAAACAATCAAGAAGAAATCTTGGATGAGAGAAACATTGATTTCTCAAAAAATGTTCTTGTAAGTTTAGTAAAACAGGACAATATAGAACAATATTTAGACCGTTCTGCAAAAGTATATTACACAGGCAAAAGGTTTCCGTCAACGGTAGCCCTAAATAAGTTGTATTACTTTATGCCTTATATGAAGAACAAGGGCATTAGGGATTTGTATGTCATAAAAATCGCCCGTGTTGGAACGAAGCAGGAAGTACACCCAGAATGCGATGACAACGATTTCAGACTCGTTTTTGAAATTGATTATGTTGGCCAGCTTTTTGAGGATTACAAACCAATAAAGCTTGATATTTGGAGGACATTTACAGACACAACTATGTCAAGCCTTCAAATCAAGGTTAAGCAGGGAGAATAAGAAACTTCTGCTGTTATTATTTTGGCATCAAGGTATCTTTATATCAGGTATCTCGATGCCATTATTCTTTAACTCAATATTCTTAATAGTATCAAATAATGCAAAGAGAACAGATAATTACACGTCTTAATGAGATCACCTCATATTTCTCTTTTGGTAGATTGTTGGGATATATTTCATTTTTCGACACGATAGGTATAGACGCTCAGCTCAAACATAGTCAGAAATCAAATCGCGAGAGGCTCATATCGTCAGAAATAGATTTTTTGACAGGATTATGGCTACAAAACGTGGATTTGAAGAAGAGTTGGGATGTTTGTAATGATGACAACATTCTGAATGAGGTGTATTGTCTAATGGATGATCTACATACAACATATACCAATATGAACAATGTTAGTGAAATGTTCGTAGAAAATTTCTTTTATGAAGGAGATTTAGCCTATGATTGGCAATATGCAAAATTTGCAAAAGAAAAGTATAACGAAGAACCTATTGTTTCTATATTGAAAGAGAAGCATGGATTTGACGTAAACTTCATTGCTTCTACATTGTCAAAGATTAAGCATATTATTGAGGAACAGATAAAAAGACGTAGGGCAGAAAAGCAAAGAACAAAGCAATATATGTCACCAATGAATGCGTTTACAATAAAGCCAAATGCAATTAAGAGACATTTTTCACCACAAGAAAGAAACATACTAAGGAGATTATCTGTAAAGTTAGGTGATGCATTCCCTTCACAATTAAAAAGCATTACGGACTCAAACTATATCAAGCAATGTCCAATTATTGAATTGCCAGGAGAAAGAGGTTTATTTATCATCAACGAAAGTGCTATAGCCGTAGCAATGAACGAATCACCTTATTATTGGCTTGCCGAAGATGTGTCTTTTAAGAAAAAACTTGGAAGTCTCAGAGGGGATATTGCTGAAAAGATTGTATATAATATTGTTAAAAGAAGATTCCTTGACACATCATATCATCATATAATAATCAAAAAGAGTAAATCTGCAAACGCTATAACAGACATAGATGTGATGTTGTATCACAAAGAATTTGGTATAGTTTTCCAAGTTAAAAGCAAAAGACTGACAGAACTCTCAAAAAAGGGTGACTTGCTTTCAATAGAAGAAGACTGCAACAAAGCAATTTTGGAAGCATTTGCTCAGGGAACCAAGTGTATTGACTGTCTGAACCAGGCTTCAAATTATTATTCTTTGAAGAAAAATGACCTTTCGTTTTGTGAAAATATTAAGTTCATCAACGTTTGTATAACACTTGATACATTTCCCGGGATTACATCTTTAAGTTATCTCAAGAACCCAATAAATGATGAAATACCACTCATTGCAATGTCTATTTATGATTTAGACACGATTTTTTATCTCTTTGAAGCTGACACTATAATAGAGTATTTCAAGTTTAGAGCTGCATGTATAAGTAATGGTATATATGGACTAAATGAGATACATTACATAGGTGCTTTCCTCGCAAACATTAGAGGAGAAGGAGTCAAACTGCATGATATAAAGATTTGCCGTGAGTACGCTATTTATGCAGACTATTTAATCAAAAAGGCTCAACATGGCATATATAGTAACAAGGATGTTGATTGTGACATAATGAGCCTAATGTGGAAATATCGACCAGATGAACCTATTACATGCGAATGAGGTAATAGATGTTGTCAAGTCACCTTTTTATTCCACATCCTTGCCTCGGCACATCACCCACAATATCCTCCAACTCCCTGTCCACCTTGGATAGTTCCTCTTTGGACAAGGCATATATGCAGTCAATCGCCAGTCGGTTGGCTGCTATTTTTCTGTGTGTGAGGATGGTCTCTTCGCCACCGATGGAGGGGCGGTTAGCACCGCTTGCCTCCAGATAGTCGTTTACTGCGTCACGCATGGTGAACTGTCTCATGCCAGTCTTTGCCCAGTAGATAAGGGCATCGGCAGCTGCTTTTCTTGTCTTGCTGTATTCGTTGTCTGTCATAATCTTGATTTTCTGAGTTTGCTAAAAAAGTTTGATACATATCCAAATGGTTATTTCAACCAAGATGATTGCCCAACTTACAAAAGCCAAGCCGAACATCCAGGCATAGGTGCGACCGTTGAAGTAAGCACCTTCCTCGATATTGCGGATTCGTTTGAGTTCCTTCTGCTGGTGAGCGAACAGGTCATTTATCCGCTTCTCGTGCTTGTCAAGGGCTTGCTTTAAGGCAGAAATGGCGGTATTGTTCCGCTCGTCCAACTGGGCAAGCCCTTCATCGTTGATACCTACATTGAGGTTACTTTGCTCAGCCTTGACTATGGCACGGCAGATACCGTCAACTATGTTGTCCGTGCTCCTGTGGGCAGCCATAAGTGCCACTTTCGTTGATTCCAACCTCCGATAGGCATTGCCCAGTTCTTCCTTTGCGTCATTGAGAACTTTCTTGGCTGATTCTATCTCTTCCAGAGTCACCTTGATTTCGTCCCTGCCACTCTCTATGTTCTCGTCCTCCTGCATCTGATTGTACAGGTTAAGCACATCCTGTGTGGCATCTTTCTTGTTTCTTCTCATACTGTTGTTGTTTGAAAGTTATCGTCTCATGCCTCTCTTTATAGGTTTGCAGAGGCTGCTTGCCAGCCTTGCACAGCGTCTTGCCCAGTCACGGTCATCATCATCCTTGTCACGTCCCCAACCACAGCCAGGACTGCCACCGCCACCACATGACTCAGACATCGATGTGGCAGCATCAAGGTAGTCCATGAAGAGCAGCATAGCCACATTCAGAATGTCGTTGTGGCTTGCAGATCCATTCTCAGGGACTTCGATACAACTGGTCATCGTGTCGTATGCGGTTCTCGGCATGACTATGTTGAAACGCTCGCCATCGACTTCAATAATCTTCCTCAATCTGGCAGGAGGGACAAGTTTGCCATCATAGGTTGTCCGAGACTGACCACTTGAAACTGCCGTATTTCTGCTGTCCAATGTAGTAGCGTTTGGAACAGGTGACGAAGGTCTTTGACCAACTGCAACAGGGGTTGTCTGTGGGTGCAGTTTACGGAAGGTATTCCCGATTTTCGATGCTGTGAGATTCCTGCCTACACCCAGTTCAGATGCCTTGATGGTAGTTCTGCCGAACTTGAAGCGATAGCCATGCACCCTGCCTTGACCAGTCTTGTCACGGATAAGCTCAATGTCATATCCCTTTGCCTTCAATCGGTCGGCATATTCATCCCAGTCAAAGAACGGCATTGAACGCAGCACATCCATACATGCTTTGGTCACCTCTGCAATACGCTCCTGACGAATCTCCATGGCATCCTTCCAGCCATGACTCTGATTGACAGCTTTCGCAGCCATCACGGCACGCTCACCGATAAACTTCACATCATTGAGATTACCATCCATGTCGATGCGGTTCACCACCAGATGCAGGTGGGGAATGCCACTCTTTGAGTCACGATGAAGGGCGGCAAAATACTGCGAGTTGGCTATGTTGGTCGGCTTGACCGAAGTTGCAGCCTTACCCTTCTTCTTCCCGATGTGGTTCACCTTGGAGATGCCATCCATCTCATGGATGAATTCGTCAAGGAATCTCCTCCAGTCTTCCATCGTCCAGTTGCGTGCCTCTTCCTCAGATGGGGAAAGTTCAAAGCGGATGGACGTCAGTTCGATGGGCTTCTTGGCATACTTCTGCTTGAACATGGACTGATGCAGCACCATTTCGTCCCACATGCCCATAGGCGGCAGACCCTCGCTGAGATGGTTGGTCTTGACGATGTCAGCACGGTTGTTCTTGGTTGCGTAATTGGTCATTGCCTGACCATGCTGAATTGCTGATGCTTTTGCTATCATAACATATCTAAGAATTTGTCCCTAATGCGGCTCAATTCCTCTATCAGGGTGTTGATACCTTGGAGCCAACGCTCAATGAAGTCGGCTCTCTTGAAGAGTTTCAGCCTCTCAGTCTGTGGCAGGGCATGAAGCGCATTGCGCACATAAACCAGTTCAGACCTTGCCCCGATTAAGCCTTTCAAAGCTTCCTCCTGTCCTGTGGTCATGGGTAGGGACGGTTTGTGTCCGATGCCTAAGTCATGGAGATAGGTGCTCTTGCTCCTGCCTGACAATCGGGCATTAAGCACTACCTGATTGTATTCTTCTTCTGTGAAACGAACGTCAATGTGTCTTATCTTCGGAGGTCTCTTCTTTGAGCTTTTCTCCTTGTTGCTATTCTTATCTTTTGCCATTATAGATGGGGATTATAAAGTTTGTACTCTGATATAACAGGACAGCCAATGTGAGCCTGCGAACATTCATGAATGCCAGTAGGAAGCGGTGGGCGAAGCGAAACCGTCTGACACTGGTACTTCTTGTTTAGACCTCCGAAATAACTGCGGTTAATAGAGGTGGCGGCTCCTGGATAGCATGTCTGTTAGGACAGTCAATAGTTGAAATAAGGGAAAAGGAGAAATGGCATCATGAATGCCTTTGGGAGTTATGCGCGTCTTGCCACTCCGTGTTCTCCTCGTAGAGACTTTCATCGGCTGGAGGCTGCAAGAGACAACCCTCGTCATCATAGACAGGAGGCGGCAGCAATTCAACAGATGGAGTCTCTCCGCCTTGGGTGTAATCATCTTCTGACGGCTGTCCAACCTCATACTCAAAATAGGTATCACCTTTCATTTCCCTTCGTTTGAAGTCTTGTGGTATCGGAGAAGGATCTGAAAGTCCATCCCCTATGACACACGAATTAACGGAAGGGGAAGAAGTACTATAAGAGGCAGGAACATGGGGATGCAGAATGTCAGTTGTGTCAGGATTGACGCTGCTGTCTTTCTGCTGCCCTGTGCCATTGGAGAGATTGACTCCCGAAGAGTAAGCGGTATCGGATGGGACATCGGACACCGGTTTCTCTTGGGTGGCGGAAGTCACGGTTTGACGGTTATAGAAAGGGTTCTTGATGGCTTCCTTGATGCCGTCAACGTACCAGAAGGCGATGCAGAGTATAGTATGGATGGAGGTGCGGTTGTTCCTCTCGGTTGAGAGAATACCCACCTGATTGAACAGTTCCACCACCTTTGCCGCTGTCTTGCGGTCACACTTCCAAAGGGCAGACAACTCAACGGTTGAGATTGCAAACTGCCCGATGGAGAGTGAGGCGGAGAAGCCTGTCTTCTGATAAACACTCGGCTTGATGGAAGCCATTGATACAAAAGTGTCGAAGGCGGTCATGCGGTGGAAGCCCTGCCTGTCATCCTTCAAGAAATCGAGCTGCTCCTTGGTCAGCAGTATTCCGTATTTTGTGCTTTGGTTACTCATCTTGAAAAACTGGTTATAGGTGAAACGGATTACTCAGCAAAGAGAGAATGAATGATTATTCTTTTCCCTTTCGTAAAAAAGTGGATTCCGTAGGTCTATTATCCATCAAATCATTCTTCTCCATTAGGCATACTCTCGTTCTTGTCCCTCTTCATGGAGGCAGGCTTGTTCTTCTTGCTTTTCTGCAACATTGCCAGATGAGCCTCGAAGTCTGCCTGTTCCTCCTGGGTCGATTCGTAAGGCTTGTCCCATGAGCCACCTGCCTCAATCCATTTTATCAGCTGGTCTTTGAAGAAGTAAAGCGTGTTGCCTCTCTTGTAGAAAGGGATGCGCCTCTCGGATGTGTAAGCATAGAGCGAAGAGACCTTCTTTCGTACAAAGGCACTTGCCTCTCTGATGTCCATAAGAACATGGTTATCCTCGTTCGGAGCATTGCCGATTCTCTGACCAATGTCATCAAGACGAGTCATCATCGTATTGACCTTCGTCAGAAGTTCGCCAACTGCACTGGGCAGTTGGTCGAACGATAGTGATTTGTTATCTTCCATTTGTTATCCTGATTATGTTATTCACTTATGTCTAGTCACTCTCTGCTTTGGTTGGCATTTTGAGCGAGATACGTTCTGCCGCATCACGTTTGAGTTCGTCCACCACATCGGCATACACCTGTGTAGTGGCAAGATTGCTATGGGTAAGCAGCTTGCTCACGGTGTAGATGTCTGTTCCCTCTGCCAGTTGCAAAGTGGCGAAGGTATGGCGGAAGCAGTGGAAGGTGATGTGCTTCTCAATGCCGGAAGCCTTTATCCACGGTTTGAGGTACAATGCCACTGTACTGTTCGTGAGGTTCTTGAATACCTGCCCTGTGCCTCGCTCACCACATAGTTGCAGAGCCTCTTCGCTGATAGGCAGGATTGCAGCGGTGGAAGTCTTCTTTGTGATAATGTCCATTCCCCAGCCGCCATCAGCCAACTTGACGATGTTCTCCCACTGGAGTCTGATGCAGTCAGAGAGGCGAAGACCAGTGAGGCAGGAGAAGAGACCTGCACGGCGAAGGACATCACTCTTGCAAGGAGTCTGAGACAACTGCAACAACTCTTCCTTGGTGAGGAACTGCCGCTTGTTGCCATGAGCCTTTGCACGTACAAGTTTCTTAGCAATGTTCTCTTTGAGCAGTCCGTCTTCGTAAGCAATGGCAAGGATGCACTTCAACTTGGTAAGGTTGTTGTTGGCAGTCGTACCCATCATGCGCTTGCCATTGTGCATACAGGCATCCGATAACAGGTAGTCAAGGAAGCCTTGGCAGTACGGAACTGTAAGGTCGCAAAAACGACACTCACCATGGGTGTAGTTGTGGAAGTGCATGTAGGCGGTAGCCCAGTTCTGGCTGCTGCCACGTTCAATCATGAGGTTCTTGAAGTATTCCAAGAAACTCTCCTTGCCCTTGTTGCGGTCGAGGAAGCCATATTCCTCATTGATGATGGACTCAGTCCTGCGGCACTTGATGATTTCCGCTTTCTGAATCATACTTTTGTTATACTCCTGCTGGAAGCGTTCAACAGGGTTGGTATAGATGTAAAGACCAAGGTACTCCCTGCGTGAGAGCTTGCCTGTCTTTGGGTTGCGGACTGGAGGATAGAAATCCAAATAGAGGGAAGTCTGTCCGTTCTTGATAGGTCGTCTCCGCACGGTGACCTTTGTACAAATGTTTGTCATATTGTTACTATTTTATTATTGTTTATGATATGTATCTGTGGATGCGAATAGCCTTTGTCGCAACGCTTTAACTCTCAAATCCGATGCAAAGTTAGATTGCCGTGAAAAGAGAAAAGTAATGATGGCTTCAAATACTGTCTGAATTTAACCTGAATTTGCTTTTGAGTATGATTTTACGCTAAAAATCGGACTTAAATGGGGTTTCAGTAGCACATTTTATCTTATATCCGTTTCTCTGCGTTTGTGGTTTGTTTCGCCCGTCAATGATAGCAGTTTTAGACCATTTGCAACGGCATGGGTCGTATATGAGTTTGTTTCTCACTTCCGCTTTGCCTTGGTCGAAGTGCTGCTTTTCTCTGCCTTCTTGCGTGCTGCCTCCCAATCTGCTTTCAGATAGTAGTTGGCTCTTCCACCTTTGAACTTTCGGATTCTCACTCCATGAGTTTCTGCAAATCTGCGTACC
>OGZK01003359.1_pt1 | contig 12675 bp, 18 predicted proteins | sample 1576791 | NCBI WGS metagenome assembly OGZK01 (sample SAMEA3541556, study PRJEB24748) | human gut metagenome | biome: human gut; feature: human-associated habitat; material: faeces | place: China | collected 2012
GCAATTACAACGTAGGAAAAGTTACGGCAAAAGGAAAATATGCCATGGCTGGTGAGATCGCCGGTTATGTATCAGGGGAAAATACCGTATCGGATAATTATTATACCGGTTCCGGAAAGAAGAGCGGACGCGAGTATACAAGCTGGGTACCATATCAGTCAAAGGCGAAGAAAGTTTCTTCCATTACGTCAGCAAACTGTCCGAAATTGTCATCAAAGTACTGGACCTATTCCAGCAAGCATAAGAGACTTATCTTAAAGAATAACAAAGAGGCGTAAGAGAGAATGTGTATGACCTTGTTCCGCTACTGGGCGGAGGAAAGGAGAAAGTTCTGTCGTAATATCTGTACGGCAGTGAGGAAAACACGAAGGGGAAAGTATATGCGACCTATGGACGCGCGATCCCGAAAGAATGGGTGCCCCGTGAGATGCCACAAAGCCTTAAAAACTATGGGGTCAAGGCTCATGCCGTGGTTCACACCCAGACAGCAAAAGTCTATTTTTATCCGGGTGGAATCGATGTTGGTCAGGGGCTTACAAGTACCTGTGGTGGACTTGGAACGGAGCAGTATGGAAGCTGGAAGTATATTTTATCCCGCGCAAGAATGTTTACATAACTGATGCACGAAACCAGCAGTCAGTCAGATGAAAATAAACCGGTCATGCAATATGAGGCTGTTGTCACGGCAGAAAACCCGGTAAACATTACCTCCGAGGCAAATGCATCTTCATCTGTGGAAGGAATCGTGAAAAAAGAAGCCCCTGTTGTGTGCAGGGGCTTTAAAACTTAGGAAATAGTGCCATTTTTACTACATGAAATAGTAACACTTTGTGTGAAGTCTTTTGAAGAACTAGGTGACGAATGTGTTGCTGTTGCATATGCAGTGGCAGAGTTCCCGTTTTTGGAAGAGGATATGGATTTAATTGACCAAGTTGTAGCAGGCGCAGTTGCGCTTGGTGAACAACTAATGCAGCGAGAGGTTGTGCCATCATAGGTAAATGTTGCGGTAATAGAAACACTCCATAATACTGTTCCGGAAGAGTTGCGCATATAAGTCGTTTTAGTCTTTGTAATATTATGGGATGCTCGATCGAAGTTTGTTATTATATTAGGTGAAGGAACAGCATCAGTTATGACGGTTTGTATGGTGTATGGTGTATTAGGATAAGTGTCTGTAATAATATTAGCTTTAGCCGAAATCGGGGTTGAACATAATAAAAACAGAGCAGAAGTTAAGCATAATATAATTTTTCGTTTCATATAAATTTTTCTCCTTATTTAATATTCGTGTTAGTAAAATAAATGGCTTCTTGTTTAAATACTTGAAAACTTCGATAGGAAGTAATTCCAAAAATAGAAGCTATGACAGCTAGTATTATAATTAGGGTTATGATACCTCCTCGTATATACTTACCTATTTGAATTCGTTTTATTAAATTCTCAGCAGTGAGTAGCGTAGCCAAATATTTTTTTTCTGCTTTTCCGACTGTTGGAAGTAATAGTTTTACCTGATATATGTATTGCCTGCATAATTTAGTCATGTTGTTTGCCTTCTTTCTCCAGCGAATCAAAAATTGAAGATACAGCAGATATCATGTTCTTATAGTCGCCATGCAATTCTTCCAGATAGGTTTCTCCATCAGCTTCAATATGATAATAAACACGTGTACGCTTTTTCCCTACAAGAACCGAATATTCGCTGATCATGTGTTCATTTTCCAGTTTATACATGACGGTATATATGGTATTAGGGGAAATAGAGAGTAGCTTATTTGATTCACTTGTAATATATTTGCTTATTTCATATGCATAACAATCCCCCTTTATTTTTAAAATTGATAGTACTAGAAAGTCTGTGATACCCGTAAGGAGAGTATTTTTGTATGCCATATGACACCTCCAAGATATATGAAATTATAGCATATTATATACGAAAAGTAAATATTATTTAGTACAAAATATTGGTTGACAAAATAAAATGCCTATGATACGCTACCAATACAATAATACATGTATAATTGTAATTTAAAGAAAAATTATATAGGATTTAATAGTAAAGGAAAGGCGATAATAATGAAAAAACTTGGTAGAAAGGGATCCGCATGTATGATGGCAATTGCTTTATGTGCTATGACCGTTCCAGTGTTTGCTGGTAGCAATAATAAGTCTGTTAAAAGTGCAAAGTATAATGCATATGCAACAGAATATGTTGGATTTGTGGAAGGCCCATTAACAATATCAGATAAAGTGAGTTATACTTTCACGTTATCTGGAAAGCAAAATAATAAATTATCAATGACATATAGAGCAGGAACACCTAATAAGCGTGTTGCGGAAGGCGTTTTAAATGCGACATATGGTACATCTGTTTCTGGGACTAATGTAAGTGCGGGGAGTGGAAACACATATGGATATGCAGCAATGGATTTTGAAGGATCTACCTATGAAATTCATGCTACAGATTAATATGGATTCCTGCAGGGAAGACTTTCCCTGTAGGAATCTTTTTTAACAGGGGGGATAAAATGAAAAAATATTTATCCATAGACAATGGCCTTTTAATGCTATGCATGAGTTTGTTTTTGTTTATGATGTTTATTTGTACACAATTACTGGTAAGTGGATATATAGAAAACAGGACACCCGAAGAGATTTATGTTGTAAATGAAAAGCAAATCACAGAGCATCAATTAAACCAACTGAGTCATATTTTAAAAGAATGCGATGCAAATGCGTATATGACGGGAATATATATGAAGGATGGAGATCTTTTTGAACGGAAAGAAGTGAAATTGTGGTTAAATCATGAGAAGAATTATGATTTAAAATCGAATTTTATGTTTGAAGAAAACACAATAAAAATTGATTGGAGAACAATCTCAGAACATTTGAAAAAAACGATCATACACGCAATAAATCAAAGAGAAACAAAATTTGAAAACATATATTTAGTATTTTCACACAAATATAGCAATGAATGTATTCAAAAAATTTCTCATTGTATGGAAGTAAATAAAAATCAGGATCAAATGGAGACAAGGGAAAACTATTTACAGTTATTTCAAAATAAAATGATGCTTTATTCTTCTCTTGCAATTGTAATATTTGGTAGCCTTTGTGTGTATGCACTTTCTGAATTATGGATATATACCAGAAAAAAGGAATGGAAAATTTGTAGAATATTTGGATATGATCATTTTAAAATTTTAAAAAATATTTTTAGAGAATTGTCATTTGTATATATGGGAGCTGTTATTGGTGGAATAATAATAGCTGTAATTTATCATTTCTTTTATCGTTACACGTATATGGTAACAGAAAAATGGATTGAGATAATCGTAGTGGAAATCGGATGTGTATATATATTATTCTTGTTTTATGTGACACATAGAGCAAAAAAGCTTGTAGACGGATAAGACGAAAAGGATTGGAATGGTGTGTTATGAAATGGATAATTATTGCATGGGATCAAATTCGCCTGAATAAGAAAATTTCTATTATATTAGTTGTTTTTATTACCATGAGTATTTTTCTTATAGGGGTAATAAGCTTTTATAATAATATTTTTAGTTATTCTCAAAAGCAGTGTGAGCAGGTTTTGACGGGAACTATTGATAATATTGGATTGTTATATGTTGAAAATGGAGATTTTTATTCACAGAAAGCACAGGATTTTATAAATGAAGCGATGGATAAAAAAGTGGTAAAGTTTATCGGATCAATTTCTTCATTAGAAACAGACAGACTTCCGGAATTAGCCAGATTACAGGGAAATGAACAGGGAAATTTAACATGGATATGGGCAGATCAGACGGTCCTTGGGTTATGCAATTTAGAATTTTATAAAAAAGCAGAAATGACAGATATAAATAAAAATATATATCACTTGTATTTGGGATATAATTTTAAAAAAGTTAAGGTTGGAACACAATATGTGGTAAAACAGGAGGATGGGAAGGATGATGTATATGTAGTGGATGGAATTTTAAAAAAACACCAGAATTTTATTTCCGGGGAAATAGCATCTGGAGCAGCAGCAGGAACTACCGTGGCAGTTTATAATATGGATAACCGCGTGTTAGTTTTCGGGGATGTATATCCATCTTCCGGATTTTGGATATATGAATCGTATAAAAAGCCAGATAATATGAAATCTGAGTTAAAAAAACTGGCTGATAAAAATGGAATACAGATACAGCTCTCATCTTTAAATAGTTATTTAAAAAATGCCCAAATAGAAAACGAAAAGATCAGAATGATATTTTCCAGAATGGTTGGCGTCATTTTGATTGGAACAATCATTATAAATTTGAGCATGTGTGCGCTTTCTTTTATAGTAAATAAAAAACAGTATGGTGTCTTATATATATGTGGATTTTCAGAAAAGGATTTAGTCATTATTTATATAATGGAAAATTTATTGAAAAGCTTTATAGCGTTGATAATTGCGGGAGCAGGAATTTATGTCATGTTTACAAGATTATTTGTGAATAATTATGAAACATATCAGATGATACAGAATATTTTCTTTGCTCATATTATAAAAATTTTAGTTGAAGAAATGCTTATACTTGTACTTATTCTATCCATTTTGCCAGTTATCCTTATAAAGAAATATTCACCACAGATGATTGTAAAAGAGGGGGGCTTGTAATGATCCGCTTATCGCATATTGAGAAAACGTATTTTGGAAAGGGAAATGAAACACATGCATTAAAAAATGTAAATTTGAAAATACAAGATAATGAATTGTGTGCAATTATGGGGGCAAGCGGTTCTGGGAAAAGTACATTATTACATATAATAGGAGCCATGGATGATGTGACAGGTGGTTCCTATTTGTATAACGATATACCTGTATCTAAATTGAGTAAAAAAGATTTACATGGATTTAGAAAAAAATATGTAAGTTTCGTGTTTCAGGATTTTGCATTAATTGAAAGATATTCAGTTTACGAAAACTTAGAAGTACCACTTTTGGCAAGGTCGGTAAAGAAAAGGAAACATATTATTGAAGATGCCGCAGAGCGTGTGGGAATATCTGATCTTCTTCGAAAATATCCATCAGAACTCTCGGGAGGTCAACAACAGCGTTGTGCGATTGCAAGGGCTCTTATTGCAGATACGGAACTACTGTTGTGTGATGAACCTACAGGGGCTCTTGACAGTGAAAACAGCATTAAGATTATGGATGAGATTGCAAAAATTCACAGAACTGGTAAAACAATTATTATAGTAACGCATGATGACGAGGTGGCACATCGATGTGATCGCATTATTCGAATTACGGATGGATGTATTCTGTAGTTCAAAAAGAATAGTAAAAATTATCTTAAAGGATGAAAGTACCATGGAGGATTTGAGATTATAAAAATTGTGCAACGTCCCCAACCTCATAATGAGAAATTTTTGGTTGCGGTGAAGGTGAGGAAAACGATTGATTTTCTGTTTGAAAAATGCTACAGTATTACCAGATTTTGTGAAAATCCGCTAAAAGTAGAAGATGACTGGATAAAAGACTATGCACTGGAAGAGGAAATATGATAATTATAATTGTAGTGCATTTTATGAATCATCCTATGTGATAGCAAGGGCATATCAAAATGGAAGATTTTCATTTGGTGGGAGGGATAAGATGAAGAAAAAAATTGCGTTGGTAATCACAATTGCGGTATGTATAGTATCCGTATCAGCAAATGTTTATCAGTACAGGGTGATACAGAATAAAAACGCGTCTATAACATGGAACCAAAAGGTTGTGGATCAGATGTTTCAGGAGGAACTGGCATACATAGGGGATCAGATGATTCGATTAAGCAAGTGTGAATCCGGAGAAAAAGACACAGAGATCGGGAGAACGTTGGGGTATTGCCTGGATGCATTCAATATGTATCCAAGCACAAGTTATGGAGTATCTGGAAAGGAACATGATGTTCAACAGATGGTGGCTGAGTTTAGAGATTATCTGGAAAATTTACAGTCCGATGAAACACTGTGGAAAAATGCAAAGAGTGGTGACTTAGATCGGTTGCATGATGCGTGGTCAGAGGTACTTACGCAGATTGATAAGGGAAAGAAAGCCCGTGTTGCAGCAGCTTCAAAAGTGAGACAGATATTGGAAGAATGTGCAGCGGTCGATACATCGGGAAGATATGATAATGCAGAAAACTGGTACCAGTGCTGACTTGACAGTGCAAGAGTAAAATCCACCGGCTTTTAAATTTTGTTGATATTGGGGCTGTAAAGATTTACCATCTTCTCAGTTGTGCGGGTGTATTGCACTGTGAAAATCCGCTAAAAGTAGAAGATGACTGGATAAAAGACTATGCACTGGAAGAGGAAATATGATAATTATAATTGTAGTGCATTTTATGAATCATCCTATGTGATAGCAAGGGCATATCAAAATGGAAGATTTTCATTTGGTGGGAGGGATAAGATGAAGAAAAAAATTGCGTTGATAATCACAATTGCGGTATGCATAGTATCCGTATCAGCAAATGTTTATCAGTACAGGGTGATACGGAACAAAGACGCCCAGATTGTATGGAACCAAACGACAGAGGATCAGATGTTTCAGGGTATTCTGGGACACATACAGGAGGAGATTTTATATTTACAAACATGTGAGCCGGACGAAAAAGATTTTAGGATCGGGGTGGCGTTTGGGTATTGCCGTGAGGCTGTAAACGCGTATATAACAACAAGTTATGGGGCATCATGGAAGGAACATGATCTTCAACAGATGGTGTCTGAGTTTGAAGGGTATCTGGAAAATTTACAGTCCGATGAAACACAGTGGAAAAATGCAAAGAATGGTGACTTAGATCGGTTGTATGATGCGTGGTCAGAGGTACTTACGCAGATCGATAAGGGAAAGAAAGCCCGTGTTGCAGCAGCTTCAAAAGTGAGACAGATTTTGAAAAATTGTGCAACGTCCCCAACCTCATAATGAGAAATTTTCGTTGAATTCGACCTTTGAATGCCCTCTTTTCCTTGTGGTACAATAGAAATACAGGGAAAAGGGGGAATTATCTTGTATCAGATAGGAGAATTTATTGTCAAAGCTGCAAACGGAGTATGTGAGGTAAAGGATCTGGTGCATCTGGATTTTTCAGATACAGATTCTAAAAAACTGTACTATCACCAGCAATGATCCGGAGCGTCTGGTGGGGATCATCAAACTGATCTGCGACCGGAAAGAAGAGCGTGTCCGGCAGGGCAGAAAAGTTACGGCGGTGGATGGGCGTTATTTTAAACTGGCAGAGAATCTGCTGTATGGGGAACTGGAAGTGGCACTGGATAAAGACACAGAGGAAATCCACAGGCTTATTCAGGAGCAGTGTGGGTAATCCCATAATTTAATCGTTTTAAGCTTCCCTTCTGGAAGGTATATTCCGGCGTGTGAAACGGATAGGTGACTTCATCTTCATAATACCATGGGTCATCTTCGTGCGCCGGATTTTTTAATACATGAAATTGTTGTGCCGGCATATATCCCTGTGCAAGCAGGAAGGCTTTTTTGCCGTCTGCATTTTCGCACAGATCAACGACCATCACAACATGCCCCGGATTTCCGCCTTTTAAAAACACATCTCCCACCTGCAGATCAGATAGCGGGATCGGCTGTGCTTCGGTATCCATGGAGGCGGTACCGGCATAAGAAAAAACGATACGCAGATAGTCTTTCAAACTGTCGTAGGAAGTGTCCGGCTGTGCACTTTTGATCCAGCTTACATTATTTCCGTTTACACGGATACGGTAACCGTCTGCCCACTTCGTATACTGGGCGTCAAATCCATTCGTAAAATGAAAAGCAATGCGATCGTATTGCTTTGTACTCCAAAAATATTCTGCATATACCCGGATGGCGGAATCCGCGCATTGCTGGAGATCCTCATGTTCAAGTGGGAGATCAAATACGGCAACATGAGCCTTTTGATTGCGTTTTTTACTGCCGTCATATAATAGAACGGGACTTTGATCAGGCTCCATGGCATAGTTTCGCAAAAACTCTGCAAGACTTCCGTCGGCTTCTTTGGTTCTTGTGTAACCGTCCGATGTGTGGATGCGGCTTTCTAATGTCATGCCGGAAGCGTCAATCAGAGAAAGCGTGGAAGAAGTTTCCGTTTCTGTTGGTCCGGCCTGCGGTTCTGTCTGTCTGGAAATAGTTTTTTGTGAATCCGTCTGTGAATGGCTGGCATGACAACCGGTGAACGTGATGCCAAGGGATAGGATGCCGATTCCGAATAATAATCTTTGTACTAATTTTTTCAATGTTTTCTTCCTCATTTAAATATAATCTATGACAGAGCATACCACACTTTTGGAGAAAATAATAGAAATTGTTCTTGACAGGTAAAAACGTGTTTGATAATGTTATTTCATAAAGTTATATTGTTTCTGAATATTATATTAGTAAATGTCAACAGGAACAAATCACGGGGGATTCTCCCACGACTCCATGAAATTTAAAAAACAGAATGAAGGGTTACATGATAACTTGACATACTACTATTGAATAGGGTAATGTAAAGGAGAAAAGATGGTCAGAACATTTATACAGACACGCGAATTTTCCAGGAATTGGGATAAACTTGGGTTTAAGGATGAAGATTTAAGAAAGCTGGAATTAGAATTGCTGGAAAATTCTGATTTACATCCGGTAATAAAGGGAACAGGAGGACTTCGAAAGATCAGAATTCCTTTTGCAAATGAAGGGAAAAGTGGCAGTGCCCGTGTTTGCTATGTGGATTTTGTGGTTCAAGAGGTTATTTATTTGATTACCGTGTATTCTAAAAATGAAAAAGAAAATCTGTCGCAAGCTGAACGTAATGGTATCAAAAGTTTAATTGAACAATTGAAATTGAAGTTATAGGAGAAGAAATAATATGAGCGATGTATATGAAAGTATTGTGGCTGGATTACAGGAAGCCATTGAGGATGCAAAAAGTAAAGAAAAAAAACTTCCGCGCCGTGTCGTGACAGTTGTTCCTGTTAAGGAATACAATGCCAGCGAAGTAAAGAAGATTCGTAACGAAACCGGAATGTCGCAAAAGACATTTGCAAGTTATCTTGGTGTTTCCTGTAAGACTGTGGAGGCATGGGAATCTGGAATCAATCATCCGTCAGGTGCAGCAAGCCGTCTTCTGCATATGATGGAGATGGATCGAAATCTCACAAAAGAATTTCCTTTTGTATCCATAGAGGAATAATAAATAATACATGAGTGTTTTCCAAAAACCGGAAGACACTCATTTTTATTGAGAAAAATAATTCTTGCATAATACCCACAGGGGGTATATAATGCGATGCAGAAGGATACCCATACAGGGTATCGGAGAGAGAGGAGACATAATCCGAATGGAAAAAGAACATACTTGTGAATGCTGTAAGAAAAAAGAGCGTTCCGAGAAGGAACGGAAAGATATGATCAATCGCCTGAGCCGCATTGAAGGACAGATCCGCGGCATCAAAGGCATGGTAGAAAAAGACTGTTACTGCCCGGATATCATCACACAGGTAGCGGCTGCCAATGCGGCACTCAACAGTTTTAATAAAGTCCTGCTGGCACAACATATCCGTACCTGCGTCGCAGATGGCATCCGAAACGGCGAGGACGATAAAGTAGACGAATTAGTAACGATGTTACAAAAATTAATGAAGTAAGAAATGTAGGAGGCAACTATGAAGCAATATGAAGTGACCGGCATGAGCTGTGCGGCATGCTCCGCCCGCGTGGAAAAAGCCGTCTCCAAAGTGCCGGGTGTGACTTCCTGCTCTGTCAGCCTGCTGACCAACTCCATGGGAGTGGAAGGCACGGCAACCGATCAGGAAATCGTAAATGCAGTTGTCGCAGCCGGATACGGCGCAGCACCCAAAGGCGCAAAAAAAGAACAGACCGCAGCAGAAGAGGAAGAAGCATTAAAAGACCACGAGACACCGAAACTGCGCAAGCGTCTGATCGCATCGGTCATCTTTCTTGTCGTGCTGATGTATTTTTCCATGGGACATATGATGTGGGGCTGGCCGGTACCGGCTGCCATGAAAGACAATCATGTGGCAATGGGAATGTTGCAGATGCTTTTAACCATCATCATCATGGTGATCAACCAGAAGTTCTTTGTGAGCGGTTTTACCAGCCTGCTCCACGGCGCACCAAATATGGATACACTGGTGGCACTCGGCGCCGGAGCATCGTTTGGATACAGTACGTATGCCCTGTTTGCCATGACCGGAGCGCAGGTGCGCGGCGATATGGATGCAGTCATGGGATATATGCATGAATTTTATTTCGAGTCCGCGGCCATGATTCTGACACTCATCACCGTCGGAAAAATGCTTGAATCCCATGCCAAAGGAAAGACGACCGATGCCTTAAAGAGCCTGATGCGGCTGGCACCGAAGACTGCGACCGTAGTGCGGGATGGGAAGGAAGTTATCGTGTCGATCACCGAAGTGCGGCAGGGAGATACCTTTGTCGTGCGTCCTGGCGAAAACATTCCGGTCGATGGGATTGTCCTAGAGGGAAGCAGTGCGGTCAACGAGGCAGCACTCACCGGCGAGAGTATTCCCGTCGATAAACAGAAAGGTTCCTCTGTCAGTGCGGCAACCACGAACCAGTCCGGATTTTTGCGCTGCGAGGCAACCCGTGTGGGCGAGGATACGACGCTTTCCCAGATCATTAAAATGGTATCGGATGCAGCGGCGACCAAAGCCCCAATTGCAAAAATTGCGGATAAAGTATCCGGTGTTTTTGTTCCGACCGTTATCACCATTGCAGTAATCACCATTATGGTATGGCTGCTTGCCGGAAAAGATATCGGATTTGCATTAGCGCGCGGTATTTCCGTGCTCGTCATCAGTTGTCCGTGTGCGCTTGGACTTGCAACCCCGGTAGCGATCATGGTCGGAAATGGGATGGGCGCTAAAAACGGAATCCTGTTCAAAAATGCGGTGGCACTCGAAAATGCTGGAAAAACACAGATTGTAGCACTGGATAAGACGGGAACGATCACAACAGGAGAGCCACGCGTGACCGATATTTTACCGGCAGAAGGCTACACGAAGCGTGATCTCATGCAGCTTGCTGCAGATCTGGAGAGTTCGAGTGAACATCCGCTGGCCAAAGCAGTTATGGAGCATGCCAAAGCGACGGGGATTTCCCAGACGGCGGTACATGATTTTCAGGCACTTCCGGGAAATGGTCTTTCCGCGGTGCGTGGGGAAGATCTGCTGCTCGGTGGCAGCGTTTCTTACATGAAGGAGAACGTAACTGTAGATTCCACCCTGCTCGATCAGGCCCAAAAGCTGGCAGAAGAGGGAAAAACACCGTTGCTTTTTGCCAAAAATCATACCTGTGCCGGCCTGATTGCTGTAGCAGACACGCTCAAAGAGGACAGCCCCCAGGCGGTGGCCGAATTGCGTGACATGGGAATCCGTGTCATTATGCTGACCGGAGATAACGAGCGCACAGCAAAAGCCATCGGTGCACAGGCAGGAGTGGACGAAGTCATAGCCGGTGTACTGCCGGAAGGCAAAGAGGCAGAGATCCGTAAGCTGAAGGAACAGGGCAAAGTTGCCATGGTCGGAGACGGTATCAACGATGCACCGGCACTGACGCGTGCAGACACCGGAATCGCCATCGGCGCCGGAACCGATGTGGCCATCGATGCGGCATCCGTTGTTCTGGTAAAAAGCCGTCTGCGGGATGTCCCGGCAGCAATCCGTTTAAGCCGTGCAACGCTTCGGAATATCCATGAAAATCTGTTCTGGGCATTCTTTTATAATGTAATAGGGATTCCACTTGCGGCCGGAGTGTGGTATCCTGTATTTGGATGGAAATTAAATCCGATGTTTGGCGCGGCAGCCATGAGTTTATCGAGCTTTTGTGTCGTGACCAACGCATTACGGCTGAACCTGTTTTCCGTACATGGAAAAGCAAATAAAAAGGCTGTACCGGCAGCAAAACCGACAGAAATGAAAATAAGCGAAAGTGAGGAAACAAAAATGACAAAGACAATGCATATTGAAGGAATGATGTGTGGACACTGTGAGGCAACCGTAAAGAAAGCACTTGAGGCACTTCCGGAAGTAACATCCGCAGAAGTCAGCCATGAGGCTGGCACTGCTGTTGTGACCTTGTCCTCGGAAGTGGCAGATGATGTATTAAAGAAAACAGTAGAAGAGAAAGATTACAAGGTTACAGCGATTGATTAAGAATGTTGCAGCGGTTCAATGGAACGTGGAGCCGCCTGTTCCCGTTGGAGAAGGGTGGTATGAAACATGTATTTATTTCATAAAAAAACAAAAGTTCTGCGTGTACTCGCACTGCTGTGTGCGTTTGCACTTGGATTGTGTATGACAGGGGGATTTCAAATGACAGAAGCAAAAACAACGTATTATGATGCATCGGCAGGCAGACTGCACGTCAAAGGAACAAAACTTGTGGACAAAAAGGGGCATGAAGTACAGCTTCGCGGGGTCAGCACACATGGATTGAGCTGGTATCCGCAGTATGTCAACGACAAGTGTTTTGCCCAGCTGCATGACAAATGGGGGGCAAATGTCGTGCGACTGGCGATGTATACCGAAGAATATAACGGCTACTGCAGCGGAGATGCAAAGAACCGCAGTGATTTAAAGAAACTCATAAAAAAAGGTGTAAAGCTGGCA
>OGZK01003368.1_pt1 | contig 12647 bp, 9 predicted proteins | sample 1576791 | NCBI WGS metagenome assembly OGZK01 (sample SAMEA3541556, study PRJEB24748) | human gut metagenome | biome: human gut; feature: human-associated habitat; material: faeces | place: China | collected 2012
ACTATAAATTTGAGACCCTGCAGCTTCACGTTGGCCAGGAGCAGGCCGATCCCGCTACCGATTCCCGTGCTGTGCCTATCTACCAGACCACTTCCTATGTCTTCCGCAACAGCCAGCACGCCGCTGACCGCTTTGGTCTGGCCGACGCCGGCAACATCTATGGCCGTCTGACCAACTCCACCCAGGATGTGTTCGAGAAGCGCATTGCCGCTCTGGAAGGCGGCGTGGCTGCTCTGGCTACTGCTTCCGGTGCAGCTGCCATCACCTACACCATCGAGGCACTGGCTCAGGCCGGCGACCACATCGTAGCTCAGAAGACCATCTACGGCGGCAGCTACAACCTGCTGGAGCACACCCTGACCCAGTTCGGCGTCACCACCACCTTCGTGGACGCTCACGATCTGGAAGAGGTCGAGAACGCTATCCAGCCCAACACCAAGGCTGTCTACCTCGAGACTCTGGGCAACCCCAACAGTGATATTCCTGATATTGATGCCATCGCAGCCATCGCTCACAAGCATGGCCTGCCGCTGGTCATTGATAACACCTTCGGCACCCCGTACCTGATCCGTCCCATTGAGCATGGCGCTGACATCGTCGTCCACTCCGCTACCAAGTTCATCGGCGGCCACGGCACCACGCTGGGCGGCATCATCGTGGACAGCGGCAAGTTCGACTGGAAGGCCAGCGGAAAGTACGGCAACATCGCCGCCCCCAACCCCAGCTACCACGGCGTGTCTTTCGCTGACGCAGCCGGCCCCGCCGCTTTCGTCACCTACATCCGCGCCATCCTGCTGCGTGATACCGGCGCTGCCATCTCTCCGTTCAACGCCTTCCTGCTGCTGCAGGGTACCGAGACCCTGAGCCTGCGCATTGAGCGCCATGTGGAGAACACCAAGAAGGTCGTCGAGTTCCTGGCCAACCATCCCCAGGTCGAGAAGGTCAACCATCCCTCTCTGCCGGATCACCCCGACCACGCCCTGTATGAGAAGTACTTCCCCAACGGCGGCGCTTCCATCTTCACCTTCAACATCAAGGGCGGCCGTGAGGAAGCATTCAAGTTCATCGACAACCTGAAGGTCTTCTCTCTGCTGGCAAATGTGGCCGACGTCAAGAGTCTGGTCATCCATCCGGCTTCCACCACTCACAGCCAGCTGACCGATGAGGAACTGGCCGAGCAGCAGATCTACCAGAACACCATCCGCCTGTCCATCGGCACCGAGCACATCGACGACATCATCGCCGACCTCGAGGCAGGCTTCGCAGCCGTCCGCGGCGAGTAATTCTCCGGCACTTCCGTCCCCAGGAAGCATAAAAACGCTATTCTCTCCTCCATTCTCCTGAATTGCATAATAGAAGCAGCCAGCCGCCCTGTTACCTTGCAGGGCGGCTGGCTTGCTGTTTGCGGAATGACCGTCTGGCTCAGTGTGCAGGCAGTCATTCCGTTTTATATAAAACCACCCCCGCACAGCTTGCGCCGCGCGGGGGTGTGAGGGGAGAGGATGTTTCAGGAATTATTTGTTGCCGGTGGTGTCGGGGTTCAGCAGGGGAGCGGGTTTGTTTTTCATATCGGCCCGCACATTGTACCATGCGGTGGGCAGCTCCGATTCTTCCAGATAAAAGCGGAAAGCGAAGTCGTACTACTACCTGAAACCTGTGCGAGAGGGATGAACACCAGCCGCCCCCGGGGGCTGTACACCGCCCCTGCCATGCAGCCGTAGAGAAAAAAGAGCATCACCGCCACTGCCGCCGCCAGAAGCAGCAGTCCCCGGTGGTGGAACGACAAAATGCGATGCCCGGGCCGCTGACGCCGCATACAAGACCCCTCCTTTTGTGGTTTGGGCCATCTTATGCCTGTCAGGGTGCGGCTGTGCGATTGTGCCGGGCCGAAGAGTGTGGTACACTATAGCCATCGAGATTTTTTGTGATACGGAGAAACTTTATGCTGACCATTACACTGCTGGGTACAGCGGCCACCATGCCCCTGCCCGACCGCGCCCTCACGGCGGCGGTGGCCGAATGTGGAGGACACAGCCTCCTGTTCGACTGCGGCGAGGGGACCCAGACTGCCGCCCGCCGGGCCGGAGTCAACCTGATGAAGATGGACGCCGTCTGCCTGACTCATTACCACGGCGACCACATCTTCGGCCTGCCGGGGCTGCTGCAGACGCTGGGCTGTCAGGGCCGCACCCGCCCGCTGGCGCTGTACGGGCCGAAGGGACTCGGCGAAGTCTGGGCGGCACTGCGGGTGCTGACGGGGCCTCTGCCGTACCCGGTTTATGCTGAGGTGCTGGACGCCCCGGCGGCGCTCTGCGAAAAATTCGGCGGCTGGCCCCAGAGCGCGAAACTCACGCCGGTGCCGACCCGCCATCGTGTCGTCAGTCAGGGTTACCGACTCGATCTGCCCCGGGCGGGACGGTTCTCACCCGAACAGGCGCGGGCATTGGGCGTACCGGTAAAGCAGTGGAAGACGCTCCAGCACGGCGAGAGTATCACGCTGGACGGTGGGCGTGTCATCCAGCCGGAAGCCGTCCTCGGCCCGGCCCGGCAGGGGCTGAGCTTTGTCTTCTCGGGCGACACCGCCCCCTGTCCGGCATTGGAAAAGGCCGCAGCGGGTGCTGACCTTCTGCTCTGCGATTCCACCTATGCTCTGCCGGAGCAGGCCGCGCAGGCCAAACAGTACGGCCACAGCACCTTCGGGCAGAGCGCAGCCCTCGCCGCCAAAGCGGGCGCGAAGCGGCTCTGGCTCGTCCACTATTCGCCCATGATCACCGACCCGGAAGAAGAACTGACCCAGGCGCAGAGCCTCTTCCCGGCGGCAGAGTGCGGCTATGACGGCAAGAGCATCACCCTGCAATATGAGGAGGCCGAAGAATGAACATCGTCCTGGAACCCGGCGCCTCCGCCCTGCTGGACGCGCTGCACCGGGCAGGTTTTGCGGCCTACGCCGTGGGCGGCTGTGTCCGGGACAGTCTGCTGGGCCTTGCGCCCCACGACTGGGACCTCTGCACCGCCGCCCGCCCGGAGCAGGTGATGGAGCTGTTCGGAGAAAAGCAGTGCATCCCCACCGGATTGCAGCATGGTACCGTGACTGTGAAGCGGGACGGCAGGCTCTACGAGATCACCACCTTCCGCACCGAGGGCAGTTATTCCGATGGCCGCCACCCCGACAGCGTGGCCTTTGTACCCGACGTCCGGGAGGACCTGGCCCGGCGGGACTTCACCATCAACGCCATGGCCTACAGCGCCGAAGAGGGCTTGTGCGACCCCTTTGGCGGGCAGGAAGATCTGGCCCGGGGCGTGGTGCGGGCCGTCGGTGAGCCGCTGCGCCGCTTTGAAGAAGACGCTCTGCGCATCCTGCGTCTCTACCGCTTTGCGGCCCGGTTCGGTTTTGTTATCGACGAGGCCACCGAAGCGGCGGCGAAGCAGCTGGCCGCCCACCTCGACTGCGTGTCGGTGGAGCGCATCGAAGAAGAGCTGAACAAGCTTCTGTCTGCCCCGAAGCCGGGGGCGTATCTGGAGCCGGAAGTGCTGGCCTTCGTCCTGCCGGAACTGCCGCCTGACGATCTGTCGGAAGCCCGTGAGATCATAGATGCCCTTCCGGCAGGAGCAGAGGAAGTGACCACCCGTTGGGCGGCGCTGCTTCTGCCGCTGGGGGAGGATGGAACACGAAAGGCGTTGAAACGCTTGAAATGCTCCAATGCTGTGACAGATGGAGTATCAACACTTGTGAAGGAGAAAGCTCCCCGCACTCCTACGCTGTCGCTTCAAGCCAAACGACTTCTTGGCAAATACGGCCTCCACACCGTGCAGCAGCTGACTGCCCTTTGGAGCGCTCTTCAACCGGAAAGAAAAGATGAATTTACTGCCCTACAAAAAGAGGCCGAGACGCTGACCGCCCAAAGCGCCTGCTGCCGCGTCTCCCAGCTGGCCGTGAATGGCCGCGATCTGATGGCGGCGGGCGTCGCGCCCGGGCCGGGCCTGCGCCGCGCACTGGAAGCGCTGCTGGAAGAGGTCATCACCGGGCGGCTGCCCAACGAAAAAGCGGAACTTCTGGCCTTTGCGGCCAAATTTTCTGCGTCTTGACAAGAGAAAGAAGCTGCGGTAGTATTATACTACTATTTTAGTATGTTATAACAGAAGAGGAACAGAATGACAGAAACACAGAACACTTCCCGCCGCCCCGGGGCGCTCATCGCCATGAGCGGCGGTGTGGACAGCTCGGTGGCGGCATGGCTCATACAGAGGGACGGTTTCGACTGCACCGGCGTCACCATGCGCCTCACCCGTAACGAGGCCGTGAACACCGAGGGTCTGCACACCTGCTGCTCGGAGCGGGACATTGAGGACGCCGCCGAGGTGGCCTATGCGATGGATATTCCCTACGAGGTGCTGGATTTTACGGCAGACTTTCAGGAAAAGATCATCGACAAATTCATCCGGGTCTACGAGGCCGGCGGTACGCCCAATCCCTGCATCGACTGCAACAAATATATGAAGTTCGATCACCTGCTTCGCTGGGCAGAAGCGCACGGACTGGATCATGTGGTCACGGGCCATTATGCCCGGGTGGAGCAGGACGAGGCCACGGGCCGCTGGCTGCTCAAAAAGGGTCTGGACGAGAACAAAGACCAGAGCTATGTGCTCTACAACCTCACGCAGGAGCAGCTGGCTCATGTCCGCCTGCCGCTGGGGGGTCTGCACAAGAGCGAAGTGCGCGCCATCGCCGAACAGCAGCACTTCGTGAACGCCCGCAAGCACGACAGTCAGGACATCTGCTTCGTGCCGGACGGCGACTACGCCCGCTTTATGGAGGATTTCACCGGCAAGCACTACCCGGCGGGCGATTTCCTCGACGTCGGCGGCAAAAAGGTAGGCACCCACAGCGGCGCTGTGCGGTACACCATCGGCCAGCGGAAGGGCCTGGGCCTCGCCATGGGCGCACCGGTCTACGTCTGCGCCAAGGATATGCAGGCCAACACCGTCACGGTCGGCCCGGAGTCGGAGCTGTTCGATACCATCGTCTATGCGAACGAAGTGAACTGGATCGCCATCCCGGAGCTGAAAGGCCCCCTGCGGGTGACGGCCCGCACCCGTTATCATCAGACCGAACAGCCTGCCACCGTCTACCCGGCAGGGCCGGACAGCTTCCGTCTGGAATTTGACCAGCCTCAGCGCGCCCCCACCCCGGGGCAGGCCGTCGTGCTGTATCAGGGCGATGTCGTCCTCGGAGGCGGCACCATTACACAGGTGGCGAAGGGATAAGGGCAAGCCCGTGAATGTAAAAAGCAGAACCTAAAGGAGAAATGATATGCAAGACCAGTATTCCCGCACCCAGCTGCTGCTGGGCGCGGAAGCAATGACTAAACTTCACGATTCCCGGGTAGCCGTGTTCGGCGTGGGCGGCGTGGGCGGTTACACCGTCGAGGCGCTGGCCCGCAGCGGCGTGGGGGCTCTCGACCTTATCGACGACGACAAAGTCTGCCTCACCAACCTGAACCGCCAGATCATCGCCACCCGCAAAACGGTGGGCAGGTTCAAGGTGGATGTGGCCGAAGAGCGTGTCCACGACATCGACCCTGACATCAAGGTCACCACCTACAAGACCTTCTTTGGCCCTGAGACGCAGGACAGCTTCGATTTCAGCCAGTTCGACTACGTGGTGGACGCCATCGACACTGTCACCGGTAAAATTGCGCTGGTCATGAAGTGCAAGGAGGCTGGTGTTCCCATCATCTGCTCCATGGGTGCAGGCAACAAGATGGACCCTACCCGCTTCGAGGTCACGGATATTTATAAGACTTCCGTCTGCCCGCTGGCCAAGGTCATGCGCACCGAGTGCCGCAAGCGCCGCATCAAGCACCTGAAAGTCGTTTACTCCAGGGAGCCTGCCATGACTCCCATCGAGGATGACTCTACCAGCTGCAAAAACCACTGCATCTGCCCTCCGGGTACCCAGCGCAAGTGTACCATCCGCCGCTCTGTTCCCGGCTCGAACGCCTTTGTCCCGTCGGTCGTGGGCCTCATCATCGGCGGCGAGGTGGTGAAGGACCTCGTGGGCTTTGTCCCCATGAAGGGCTGAATTTGATAGAATAAGAAAACGGCAGGTTCAGTGAACCTGCCGTTTTCTTCGTTATGAGCTGATTTTTACTGCTCAGGAGCAGCGAATGCGATGGGGGTAGCGCCAGCAGCTGCGTCCACGCTCTTCAGAGAGATGGGAGTGGTCTCGTAGTGCAGGGTCTCGAAGCTCTGGGTGCTGCCGTCCTCGGTGGTGAACTCGAGAACATAGGTCATGTCGCCCTGCTTGTCGGCCTCGACATCGCGGGTGATGACGACATTCTCGCCGTCGGCCAGACCAGCCTCGCCAGCCAGGTTCTCGCCCTTGTCCTCAGAGCCTGCCTCGTACAGGTACAGCTCGGAGACGGTAGAACCGGTGGTGTTGTAAACGGTGTACTCTGCGCTCTCAGCAGCAGCCTCAGAAGATGCAGCAACGGAGGAAGCGGCCTCAGAAGAGGCAGTGCTGGAAGCAGCAGTGGAAGCAGAGCCGCCGCAGGCGGTCAGAGCAACAGCCAGTGCCAGAACGGCAGAGGCAGCACAGATCTTGTTCAGTTTCATGAAAAATGTACTCCTTGATTTTTGGATCAGACTGTCCGTGATGGACGGCCAACAGAAGTTTATTATACATTACTTTGCCTAAAAAATCAAGAGATTCATACGCAAAATGCACAATGAAGTAAGAACTGTTACCAAAATGAAATAAAACATTCACAAGGTCATCCACGGTTCAGCCGCCGCTGCGCCAGCGCAAAGCCGACTGCACTTGCCGCAAAGACGGCGTAATAGCTGGCCAGCCGGTAGAACATCAGCAGGCTCATGGACGAAGCATCGGGGAGGAAGCTGCTGTACACCAGCAGGAAGGCCGTCTCCACCGAACCCATGCCCGCCACGTTGGGCAGGGCGTTGGAGACAAAGAGGGTCAGCGACGTCAGGAGCTGCACCTGCCAGAAGGTGAGGCCGGTATCCAGCCCCATGAACCGCAGCCCCATCCACGGCAGGCAGAAGAGCAGGAACAGCTTTACGAGATGCACGCCCAGAATGGCGGCACAGCGGGGCCTGTCTGCCAGCAGATGGCGGCTCTCGGTGCTCAGGGTGTCCAGCTGCTCCAGCCAGCTTTCCCGGCGCTCGGCCCAGCGGCCCGTGTCGGGCAGAAAATGCAGCAGCCGGCGGGCCAAGTGCTGCACCACCGGCAGGGCGCAGAGGGCGATGAGCCCCACGATGACGCCCGCCACGACAGCGTAGGCCCCGGGCAGATACCGCAGCACACCGTCGGAGTGGGCCGCCATCCAGGGACGGCCCGCCAGAAGCAGCACGGTGGCGTAAAGCAGGACAGCTGTCTTGTGGAAGACGTATTGCAGGGTCATCAGCCCCACGCCGGGGCCGACGTCCAGCCCGCGCCGGTGGAGATACCACGTCTGAAACGGCACCGACCCTGCGCCGAGGCCCACCACGTTGCCGAAGGTCCCCATCCATGCGTTGTCGATGCCCTGCCGCAGCGGGAAATGGGGCAGACGGCTGCGGACGATGAGCCAGCTGGATACGCCCTCGAGAAGCGGGTAGCTCAGGCCCACGGCCAGCGCCAGCAGCCCCTGCCCGAGGGTGAGCCGGCTCAGCGCCTCGGAGATCTCGGCCCAGTGCTCCCGAAAGATGAACACCACGATGCCGGTCAGCAGGGCCAGAACGCCCAGCGAGAGCAGGGTCTTTCGGCGCGAAGGGGCGGGGGAGGCGGACGAACTCATGCGGGGACTCCTTTCAAATTTCAACAAAAAACGGACTGGGATAGACTCTTAGGAGAGTATATCACAGTCCGGAGGTGTGTTTGTGAACAACTGCCAAATTTTTTGCCTCAGTTTCGGCAGAATGATAAAGAACGGAGAGCTTACTCGCCGGTGAACTCCTTTACAGCTTGTTGTAAACTGTCGGAAAACGCCTGTTTGGAGTAATGACTCTCGTAAAGCTCACGGCAGGCGGGGCGCATGGCGGCAAGCTTTTCCGGGTGCTCGATGGCCCAGGCCAGCCGCTCGGCCAGCTTTTCGGGGTCGTCGTCCTCGTAGACGAAACCGTCCACGCCCTCGGTGATGAGCCCGGCGGTGCCGGTGTGCTCCGACACGATGGCGGGCTTGCCGAAGATGAGGCCCTCAGTGACGAAAGTAGGCATGGGATCGTCGCGGGAGGCGCAGACGAGGCAGGTACACTGGGCCATCAGGCTCTTGATCTCGTCGCGGGTGAGCCGCTTGACGTAAAAGACGTTGTCGGGGCAGTCAGCGGTCAGGCTCCGCACGGCGTCCATCATCTCAGCCTCTGCAGCCTTGCCCACGAAGAGGAAGGATGCCTTCTTCATGGTCTCAGGCGGCAGCAGCCGGATGGCCTTGCAGAAGATGTCCTGGCCTTTCCGGTTCTCGAAGGAACCCACGGTGGCGAACAGAGGCCGCCCGCCCGCATAGCTCAAATCGTAGTGGGAGAATTTCTCGGCGGCGTAGTCCGGCAGGCCGTAGATGAGGGGCCGGATGTTGAACTCCGGCCGCACCGAGTGCATGGCGTTGGCGGCGTGGCTGCCGACGGAGTAGAGCCGGATATTTTCGCCCAGCTCTCTGGGGATCTGGTGGGCGATGTGGGGGTAGCCTGCAAAGGCATCGTGGAGCCACCAGAGCACCGGCACCCGCGCACCGCTCAGGGCGCGGACGGCCCGGGCCTCCACGACGGTGTTGGCCAGAACGAGGTCGGCGCAGAGGGCCAGCCCCCAGAGCAGGGGAGACTGAACACAGCCCTTACGTGTGATGACGGTAGCTCCCGCCTCGAGGAAAAGCGGCATGGAGCCGCCGTCCTCAGGGCCGAGGACGACCACTTCGTAGCCCATGCTGCGCAGCACCGGCACGGCGCTCACCAGCACGATGGGCGCACCGGTCATGTCCAGCAGGTGGCTCATGATAAAGACGCGCTTCCCCTTTACAGACCAGACGTCTTCGGCGCAGATGTCCCGCTCATAGTGGGCCAGCGCCAGCGGGAGGCAGACGTGGCTGCGGCTGAGCTTCGCCGCCAGCGTCAGCAGCTCGACGGGATTTTCCGGGTCGCGGGCTTCCGCCTGACAGCGGCGCAGCAGCTCCCGGGAGACGAGGGCGCAGCCCGGGCAGGCTGCAAAGCCCTGACTGTGGTAGAGGGTGGTGACGCCTGAGTAGCCGAAGACGGCGTCGCTGGTGACGTAGTCTGCGCCGCTGCGCAGTGCGTCCGCAAAGCAGGAAAGGGCCGTGGGCATCAGGAAAAGGTCTTCCCTGACCAGAAGCACACCGACGGCGCTGCCGAGGGCTTCGGGACGGAGGCTGTCCGTCAATAAAAATTTGCGGTGGAGCTGGTCCTGCAGGGAAGCTTTCAGGGCGGCGTTCCGCCCCGGCGCATAGACGCCGAGAAAAACTTCCTGGGTGTCGAGATATTCCTGTTTGGCGAGCTGAGCCCGCTGCAGAGTGGTATAACTGCTGTACATCGTATCCTCCTCTCCGCAGGCAGGCTCAATGGCTGCGATGGAACAGCCCCAGCAGGCGGCGCAGGGGCAGCGTGAGTTTCCAGCTGCTGGAAGAGAGGATGTTTTCCAGCGAGCTCTCGTAGGCTTTGCTTCGGGCGCTCAGCTCGGCGTTGGCCTGATGCAGCTCGGAGAGATTCTTCTGCAGGGCCTCGATGGTCTGCTTCTGGTCAGCCGTAGTCTTTTCCAGCTGGTCGAGGTGCTTCTGCTCGCAGACGCGGGTCTTCTGAAAATACTGTACGCCCTCGAGAACGGCGGCGAACAATGGGTCGTCAGCCAGCGGCTCCAGCGGGAAGTAGCAGTAGCTCACGCCCAGCTTCATCCCGGCGGGGAAACGGTTCAGACCTTCCAGCATGAAATTCGGGTCGTCGTTGAGGAACAGGATGCCGTCGCCGTGGAGCGGCACACCATTCACCGGGCGGCAGAGGATGCGGTCATCCGAGAAGACGAAATCGGTGATGCAGCAAGGCAGTTCACCGGGGTCGAGACGGAGATTGAACGCGGCCTCCGGCAGCTCGAAGGTCGCTGTCACCATGCCGTTCAGCTCGTCGTATTCGTAGTCCGGGGCCTTGACGGTGTCTTTCTGGGAAAAGCCGAACCCGGCATCATAGTAAAGCAGCGGCTGCACCAGAGCAGGCGAGTCGGTCTGCCTCTCTTTCTGGGGGTGGGCAGCATAGAAGGTCTGCAGCTGCTTTTCCAGCTCAAGACAGCGCTGGGCCAGCCGCGAAGTGCCTTCGTCTGCAAGTTTGAGCTGTTGCTCAAGGTCCGCAATGCGGCTGCGCAGAGCCGCTTCAGGAGTTTCGTTCATCATTACCGGGGCCTCCTCCAATTTATCGCAAGGCGTACAACCCGCGCTGCAAGCCCATGCATCAAAAGTAACTATAGTCTGCCCTCAAAATGGCTGGATACCAAAGCGCAGGAATTTCAGTGTTTTGCCGCATAGCGGCGGGTCTTGCTCCGCTGCCGGGGTTTGTCCGCAGGCTTGCCGCCCCGAAGCTTCCGGCTAAGCTCTTTGCGGCGCATCAGAAGTTCGGTGACGGCGAAGATGGACACAAGCGAGAACACGAACTGCAGCAGCATCCCCTGCACCGGATGGTCAGCATACTTTGCAGCCATCAGATACCACGGGATGGCCGTCAGCTCCACAGTGTGGATGCAGAAGATGAAGAGCGAGCGCCGGCCCACCCACTCGATGGCATGGGAGATGGGGCCGTCCACTCGGCGCTGCCATTTCAAAAAGAGCCGGATGATGCCGTAGCCCACTGCGCCATCCAGCAGGATGCTCAGCGGCCCCATCGTCCACTCACCCAGCGAAACGCAGTCGGTGCTCTGGGTCAGCAAAACGCCCGCGACGACGCCCAGCGCGGACGCGATAAGTCCGGCTTTGGCTCTGCCGGAAAGGGGAGTTTCAAAAAGACGGCGCTTCTTGGCCAGATAGCCGATGTAAAGGTAGGGCAGCGACACCATGCCCTGTGCGATGCAGAAAGGAGCCTCCCACACCAGCGTGACGCCCCAGCCAAGCAGGGTGACGCCGACGACTGCGGGGGTTATGTACCGCTCGGGGAAAATCTCGAGCAGCACGTCCAGGAGCACCCACGCCAGCATCAGAGCCACTAAGTACCACATGGGTCCGCAGGAAAAAAACTGCTGCCCGAAGTAAGTGGCCGTGTGGGGCAGACCTAACAGGAACCCGCCTAAGACCTTAGCCGATTCTGAGATGGCGGCATCCCACGAGCCGAAAGCTGCGTGGTGAATGAAAGCGTGGAGCACCGTAGTGGCCAGTGCAGTATAAAGGTAAGGCTTGAGCAGGGTCTTGAGTTGCTGCTCGATGCATTTGTGGATGGAGCGCTTGCGGAAGCCGTAGCCGCTGGCAATAAAAAAGGCGGCCATCAGCGCTTCGCGGTAAGCGAACAGCGCGAACGCAAAAGGGGTGACGTCGTTGGTGCCGAGGGGGTAAAGCTCTGCCGTGTGGGCAAAGACGATGGCCAGCATTCCGATGCCTTTCAGCAGGTCGAACATGCCAAGGCTGCTTACAGTGCGGGGCTTGGTGCCTTCCATGAAAAGGGTCCTCCTTGTGCGCCATTCGTCCCGGAGGCCCCGGAAGGCCGTGTTTTAGGCGCGATAAATAAAAATATGAAGCTCGGCGGGGAGCTTTTTTGCTAAATAATATAAACAGTATAATGCTTTTTGGGCTTGCTGTCAATTTGATAAGGACTCGACCTCCGGGCGAAGTTTCGTCCTGACGAAAAAAAGTGTATCACAGCTTTTCGCACATCGCAACAAAAGGAAAGAATTACATCTGCCTGCACAAATTGAACGCAAGCTCAAGTTGCATATTTGTGCAATTAAATCTTGCGTTTACGCTCTGCTTGCGGTATACTGTTGCCATGAGGAGTCGTGCCAAAGTTTTCCTCGAACTGCCAGAGATTCGGAATGACTCTGGAAAGTAAATAAAAAGTACAGAACTGAAAATTTGACAAAAAAGGAGAAAGACCGATGGCTGAATACATCAAAGTACCTGCAGGCGTATACGACATGGTGACCCGCTGCATGGAGCAGGAGTTCCCCGATAATGTGGCCATTCGCTATGTGGCCGAGGACGGCAAGACCGTCGTGGAGAAGAAGTATCGCGAGTATGCGCAGGACATCCGCCGGATGGTGGCCTATCTCAAGGCCGAAGTGCCGGACATCAAGGGCCAGCGCATCGTTCTGCTGAGCCGGAACTGCTATGAATTCTGCGTGGCGTCCTACGGCATCATCCTCGCCGGCGGCGTTCTCGTGACTCTGAACCAGAAAAAGACCTGGGAGGAGCTGGAATATGAGCTGGGCCTCGTGGAGCCTGCCCTCATCCTGAACGACGGCATCGACTACGGCTGCCGCGCCGAGCTGGAAGCCGACTACGGCCCGAAGCTCCGCCCCATGGACTGCTATAAAGAGACTGCCCCCGGCGAGCTGACCAACTGCGTGGGCCACGATGATTTGATGATGCTGATGTTCACCTCCGGCACCACCGGACGCAGCAAGGGCGTCATGCTCTCGGAGCGGAATATGTGCGCCAGCCTGCACACCTATTCGG
>OGZK01003372.1_pt1 | contig 12628 bp, 8 predicted proteins | sample 1576791 | NCBI WGS metagenome assembly OGZK01 (sample SAMEA3541556, study PRJEB24748) | human gut metagenome | biome: human gut; feature: human-associated habitat; material: faeces | place: China | collected 2012
GAGCCGCTCTCGGTCACGGCTCCCGTGCCTGCGGGCGACAACCTGTGGACCTATTTCGAAAACCTCTGAATATCCCTGCCATGCGATTGCTCATTCAGCGTGTAAAACACGCTTCCGTCGCTATCGGCGGCGATGTCCGCTCCCGGATCGGGGCGGGACTGCTGGTGCTGCTCGGCGTCGGGTGCGACGACACCGACGAGGACATCGAGTACCTCGCCGGAAAACTCGTGCGGCTGCGTATCTTCGACGATGAAGCCGGGGTGATGAACCTCGACGTGGTGCAGACAGGCGGCGAAATTCTGGTCGTGAGCCAGTTCACGTTGCAGGCCTCGACCCGCAAGGGCAACCGGCCGAGTTATATCAAGGCGGCCCCCGAAGCCGTTTCTCGCCCGCTTTACGAACGGTTTACGGCCCGGGTCGCCGAGCTGCTCGGCCGCGGGGTCGCCACGGGCGAATTCGGCGCCGACATGCAGGTCGAGCTGGTCAACGACGGGCCGGTGACGATCTGGATGGATTCAAAAAACAAGGAATAACATATTTATACCAAAATGAAGAAAATTTTTGCATTTCTGCTTCTGGGCCTTACCGTGGCCTTCGCCTCCTGCGGGGATGAAAAGACGGAGACCGGAACGGACTGGTTCCTGACGCCTGTGGCCGAGGTCAACGGCACGACGGTCGGGTTGAGCTGCCAGACTCGTTTCGGCGAGGGCGTGCTCGAAAACACGAGCGTGGGTTTTTCCTATGCTGCCGTTGTCGACAATAAAATCGGCGCGTTTGCCGATGTGGCGGGTTCCGCGGTTGACGGCACCGGCATTGCCGCCACGCTGACCGGGCTTCAGCCCGAAACGAGCTACGTGGTTTTCGCCTATGCCGGCCTGTCGACCGGACGGGTTCAGAGCGCAGGGGCGGTCTTCAAAACCGGGCAGGACGACATGCCCGATCCCGATCCCGAACGGCCCGCTTTCGGAACTCCTGCGGCGTCGGGCGTGACCAAGACCGAGGCGACGCTGAGCTGTACGTTCAATTTCGAAGATACGGCCGACTACGACGTCTATTTCCGGTATAAGCCGGCTTCGTCGGGCAGCTATGACCGGGTAAACGTTTCGACGGGAACGGGAACCAAGACGGCGGCCCTGACCGGCCTGACGCCCGGCACGACCTATGAATTCGCGCTCTGCGCCGACTGGGACGGGCAGACCTACACCAGCGCCGCGGCGACCTTCACCACCTCGTCGGACGGCGGCGGTGGCGGAAATACGGGTTCGGCCAAGTATTCGGGCTGGCCCGAACTGGTTCCGGAGGACAAGTCGAACAGCGACTATCATTATGCTTATCACCTTTGCCCGGACTATCCGGCGACCGGTACGAAGGCGCGTAATTTCTCGACCTGTTACAGCAAATCGTACCGCTGTCCGGTCTGGGTGGCTGCCCCACTACATGACTGCTATACAGGCGATGTGAAGCGGACAGACGCTTACCGGAATGACCCGGACATCAATTGTACGCAAGCGGGTCACTGGAGCGGCTACACGCGTGGTCACATGCTTGGCTCAAACGAGCGGCGCGTGACGAAGAACGTTAACCGTGACGTTTTCTATTATTCGAATATCGGTCCGCAGCTTCAGACTTATTTCAATACCGGCGGCGGTCAGTGGAATACGGCTGAAGACTGGGTCGACAAGCAATGGCGTGGCTTGGCGGATACTTGCTATCAGGTGGTGGGAACCTATTGGGAGAATACCTCCAAGGTTGTGGATGGTACGACCATTCCGACGCATTACTACATCGTGCTGCTCAAAGCCAAGAAAAGCGCTGGTAATAAGTGGGTGGTAAATTGTTCGCAGGGGGAACTTCAATCCATTGCCATCATGGTTCGGCATAAGACCTACGCTAAAAACGAGGTGGTTAAGGCTGTTGATTTTCAGTCGAAGGGGGTGTTTAAGACTGTTGCGGAGATCGAACGCCTCACGGGGCATACGTTCTTCCCTAATGTGCCCAACGTTCCGAAGGATACCTACAATCCGGGCGACTGGAATTTTTAGGCGGAGATGACTTACCCGTGGGGCGATACGAGGCGGTTCAACTCCTATGCGGGGTACTTCCGCCGTCTGTTCGGCTGCCGGGTGCAGAAACTTTCCGTCAATGCGGGCTTCACCTGCCCCAACCGCGACGGGACGATCGGAGAGGGAGGGTGTACGTTCTGTAACAACGGAGCGTTCACCCCTTCTTATTGCATGCCCTCGAAGAGCGTCGGGCAGCAGATCGCCGAGGGGATCGAATTCCACCGCAACCGCTACCGTTCGGCGCAGCGCTACCTGGTCTATTTCCAGGCTTTTTCCAACACCTACGCCCCGCTGGAGCGGCTGAAGAGGCTTTACGATGAGGCCCTCGCGCATCCCGGCGTGGCGGGAATCGTCGTCGGCACGCGCCCCGACTGCGTCGACGAGCGCAAGCTCGATTACTTCGCCGGGCTGGCCCGGGATCGGTATGTCGCCCTCGAATACGGCATCGAATCGACCTTCGACGCCACGCTCCGGGCCGTCAACCGGGGCCACGACTTCGCGTGCGCCCGCCGCGCCGTCGAGATGACCGCCGCGAGGGGCCTGCACGTCGGCGCGCACTTCATCCTCGGACTTCCCGGCGAGACCGACGCGATGCTGCTCGACCAGGTGGAGCGGATCAACGCCCTGCCGCTCACGACCGTGAAGTTCCACCAGTTGCAGGTTTTCCGCGCGACGCCGATGGCCGCCGAGTACGACGCCGCACCGGAGCGTTTCCGCTTCTGGGAGCCGGAGGAGTACATCGACCTGTTCGTCGAAATCCTCCGCCGGCTGCGTCCCGGCGTGGTCGTCGAACGTTTCGCCTCGGAGGCTCCGCCGCGCTACCATTACGGCCGCAACTGGGGCCTCGTGCGCAACGAGCAGCTGCTCGCGATGCTCGAAAAAAGATTGGAGGAACGCAATGTATACCAAGGCGAAATTTTTACTACCTTTGCCGCAGACAAACTTCGGCAGAGGTAGGCTGCGCCTCGGCAGAACGCGGGTGGACCCGGCTCTGCGTCCGGCCTGCGCCGCCTTTGCGGAGGCAAACCCCGAATAACCCCCTTCGTTATGAAACCCATCAATCCCGACATCGTGCTCAAACCCGTCAAGGAGTATGTTCTGATGGCTGTCGGCATGCTGATGTACTCTTTCGGCTGGATCGGCTGCATACTCCCGGCCGGCGGCGTCGGCGGCGGCGCCGCAGGTCTGTCGCTCGTGCTGTGCAATGCGCTCTCGACGGCGGGAATCGACCTGCAGATCGGTACGATGGTTTTCATCATCAATGCCGTCCTGCTGCTGGTCGCCGGGTTTATCGTGGGGTGGAATTTCGGTCTCAAGACCATCTTCTGCGTGGTGATCATCTCCTTGGGCATGAACTTCTGGCAGGAGGTGCTTCCCGATGGCAACTTCCTCGGGGTCGACAACCTGCTGGCCATCGTCATGGGCGGTATTCTGGCCGGCGCCGGCATCGCGCTCTGCTTCTCGCAGGGCGGCTCGACGGGCGGCACGGACATCGTGGCCATGATCATCAACAAGTACCGCACGGTCAGCTACGGCAAAATCCTCATCTACTCCGATTTCGTCATCATCGGTTCGGCCCTGCTGGTGGGCATGGGCATCAGCGCCGTGATTTACGGCTACGTGATGACGGCCGTCGTGGGTTACACGGTCGATATGATCATGGCCGGAAACCAGCAGTCGAGCCAGGTCTTCATCGTCACGCACGACTACGAGAAAATGGCCCAGGCGATCGTCGACAACGTCCACCGCGGGGTGACGCTCATCGACTCGCAGGGGTGGTATTCGAAAAAGGAGTCCAAAATCGTCATGGTGGTCTGCCGCAAGCGGGAGACCTCGATGATCCTCAAATTCGTCAAGACCATCGACCCCGAGGCCTTTATGACCGTCGGATCGGTCATGGGCGTCTACGGGAAGGGATTCCAGGCAATCGGGAAGGGCTGATGCAGCTCTACGCCGACATAGTTCTTCCGCTGGCGCAGCCCGTCTACACGTTTGCCGTGCCCGGAGGCACGGACGTCGCGGCCGGGCAGGCCGTGGCGGTGCAGTTCGGCGCACGCAAATTCTATACGGGCATCGTGTGGCGGGTCCACGACCGCCGGCCCGATTTCAAAACCGTCAAACCGATCCAGCGCGTGCTCTACGATGCGCCTCTGCTCTCGGCGCAGCAGATGGCGCTGTGGGAGTGGATCGCCTCGTACTACATGTGTTCCCTGGGGGAGGTGATGCGCGTGGCGCTGCCTGCGCTGATGAAACCTTCGGGCGACACGGAGGAGGAGTTCTCCGGCGACGAGTTCCGTCCCCGCACCGAGTGTTACGTGTCGCTGGCTGCGGAACTCCGCGACGAGGGGCGTTTTCACGAAGTCTGCGAGAAGATCGAACGGCGCGCCCCGAAGCAGTACGAGGCGCTGCTCGAGCTGGCTGCGGCCGGCGACGAGACGCGCATCGCGACGGGCGAGGTGGCCCGCCGCCTGCTCCGGGCCGATTATGCCGTGCTGCACGCCCTCGAGCGCAAGAAATACATCGTCTGCACCCAGCGCGAACGTTCGGTCGAGCGCGGCGAGTCGGCCTTCCGCCTTCCGGAGCTGACGGCGCACCAGCTGACGGCGCTGAACGCCCTGCGCGAACAGTTCGCCGCCGGGAAAACCACCGCTCTTTTGCAGGGCGTCACCGGTTCGGGCAAGACCGAGATTTACATCCACCTGATCGCCGAGGTGCTCTCCCGGGGCGGCGATGTTTTGCTGCTGGTGCCCGAAATCGCCCTTACGGCGCAGCTGATCGAGCGCATGGAGCGCATCTTCGGCAGCCGCGTCACCCCGTACCATTCCAAACTCACCAACCGCCGCCGCACGGAGACCTACCTGCGGCTGAACCGCTCCGACGGGGGCGAGTTCGTAGTCGGCGTGCGGTCGTCGGTCTTCCTGCCGCTGAAGCATTTGCAGCTGATCGTCGTCGACGAGGAGCACGACGCCAGCTACAAGCAGACGGAGCCTGCGCCGCGCTACAACGCCCGCGACTGCGCCGTGGTGATGGCGCGCCTGACGGGAGGCCGGACGCTGCTGGGCAGCGCCACGCCGTCGCTCGAAACGTGGCTCAACGCCGCGTCGGGCAAATACGGGCGCGCGGAGCTGACTGAGCGTTACGGCGACGCCCGCCCGCCCGAAATCCTCGTTTCCGACACCCTGCGCGCCGCCAGGCGCGGCGAGCGCAAGGCCCATTTCAACAAACTCCTGCTGGACCGGATCGGCGAGACCCTCGACCGGGGCGGGCAGGTGATGCTGTTCCAGAACCGCCGCGGGTTTTCGCCCTACGTCGCGTGCTCCGAGTGCGGCTGGACGGCCCGCTGCCCCCACTGCAACGTGACGCTGACCTACCACAAGGGCGGACGGAAACTCGTCTGCCACTACTGCGGCCATACGGAGGACGTGCCGGCGAAGTGCCCTTCGTGCAAGGTCACCGATGTGCTCCCGATGGGCTTCGGGACCGAGAAGGTCGAGGAGGAGATTTCCCGGATTTTCCCCGAAGCGCGGGTTGCCCGTTTGGACCGGGACAGCGTGACCTCCGAAAAGGCGTTCAGCGCCATCATCGCCGATTTCGAGGCCCGCCGGACCGATATTCTGGTCGGCACGCAGATGATCACCAAGGGTTTCGACTTCGCGGGGGTGTCGCTCGTCGGCATCCTCAATGCCGACAACCTGCTGAACAACCCCGATTTCCGGGCCGCCGAACGGGCTTTCCAGCTGATGATGCAGGTGGCGGGCCGCGCCGGACGGCGCGACGACGGGGGCGAGGTGGTGATCCAGACCTCCGAACCGGGGCATCCCGTGATCCGGCAGGTCGCGGCGGGCGATTTCGAGGGGATGGCCCGCGCACAGCTCGCCGAGCGCAAAGCCTTTTTCTATCCGCCCTATGCGCGGCTCACGTCGCTCACGCTGCGCCACCGCGACCCTTCGGTGCTCCGAAACGGGGTCATGGACCTCGCCGCACGCCTGCGCACCCGTTTCGGCCGCCGTCTGCTGGGGCCGATGACCCCGCCCGTCGACCGCATCCGCGGCGAATACCTCGTGGGCCTTCTGCTGAAAATCGAGAGCGGCGCCTCTTCGGCCCGCGCCCGCGAACTGCTCGCGGCCGAGCTGAAAACCTTTGCCGGAAACCCGGCGTTCAAGTCGATCACCGTCATCGTCAATGTCGATCCTCAATGACCTCGTCCGCGATGTCGCGTCGCTGCTGTTCCCGCCCCGCTGCGCCGTCTGCGGGGAGCCGCTTGCGCGCGGCGAACGCACGGTCTGCACCTTGTGCCGCGCCACGGCGCCGCTGACGGGCTACTGGCGCGAGGCCGACAACCCCGTGGTGCGCCGATGCTGGGGCATGGTCCCCGTCTGTCAGGCTTCGGGCTTTCTGTTCTTCGTCCGCGCGAGCGGCTGGCGGCGGCTGATCCACGGCTTCAAGTACCGCGGGGCGTGGCGCACGGCCCGGGAGATGGGCGCGTGGTACGGGCGGTATCTGCGTGAAAGCGGACTCTACGACGACGTGGAGGTGGTTGTTCCGCTGCCGCTGCACCCCTTTAAGCGTTGCCGGAGGGGGTATAACCAGTCGGAATACATCGCCGAGGGGATCGCCGCGCAGTTGGGCGTGGAGGTCGACCGCCGCAGCGTCCGCCGGGTGCGCAACACCGCCAGCCAGGCCCTCAAGCCCCGCCGCGAGCGGGCCGGCAACGTCGAAGACGCCTTTGCGGTGCGCCGTCCCGAACGGCTCGCCGGGCGGCACGTCCTGCTGGTCGACGACGTGATGACCACCGGCTCGACCCTGCTTTCGTGCGCCTCGGCGATCCTGCGCGATGCGCCCGGCTGCCGCATCAGCATCGCCGCCCTCGCCGTCTCGCAGCGCGAACTGGGCGTGAAGGAGTAGGCGGCGATTCGAAAACTTATCAACAGGACGTTATTCCGGCCGCAGGCCGTGAACCCCTTCCGCGAAAGGGGTTTGGGGCAGGGCAGGCCCCGAAACGCGGCGGCCCGCCGGGGACCGGCATCCGGTCCGTTCCGGCATTCGGTGGCGGAAGCTGTGTTATAAACATAGTTTTCGACAAACCGGGGTTCCGCCCGGTTTTGATTTCTCCCCGCTTATGCTTACTTTTGACCTTTGAAAGAATCCGATTATCCATGGCGAAAGATTTTACACCCTCCTCCCGCAACCGGGAGGCGTTCGAGGCGATGACCGATACCGTCGGCAACGTACCCCCGCAGGCGGTCGAGCTGGAGGAGGCCGTGCTCGGTGCGCTGATGCTCGAAAAGGACTGCATCATCACCGTGCAGGAGTTCGTCTCCCCCGAGGCGTTCTACACCGAGGAACACCGCCTGATCTACAAGGCGATCAACGAACTGTCGATGGAGCTGAAACCCATCGACCTCTATACCGTGACCGAGCGGCTCAAGGCCAAAAAGGAGCTGAAGAAGGTGGGCGGCGCTTCGTACCTCGCGCAGCTGACCCAGAAGGTCGGTTCGGCGGCCAACGTCGAGTTTCACGCCAAGATCATCGCCCAGAAATACGTGCAGCGCGAGCTGATCCGCTCGGCGACCGAGATTCAGAAACGCTCCTACGACGAGTCGACCGACGTCACGGAGCTGATCGGTTACGCCGAAGGCGAGATCTTCAAGGTCGCCGAGGGGCACGTCAAACGTTCGGTGCAGTCGTCCAAGGACATCCTGGCCCGGGCGCTGATGCAGATCGAGGAGGCGTCGAAGAACACCAGCGCCTTCAGCGGCGTGCCGTCGGGCTTCATGGCTCTGGACCGCGTGACGCTGGGCTGGCAGCTGTCCGACCTGATCATCGTCGCCGCGCGTCCCTCGATGGGTAAGACAGCCTTCGTGCTCTCGATGGCCCGCAACATGGCCGTCGACCACGAGCAGGGCGTGGCGTTCTTTTCGCTCGAAATGTCCTCCGTGCAGCTGATGATGCGTCTGATCATCGCCGAGACGGGACTTTCGGGCAACGACGTCAAGTCGGGGCGTCTGACGCCCGAGCAGTGGCGGCACCTCGAATCGGCCACCAAGCCGTTGGGCACGGCGCCGTTGTTCATCGACGACACCCCGGCCCTTTCGGTCTTCGAGTTCCGCTCGAAGGCCCGGCGTCTGAAAATTCATAACGACATCAAGATCATCATCATCGACTACCTCCAGCTGATGACCGGCAATCAGGACACGAAGGGCAACCGCGAGCAGGAGGTGGCCTTCATTTCGCGTACGCTGAAGGCCATCGCCAAGGAGCTGAACGTGCCGATGATCGCCCTTTCGCAGTTGAGCCGCGCCACCGAAATGCGCGGCGGCTCGAAGCGTCCCCAGCTGTCGGACCTCCGCGAGTCGGGCGCTATCGAGCAGGACGCCGACATCGTGGCCTTCATCCACCGTCCGGAGTATTACGGCATCAACCAGGACGAGAACGGCATGCCCACGGCGGGCATGGCCGAGATCATCCTCGCCAAGCACCGTAACGGCGCGGTGTGCGACGTGAACCTGCGCTTCCTGAAGGAGCAGGCCCGCTTCGCCGACGTGGAGGACTCGATGCTGCCGCCCGCGCAGGCGGCGGAGAGCCAGCAGGCCTACGACGACTACGCCAGCGGTTCGAACAGCCAGCCGGGGACGTCGGGCCTCGGTGCGGCGATGGGCGGGGAGTTCGACGTCAACCGCTCGACGAAGATCGACGACGAAGCGCCTTTTTAGCCATGTTCGTTCGTACATTTGCAGGAGCGGTCGCCGGGATCGACGCCGTGGCGGTGACCGTCGAGGTCAACATCGCCGGCGGCGGTCTGGGCATGTACCTCGTGGGACTGCCCGACAATGCCGTGAAGGAGAGCGAACAGCGCATCCGGGCGGCGTTCGAGAACTCGGGCGAGCGGATGTCGGGCAAGAAGGTGGTCGTGAGCCTCGCTCCGGCCGACCTGCGCAAGGAGGGGGCGGGTTTCGACCTGCCGATCGCCGTGGGAATCCTCGCGGCGATGGGCCGCATCGACGCCGGGGCGGTCGCCGGGACGATGTTCGTCGGCGAACTGTCGCTCGACGGCTCGCTCAAACCCGTGCGGGGCGTGCTTCCCGTTGCGGTCCGGGCGCGTTCGGAGGGGCTGCGGCGGGTGGTGCTGCCGGCGGAAAACGCGGCGGAGGCCGCGGTTGTCGACGGCATCGAGGTGATCGGCGCCACGACCTTGCGCCAGGTCGTCGGATACCTGAACGGCGAGGCGGAGATTGCGCCTGCCGTGTCGGCCGACGACGAACCGTTCGCCGCGGCGGCGACGCACTATGCGGAGGATTTCGCCGACGTGCGGGGCCAGACGCATGTGAAACGTGCGCTGGAGATCGCCGCGGCGGGAGGGCACAACGTCATCATGGTCGGTGCGCCGGGTTCGGGCAAGACGATGCTCGCACGGCGTCTGCCGACGATCCTGCCGCCGCTTTCGCGCGAAGAGGCGCTCGAAACGACCAAGATACACTCCGTGGCGGGCAAGGCGGGCGTGACGGGCGGGCTGATGACCCGGCGGCCGTTTCGCGCTCCGCATCATACGGCTTCGCAGGTTGCCGTGATCGGCGGCGGGCAGTCGCCCCGGCCGGGCGAGGTGTCGCTGGCCCACAACGGCGTGCTGTTCCTCGATGAGCTGCCCGAATTCGGGCGCAGCGTGCTCGAAGTGCTGCGGCAGCCGCTGGAGGAGAAGAAGATCGTGGTTTCGCGGGCCAGATACAGCGTCGAATACCCGGCGAATTTTACGCTCGTGGCGGCGATGAATCCCTGCCCGTGCGGCTATTACAACCACCCGACGAAGGAGTGCACCTGTTCTCCGGGGTCGGTGCACCGTTATATGGGGCGCATTTCGGGTCCGCTGATGGACCGCATCGACCTGCATGTGGAGGTGACGCCCGTGACTCCGCAGGAGTTGTCGGCGGCTGCGCCGGGCGAGGCGAGCGCTGCGGTTCGCGAACGGGTCATCCGGGCGCGGGCGGTGCAGGAGGCGCGCTTCGGCGGTGTCGAGGGGGTTCATACCAACTCGATGATGAACAGCGCGATGCTGCGCGAATACTGCCGCCTCGATGCGGCTTCGGCCGCGCTGCTGGAGCGGGCCATGGAGCGGTTGTCGCTCTCGGCGCGGGCCTACGACCGTATCCTGAAGGCGGCGCGCACGATCGCCGACCTGGCGGGACGCGCCGACATCGTTCAGGCGGACATCGCCGAGGCGATCAACTACCGGTCGCTGGACCGGGGGAACTGGGGACGATGATTCTGCCGCCCCGGCGGCAGAATCAATTAAAAATTAAGAATTAAAAATTAGATACGATGAAACGCATCATTCTTTCCGGAGGTGGAACCGGAGGCCATATCTACCCGGCCGTGGCTGTGGCCGAGGCCTTGAAACGGCGTTTCGGCGACGGGGTGGAGATTCTCTTCGTCGGGGCCGAGGGCAAGATGGAGATGGAGAAGGTCCCGGCGCTGGGCTACCGCATCGTGGGCTTGCCGATCGCGGGCCTTCAGCGGCGGCTGGACTGGCGCAACCTGGCGGTGCCGTTCAAGGCGGTGAAGAGCATCCGGATGGCGAAGAGGATCATCCGCGACTTCGGGGCCGACGCCGTGGTGGGCTTCGGCGGCTATGCCAGCGCTCCGGTGCTGTGGGCCGCGCAGCGGATGGGCGTGCCGACCGTGATTCAGGAGCAGAACTCCTATGCGGGCGTGACGAATAAAATCCTCGCGAAGGGCGCGCGGCGCATCTGCACGGCTTACGAAGGCATGGAACGCTTCTTCCCGGCGGCGAAGATCTCGCTGACGGGCAATCCCCTGCGGGGCCGCTTTTCGAAGGAGGGCGCCGACCGCGCCGAGGCGCTGGAATATTACGGGCTGACGCCCGATCTTCCGGTGATCCTGGTGGTCGGCGGGTCGCTCGGCACACGGTCGCTGAACGAGATGATGAAGGCGTGGATCGTCGGGACGGACGGCAAGGCCCCCGTGCAGGTGATCTGGCAGACGGGCAAGTACTACGAGCGCGAAATGCAGGCCTTTCTGGCCGCGCACCCCGCCGCGCACGTCTGGCAGGGGGCTTTCATCGACCGCATGGACTACGCCTACGCCGCGGCCGATCTGGTCGTCTCGCGCAGCGGGGCCGGGACGGTCTCCGAGTTGTGCCTCGTTGCCAAGCCGGTGCTGTTCGTTCCGTCGCCCAACGTGGCCGAGGACCATCAGACCAAAAACGCCCGGGCGCTGGAGACGAAGGGCGCGGCGGTGGTCGTTCCGGACGCCGAGTGCCGGACGAAGGCGATGCCGCGGGCCGTGGAGCTGCTGGCGGATCGGGAGACGCTGGCGGCGATGAGCCGCAATCTGGAGGCGCTGGCCAGGCCCGACGCCGCGGAAGATATTGTCAATGAGATTGTAAAGGTAATGAAGTGATGGAATACAAGAACGTCTATTTTCTGGGTATCGGCGGCATCGGCATGAGTGCCCTGGCGCGCTATTTTCTGCACGGGGGGTATGCCGTCGCGGGCTATGACCGCACGCCTTCGCACCTGACCGGCGAACTCGAAGCGGAGGGCGCGGCGGTCCACTACGAGGACGACGTGCGGCTGATCCCCGAAGGATTTCTCGACCCGAAGAAGACGATGGTCGTCTACACCCCGGCCGTGCCGCAGGATCACGGCGAATACCGCTATTTTCGCGAACACGGTTTCTGCGTCGAGAAGCGTTCGCAGATGCTGGGGCATCTTGCGGAGGGCAAATACGTGATGGCCGTGGCGGGCACGCACGGCAAGACCACCACTTCGACGATGGTGGCATGGCTCAACCGCGCGCTGACGGGCGGCGGCTCGGCTTTTCTGGGGGGCATTTCGAAGAATTTCGGCGGCAATCTGGTGCTGGGCGACGGCGGGAGACTGGCTGTCGAGGCCGACGAGTTCGACCGGTCGTTCCTGCGGCTGTATCCCGACGTGGCGGTGGTCACCTCGGCCGATGCCGACCATCTCGACATCTACGGGACGCACGAGGCGGTGAAGGAGGCCTTCTCGCAGTTCGTGCGGCAGATCCGGCCGGGCGGCTCGCTCATCATCAAGCGGGGCGTCGACATCGTGATCGACAACCCCGGGATCGCCGTATACCGTTATTCCTACGACGAGCCGTGCGATTTCTACGCCCGCAACGTGCAGCTGCTCGAAGGGGGGCATTACCGTTACGACCTGGTGACACCCTCGGGCGCGTTCGAGGGGTGCACGCTGGGCGTTCCGGGGTGGGTCAACATCGAAAACGCGGTCGCGGCCGTCGCTTCGGTGTGGTGCGCCGCGAAGGCCGGAGGAACTCCGCTGGATGCCGATAAGCTGCGCGGCGCGCTGGCCTCGTTCTCGGGGGTGAAACGGCGTTTCGAGTTCTATGTCAACACCCCGAAGCAGGTCTATATGGACGACTACGCCCATCATCCGCGCGAGCTGGCCGCAACGCTCACCTCCGTGCGGAAGATGTTCCCCGGGCGGCGGATCACGGCGCTGTTCCAGCCCCACCTCTACACCCGTACGCGCGACCTCCATGCGGAGTTCGCCGAGGCGTTGTCGCAT
>OGZK01003374.1_pt1 | contig 12626 bp, 8 predicted proteins | sample 1576791 | NCBI WGS metagenome assembly OGZK01 (sample SAMEA3541556, study PRJEB24748) | human gut metagenome | biome: human gut; feature: human-associated habitat; material: faeces | place: China | collected 2012
CATCCAGTTCCGCGGATTCGCTTCTGTCCGGGATGCGCCTTTACATATGCTGCCATCTGCTCCACACATTCCTGTTCCGAATGGCAGGCATCCAACGTGTTGCATACATATTCACTTGCGGCTACCGCTCCGGTAAATATATGGGTATGTGCATCGATAAAGGATGGCATGACAAGCTTGTCACCCATATCGTATATCGGAACATCCGCCGGAACGGCATTTGTCTCATCATATGGCAGGAGCTTCTTTATCCTGTCATCTTTGATCCAGACAGCAAGCGGCTTACAGCTATCCGCCCGACCATCAAATACTGCCCGGCTCTTTATAATATATTCTGCCATATCACATGCCCCCTTTTACTCTAAACTATAAATCCACAGATCAGGAAGCCAACGATTGACAACATAGCTGCGATCATAACATATGGGAGCTGGGATACTGCATGTTCCATATTATCAATGCCTGCACTGTTCGATGACAGAAGCGTTGCATCACAGTAGAAGCATGCATGGCTTCCAAATGCACCACCGGAGATAATTGCTGCCATGATCAGAACCGGGTTTGCGGAGATTGCTGCGCCAAGCGGGAATACGATCGGTGCAACGACTGCACTCATGCCCCAGAAGGATCCGGTTGCAAAACAAAGCGCCGCAACAAGGATAAATGTGATCATCGGGAACAGAGAGCCTGTTAATAATGGCTGTGCAAGATCGATTATATAATCTGTCATGTTAAGCTGTTCTGTTACCTTCTGCAATAAGAACGCAAGTACCAGTAAGGTAAGGGTTGGAAGCATATCCGCAAATCCCTTTACGATCACACCAAAGAATTCATTTACAGCTATAACCTTTCTTGGAAGATACATCAGCATACAACATGCGATCGCAAGAACAACTGCCAGAAGAAGATCACCTGTGATAATGGCGATCGCTACAAGGACTGCCATCGGAATAACGAAATCCCAGATATTTCCGTCTTCTTCATAACCTGCACGGTTTTCATGATTGTACTTTCTGCTGGCATCACTGTAGACCTTGCCGGTCTCCTCTACTCGCTTATATGCTTTCTTCATACCACCAAGCTTTGGCATGATTCCCATACAGAATAAAAATACGATCAATAATATAATGATTGGATAAAAACAAAATGGAATGGCACTTAAGTACGCTTTCATACCGGAGGTGAATCCATATGCCTGTACACTCGGCTGATCAATGAACAGACTTGCATAGAAAACTGCCCATGTTGAAAACGGAAGAAGTACACAAACCGGAGCACCTGTAGAATCCAGCATGAACGCCAGTGTCTCTCTCGGTATCTTACGTTTATCGTAAACACCCTTCATACAGGCACCGATCGATAAAACGTTCAGATAATCATCTACAAAGATCAATATACCAAGTATAAATGTGGTAAGTAATGTCTTTCGCTCTGAATTACATAATTTGGAAACCAGCTTAGAAAAACCATAATTTCCCTTTGCTGTCTGAAGTAAGGCGATCAGGCTGCCGAACAATCCGCATACTACAACGATCCAGACATTTTCCGAAATCGTCTCCTGAAGCATCGTACACCATTGTGTCAGAAATGAACCTTTAAATAAAACTGCCGCGCCGACCAGAGAACCCCCGATCATAAATTCTTCGCAGCGATGTGTCAGTATCGAACCGACAATTACGATCAGCACTATTAACAGTGCCACCAAGCCATGTGTCATAACCATTCTTCCTTTCCGTTTTGTATTTTTCCTTATAAAACAACAAAAAGCGCATCCGCAATGCCTTATAGCATTGCAGATACGCCTTCGTATCAACTGCTTTTAGTTTACAATTTCATTTACTTATTTACAATTATTATATATGATAAGTTTCTACTTAATTTTAATTACGTCTAATCCTTATTAATCACTGATAAACTTCTCACGTACCAGTTCTGCCAGATACTTTGCAGTATTTTCTACACCGAGCAGACTGCTGTTGATCAGGATATCACAATGATTGATGTCTCCCGGCTTATATCCGGCATAATTCATGTGATAGGAATCACGCGCCTCATCAACGGCTACGATCATCTTACGAGCTTCATCGATTTCCAGTCCCATCGAATTCACACAATTCTCAACACGATCCGGGTACGGAGCATAGATGAATATATTCATCACATTGTCCATCTCACTTAAGATAAAGTCAGAGCAGCGTCCAACGATCACACATGAGCTTTTCTCTGCAAGAAATCGTATGATATTCTGCTGTGCATCGAAAATATCATCCTGGGTACTGTTCGTGCCACCGCCAAGCGGAAGTACCATTCTGGAAAACGGATTCTTGAAGATCTTCTTTGCGCTTTCTTCTTCTTCGTCTACAACAGAAGCGGGAAGCTTCAACTGCTTGGCTGCCTGATCCACGATATCTCTGTCGTAATACTCTATTCCCAGTTGTTCTGCCATCAGTTTTGCGATTGGTCTTCCAAGGCTTCCGAACTGTCTCGTAATTGTTATAACATATTTTTTATCCTTCATCCGCAACGCTTCCTTTCTCTGATCTCTTTTTCGTTTTATAGCTTATCTCAATTCCCTACTGTTTTTCAATTATTAATTTGAGGTAAATGCTAATCATTTTCGATAGTATATACTTGAAAACAAGTATTTTGCAATATATAATTGTATTTATATAACTTTCGACCGGATGGCTTGCTACGCAAATGAAGCAGTCTTGGCATCTGCCTGAAAATCAACATCATTTCACGCGAAGGAGACCCACAATGGAAAAGAACAACTTTCTGATCTATAACGATATCGTATATACGCTGTACCAATGTAAATCCTATGAAGCACTGAGAGATGAATTTCTCCCAAGACTTCGCCTGCTGATCCCATTTACTTATGCGAGCATTATCTCCGTCAATCCGGAAAACCGAACTGAGATCGTACCGACTCCGGTCTGCTTTCCTGATTATTTCTATGAAGCAGAACTGCTCTACATCGATCATATGAGTGAGGATCATCTGCTCTGGATCAACAATGTACGGGAATCCCAGCTTGTAAGAGAAAGCGATCTGGTAAATGATGATGTCCGTCTGAACTCTTCTCTCTATCAGCACTGTTATCAGAAATTCCATGTCTACGATTCCTTACAGTACAGCATGATCTGCAGTGGAGAATTCTCCGGTATCCTGACGCTGTTTCGGACCAAGATCGATGGGGATTTTACAGACGATGATATGTTCTTCTTCCGTTCTCTTGGCAAGCATATCAACGTAACCTATGAACAGATCCTATATCCGGAAAAAGAGAAAGGCCATACCGCTCTTGCAAACCGTATCCCGGCACTTGCAAAAGGCTATGACCTTACTCCACGAGAGACAGAGATCCTGTCTCTGATCTTTTCATTTGCAAATAACGATGAGATTGCAGCCACTCTCGGGATCAGTGAGAACACGATCCAGAAGCACTTACAGAATATTTTCCGAAAGACCGGAACCTCATCAAAATGGGATCTACTCCGTCTTTCTTGATTCTTCCGGATAGACTAAGCCCCAGTTCTTTCGAAGGTCTGTCATGATGTTCATGACATCTCCGGTAAAAGGCATCTGCATCCGGCTTACATCTCCGGACTGTACCGCTTCTTCCATATCCCGCATCTCATATTCAAGCGCACGCTTTGTTTCACCGGCTTCTACCGGTGTAACTGCTCCGCTTGCAGCATCTACGATAATCGCTTTATCAGCTCTTGGATATTCCATGATCTCGATATACCCTTTTTCACAACTGATCATTGCACGCTTTGGCTGCTTTGAATGCATGGACAGCGTAATAGCTGCCATCTGTTGTTCTTTATTCATCAGGATGATGCTTGCCTGCTCATCCGTCCCTGTCGGCGCGAACCGCACCTGACTCATCACCTGATCCGGTGTCTCTGCCATGAAGCTGCGCATTAGACTGAGTGCATATACTCCGATATCAAGCAATGCACCACCGGCAAGATTGATGTTAAAGAAACGATTATTCATATCATATTCTTTATAGTTTCCTACCGCATATAAGGATTTGCCCATCTTAATTCTTTTGCCATTTCTTCTTTCTCCTGTACAAAAAAATGTATGATTCCCTGTATGTACCCGTATCCCCTGTGTTCTAGTTCTCTGCTACGATCTTACCGTTGCAGATCGTGTAATGAAGCTTTCCCGGAAGTGTCCAACCAAAAAACGGTGAATTCGAGGCTTTGGAATGGAAATGTTCAACGGTCCATTCTTCGTTTTCTCCAAATATCACAATATCAGCCGGCGCTCCCGCCTGGATGCTGCCCGGTGTCATCCGGTAGAACTCCATCGGGTTCTTACTCATCAGCTCCATAAGCTTCATAAGTGTGATGTAGCCCGGCTGTACCAGTGAACGGATTCCCAGTGCCAGTGATGTCTCAAGGCCTGTGATCCCACTCGGTGCCTGTGCCATCGGACGTGCCTTTTCTTCTGCACTGTGCGGTGCATGATCGGTTACGATCATATCGATCGTGCCGTCCTGAATACCTTCAATGATCTTCAACCGGTCCGCTTCTTCTCTGACCGGTGGGTTCATTCTTGCCATTGTTCCATAGGTCAGAACCGCACCCTCTGTCAGTGTAAAATGATGTGGTGTTGCTTCTGCATGAACATCCGCACCAAGCTTCTTTGCAAGTCTTACTAACTCAACGGAATTTCCGGAACTGATATGCTGAATACAGACAGATGCTCCTGTATGAAGGGCAAGGATACAGTCTCTTGCGACCATGACATCCTCTGCTGTTCTGGAAGCCCCACCATAGCCAAGCTGCTCGGATACGGCTCCCATATTCACACCTGCACCTTTTACAAATGCAGGATCTTCTTCATGCAGACTAATCGGCAGATCAAGTGCTTTCGCACGAAGCATTGCCTCCGTTAAGACTTCTTCATCCATGATCGGGATACCATCATCTGTAAATCCGGCAGCACCATGTTCTGCCAGCAGTTCCATATCTACAAGTTCTTTTCCCTTCAGATTCTTTGTAACGGTCGCCGTCTGGATCACATGGATCCCGGTCGTTTCCCCTTTTCTCTGAATATACTCAAGTGTCTCTACATTATCAACTGCCGGCTTCGTATTTGCCATACAGATAACCGTCGTAAATCCGCCATAAGCGGCAGCCTCTGCTCCGGTCTCGATGTCCTCTTTATAAGTAAAGCCCGGATCTCTGAAATGTACATGTGTATCGACCAGCCCCGGTGCAACCACCAGACCTTCCGCATCGATCACGCAAATATCATCTGTACCATACTTTTCCCTGCATGCTTCCGGATCTATCTGCTGTTCCACTTCTGTGATCACCGCACCATCAACCAGCACATCCAGCTTCCGATCTGTATTTGTCACAGGATCAACGGCCCTGCCGTTCTTTATTAATAACATGCAATATCCTCCTGATATATACTATCCGCAGGCATGTGCCATATCTCACTTCCATCCTGAGACTCTCTTTATGCTATACCTGGTCCACCTGCCTGCAATGCCAGTTTACCACAACCTGTCTTTTCAACACAACCGCCTTTTTGCTCTTATCTTATATCTGCTGTAACATCTTAATTATATGAACGCAACAAGCATTTCCGGTTCTTACCTCGTAACTGGCATTACTTCCACAAAACAAAACCCCTGCATGAGACACTCGCGAAGTTTTTCGTTATGCGAAACACATTGCCATCGTCTGCGGGTGCTTGTTTGAGCTATAATACTGGGCGAAAAAGAATAATTGCGAACTTCTCAGCTTAAATTATGAATGAGCTCGTTGAATTACCGAGACAGGGGCATTTGAGGTCGCCGGTCCTTAGATGGCGCATATGCGGCATCTTAGTACCGCTGCAGACCGAAACGAGCGAAAGCGTCCCCTGCTTGGTAATATCAAGCGAGCTCATTCACATTAAAACTTATATGTTCGCAATTACTACTCTCTGTTCTTCAGCACTTCAGCAGGCACCATCTTGCGGATTCTGCGGATCAGCAGATGGTTGATGATGAAGTACAGGATCAGGATACCTGCGAAGATGGCAAGGTACATCCAGAATGGGAAGGACTTGTCGATACCGCAGGCAATATTCGGAACAAAGGCAGGCTCATAAGCCACATCCATGATCCATTTGGTCAGTGGAATCGAAATCAATGCTCCTATCGTTATGATATAGAAATTACCATCCAGATACATCTTCTTCACTTCCTTATTCCGGTATCCGAAGATCTTAATCAACGCAATGTTGAAAGAAGACCGATCTATCATAACCTTCATCATCAGATACATAACAACAATGAAGATCAGAACAGATACTCCTCCAATTGTAAGGATCATTCCCTGCATTATATCCGAGAAGATACCGGCAGCCTTCTTCACATCGGTCTTTGTCGTTGTTGCATATAATCTTCCGGTCTCGACATCGAGTGCATGGTCGGAAAATACAACATTGAAATAATCCTCCGGTTCGTCGAATAACTCAAGCGCCTTGTCATATGGCATAAATACCATAAAGGATGGAGCATACTGCGCAACAGATGCGATCTCAAATGCATAGATCTTATCTGCTTCATCATCCTTTAGTGTCAGAGTATCACCAACATCCAGACCGTATTTGTAAGCGATCGAAGAACTGATCGCAACCTTACTGGATGAATCTGACAGATTCACATTAAAGAACGGATTATTCTCTGTCAGTCCCATAACTGTTATGTCAAAGTTGTAACCGTAAATTTTCTTTTTCAGTGTCTTTGCATATGCCTCATATCCACCTTCCGGAACTTCCTCTGTCGGATATTTGTAGGTATACATATACTCATACTTTGTATCATTTACATAATCACGATTTACATTCGCACAGTAAGTATATATCTCCAGTGACATCATCGCCAGCAGAAGACTTACAAACATTCCAAATACTACCGTAAATCCGGTACGGCTCTCACGAAGCATCTGGCGGATCTTGAACAGATTCATGAAGCTCATATTTCCAAGCTTTATATCCTTACCATTACCAACCTTCTGCTCATTCCTGATCATTGTAAGAACCGGCTTCGACAGCCTCTTTCGGATAACCAGTGAATTAACGATTATAGAAATAACCGGTGGAACCACGATTCCATAAATGAACAGATATGGCATATAGATAACATCCAGATCCGGAAGGGAATAATAGTTGTAGCAGTCCTGCATCTGGATTGGCACACCAAGGCTTGAATATCCAAGCAGTGTTCCGATCAGACCTGAAACAAATGTGATCACAGTCGGGAGTGTTACATAATGTGCCATCAGATTCTTTCTCTTTACCCCAAGTGCATATAACGCACCGATAACGGCACTTTCCTGATCGATCGAATGTACAACGAACACTGATAATACATAAGAGATCAGGATCAACAGGATCGCACCTGCGATCGTACCAACGCTCCGGTATAATTCCTGATCACCGGAAGCCGCCTGAATTCTCGCATTATCCCCTGCCTTTACAAAAGTCATAAGGTTCTGTGCATCCTCTGAGAAGATGTCATCGATCATATCATCTGTCTCATCCTTTAACTCCTGAATACCATCCAGCAGTTCATTGGAACCATCTTCAGCTTCTTTTGTTCCGTCTGTATATTCTATAATTCCATCGTCAAATGCCTTAAGCTCCTTTAACTCTTTTACTCCATCTAACAGCTCCTGAATACCATCTGTCAGATCGTCCTTCTTTCCCATCGTACGATCCCAGTATTCCTGAAAAAACGGATCTTCTACATCTCCGGATGTAAATTCCAGCTTCTCCAAGCGGTCTTTTAATTCATCATCCGTCATAGCACCATTTAACCGGTATGCATAATAATATTCCTCTGACTTTATACTTTTTTCTTCCGCACGAAGTGTATCGTATACATCAGCTGCAACAAATCCTGTACCAAAATGCAGGCAGTCGCATCCGGTATCTCCCAGAGATTTTAATACGTTATCATAATCCGGTGTTGTACCGATTCCGGTAACGGTAAATTCCCGTCCGCCAAATGTAATCACATCACCTGCTGATATATCATTCTTCTCTGCAAACTGGCGTTCTACCACCAGCTCATTTCCCTTTTCTGCAAGTGTGCCCTTTACCAGATCGATCCTGTTGACCTCATCCCTGTTTGCAAAGATACGGATCGTGTGATCTTCGTCAATCTCATAGTCCATATAGAACTGTGGCTCGATCGTCACTCCATCCGCCTCCAAATCTTCCATTTCTTCATCCTTCATCGGTACGAACAGTGAAAAATCTCCATCCTCAACACACTGTCTGCTGTCAGCATTCTCACTTCCGCGAATGATCGTTTCTGCCGCACCGACCAGACTGACTACCAGATACATGGCAAGTATGATCAGAAGGGACAATGCCAGATATCTTGGAAGGTTGCTTTTGAAATCTCTCCAAATCCTTTTTCTCAATACTTTCTGCATCTTATAAATCCTCCAATTCTGCTGCCGGTACCTTTGTCTCATTGTAATAATCTTTCCTGATCTGACCATCCTTTACGATCACGACCTGATCGACCATATTCTTAATGGAATTATTATGCGTTACGATCAGCATTGTCGTTCCATAGGTCGCATTGATCTTCTCCAGAAGGATCAGGATATCCCTTGATGTCTTGGAATCGAGTGCTCCAGTCGGTTCATCACATAAGAGCAGCTTCGGATTTTTGATCAGTGCTCTTGCGATCGCACATCTCTGCTGCTGACCACCGGACAACTGTGCCGGAAACTTATTCTGATGCTCTGTCAGTCCCAGTATCTCAAGCAGCTCATCCATATTAAGCGGCTGATCTGTCAGATATTCACAGACCTGTATATTCTCCCGCACGGTAAGGTTCGGTACCAGATTATAGAACTGGAAGATAAATCCCAGATAATCTCTTCGGTAGTCAGATAATTCATCTGCTTTCATGCCTGCGATCTCGGTTCCGTCTACCTTGATCGAACCGGATTCGATCGTATCCAGTCCACCGATACAGTTCAATAACGTAGACTTACCGGAACCACTGGTTCCCTGAATGACACACATATCGCCCTGCTTTACCTGAAGGGATACTCCCTTTAAAACCTGTATGTAGCTTCCACCTTCTCCATAACTTTTTTTTACATCTGATACCTCTAAATACATACTTCGCTTCCTCCTGTTATTTTTTCGCTTACATAACACCGTTATGTTGTTATCATTTTTTTAGCTATGTAAAATAAAATTTCACATAGCTTTTTGTTATCTATTCATCTCTCTGAAACAGTGCATACCATCCGGCAAGCAGATATTTCAATATGTCTCCCAGATGTGCAACTGCTTTTTCTTCATCGGGTTCATGTGTCAGCAAATGAACAAATGCATCGATCTGCATATGTGCCATCCAGTGTATCGTATAATCATCCGGTGCAGTAACTCCACACACCTTTGCCTGTGCGTCTGCCAGCATCCGGTAATTCTTCTCTGTAAATGCCACAAATTCATCAATACATCCTGCAAGACTTGATCCCTGACTCTTTGTCAGCAGAAGCTGTACCCGGTCATAATTCTGATACAGTTCATGAATGATCCGCCGGGATGCATAGATGTCATCGCTGAAATCATCCTGCCCCTCCTGAAGCTCGCCTTTTACCTCCTGCAACTCCTGCTGCATATGTGCTTCCATCATCGTACGGATACTTCCAAGCACCGGTGCCACCAGTGAAGCAAATATATCATCTTTATCTTTAAAGAAGAAATATAATGCACCGGTCGTCACACCTGCATTCTTACAGATATTACGAAGGGATGCGCCCTGATAGCCCTTCTCCATAAATTCATGCTCTGCACTTGCAAGCAACTTTTCTTTTGTCTCCCGATCGTCCTTCATCTCATCTCACCACCAATTTAATCCTGCTCTAACATATGAACGCCCATTCACATAACATCGTTATGTTACATCTAAACTGTATATATGTCAACCCCTTTTTTATATAATAGCCTCTGTATTTCCGGCTAAACATTAAATCTGCCTGACGCCTTTCCATGCTGCAACAGGCATTTCCGGTTCATATAACATAATTGCCGTTGCTTCCGTATAATAAAACCTCTACATGACGACATTCACGCAGTTTTTCGTTATGCGAAACACATTGCCAACACCTGCGGGTGCTTGTTTGAGCTCGAAGAGCGAGTTAGCACGGAGCAGGTGTGAATCAGGCATGTGTTTCAAATAGAAAAACAAGTGCGTCTCATGTAGAGATTTTATCAAGAGGAAGTAATCGGCATATTCAGAATATAAAACCGGAAATGCACTTAGTACACATTAAAAGGGCTCCGGCATATATTCAAGGATTGATTCATTGAAAAACATGCGAAACCGGAGCCCCTATGTCAAACTATATTCTTTTTTCCTACTTCGGATGTCCTAACAAGGTATCCTTTTGTCTTAAATCGTAAACAAAATCCAACCAATGCTTTTTATAGGGCAAACGATTTTCATTTATTAATTACTTGCTGATCGAATCTGTCTTGATGATGAACTTAACGCTACCTTTCATATCATCTGAGATTCCACCGAAGGATTCATAAGCTTCACCGGCCTTGATGACCTTATCACACTTCTCCGACAGAGAATCCAGATCATTTTCTGCACCATTTACTGCATCAACGATCTTATCTGTACCATCTGATAACTGCTTGCTGCCATCCTTTAAATCGCCACTTGCATCTGTAAGCTTTGTTGCGCCATCCTTTAATGTACCTGCTCCTTCTTTCAGAGTATTTGCACCCTTGGACAAGCTTCCTGCACCACCATTCAACTTAACCATACCGGTATACAGATCAGAAGTACCTGTATAGACCTTGCCAAGACCTGTGTTCAGAGCCGATGCACCAGTTGCCAGAGCGTCTACACTCTTTTTCAAAGTTGTGATCTGTCCGGAGAATGAACTCAGCTTGCCAAGTACCAGATTCGCACCATAGGAAAGACCATCCTGATATGCTGTTGCATATCCTGACTTATAACCTTCTACATAAGCTGTACCATATGCAGACTGATAAGCTGTACCATATGCACTGCCATAACCTGCTGTGAAAGCATTGGTATATGCTGTACCGTATGCTGTGCTGTAGCCGGATGTATAAGCTGTGCCATAAGCTGTACCGTAACCGGATTTGTAACCGGAACCATAAGCTGTACCATATCCTGACTTATAAGCTGCTCCATATACATCACCATATGCAGTTGCAAATGCTCCCTGTAATGCAGCAAGTGTTGCATCATCCGGCTGGGAACCTGTCATCTGTGTATAAGCAGATACAAATTCCTGGAAATAAGTTGCAAACTGACTGGATGCTTCCGATGCTACTGTTGATGATGAAGGTGCTGCTGCCTGTGCCTCTGCTGCTACCGTAGAAGCGGAAGGTGCTGCTGCCTGTGCTTCTGCTGCAACTGTATCAGCGGAAGGCGCTGCTGCCTGTGCTTCTTTTACAACGGATTCCTTAGAAGGTGCTGCTGCTTTACCATTCTTCTGTGCCTCTGCTGTTACAGCATCCTTATCAACGCCATCTGCGATCTTATCCTTGTTTGCTGTCAGGTTATTTGTAATATTTTCTGTGATCGTGCTCTTGATCGCTTTCTTTTCTTTATCACTTAATTCTGTCTTGGTTGGAAGTTCGATTCCCTTTACGGCTTTGTTTAATGTTGCAAGCCCGTCGCTGATCTGCTTGGAACCGGATAAGATACCATTTTCACCTTCGAATGCTGCTTTTAATGTGCCGGCACCTGTTGTTGCAGAATCAACACCCTGTGCCAGAGTTAAGGAACCCTGATATAAGCTGTCTGCGCCATCCTTTACCTGACCAATACCATCGGATACGGAAGATACACCATCTGTATATTCTGTAATTCCTTCAACGAGGGAATTCATACCATCGCTGTATGTGCCGATCAGTTCGTTGATATCAGATTCAGCATCCTTCAGATCCTTGTTATCGCTGTCCTTGGATAAGAATCCGGTAGAAGCAACTGTCATTGTCATGTCCAGAGAGAAATCTGTACAGTCTGCTGTAACCTCAAAGTAATCCGGAATCTCAACATCTAACTTCTGCAGATCCAGGCTGTCCTGAAGACCGGGCATACCCATACCAACAACGATACTGTTGTTTCCATCGTTTACAACCTGACCATTCTCAACCTTGATATTGGAGAATTTGTCATTGGATAAGATCATACCGGTTGCCATCAGGAAAGGAGTATATACATCTCCACTCTTTGAATTATTGACATATTCAAATCTCATCTTTACCTTGCCGCTCTTGCCTGCCAGCTGATCCGGTGTCACTACCTGATCGTCCAGATAATAAGTAACCTTTACTTCTACAGGAACCTGCTCCTCTGACTTGCCCTGATAGTAAATGGAATTACCATCTGCCTTCCATACAAGTTCTCCATTATTCTCTGTAAATGTCTCGTCGCCTTTTACGTTCTCGATATCAGTCAGGTTACTGCTATCCTTAATGGTTGCCTCACCATCTGTGTTCTTTAACCACTCACTGACGATAACATCCTGCTTATTACCTGCTGCATCAGCAATAACGTAAACGGTTTCATCTTTATCACT
>OGZK01003410.1_pt1 | contig 12495 bp, 10 predicted proteins | sample 1576791 | NCBI WGS metagenome assembly OGZK01 (sample SAMEA3541556, study PRJEB24748) | human gut metagenome | biome: human gut; feature: human-associated habitat; material: faeces | place: China | collected 2012
GCTTCTCGATAAATGCTCTTGCCTCTTCATCCGCACACAAACGGATCCCCCCATTGTGTTTTCTCCACATCAATGCCGAAAGAATCATCGTAAGGACTTCATAGTCCTGCATCCAATATTCGTCCGCTTGTTTTCCCGCCATATATGGTTTTGACCATAAGGAATGAAATCCGTCCATATGTTGTCCTTTCAAGATAATTGAAAATCGACTAAATTTTGATTAGTTACAGTCTCTTGACCTTCTCAGCCAAGGGACGCTTCCGCTCTATATTAAATCCAGCCCATAGCCAAATGTGCTGTTTCCGCCTTTTCTGCTGCATGGTCGTTTTGACCGGTTTATAAGCTGCCATTCCGGCGGCATGTAATACCAATGCGGAATATCATAATCATCTGCCCCGCCATCTGTTGCCTGATAAAATGTCGGTGTGTACCGGCTGCCCGTCAGATAGCCTCGGTTGCTGCCATAGAAAAAGCCGTTCCGGCTTCCAAAAAAGAATCCCCGATTGCTACCTGTCAAAAACTCCCGCTGACTTCCAAAAAGGAATCCCTGCTGACTTGTCCCCCAAAATCTACCTTGACTTCCAAAGAAATTTCCACGTTGACTTGTCCTAAACAGACTTCTCTGGCTACCACCGAATAGACTTCTCTGGCTGCCATTCTCATATTCCCACTCATACATCCAAGGTCGACTACTGCTTGTCCAGAATTCACGTTCACTACCAACAAAAGTTCCATGTTGACTGCCTGCTAATATTTTGCTCTGGCTTGTACCGAATAAGCTTCGTTGACTGCTCATCTGGCTTCCAGATACATCCGTACGATTTCCTTTACCGCCATTCTGCGAACCCTGTATCCTCACGTTCTCTGCTTTCTTCTTATAATCAACCGGGATCAATATATTTCCGTTAAATTCCACACTAAAAGGCCTGCCATTCCACATCACATATGTGCGATACGGATACAGCCTGCCCTCATGTGCGATCAACTTCATATAAACAGGAATTCCACCTGTTTTTTCTTCCAACTGTCTTGCCTGTTTTCTTGTTGCCTTTATAAAATAACCACCCGAAGGCAGTCTGTCATTCAGGATGGAATTCAATTCCTCATTCCACTCTATATAAACATTAAATTCCCCATTATCATTACGATAGTTTCGCATATCAAAAAAAACCAGACCGGCAGCCACTGGAAGCATGTTAGAAATTCTGTTATCAAATTGTGAAAGTTCCTCTCCAGTTCTCTGCAAAAACAATGAATATACGAAATTCATTCAAATCTCCATTCTGACACCCACAAATATGCTGTCCCAATTTTTCTGTCTCACAGGCGTCATTTGTTCGCCCTTCACGCTAAAAAAGCGCTACAATCCCATACTAAATACTCATGATATTATGGTAAACCATTTACCCATTTATTTCAAGAAAAATCACACTTTCTTGCAATGAAAAATCAGCAGAATCAAAACTGCAAAAGCCACAAATATTAACAGCCGCAGAATTCCTGCAAATAGAATAATCATCTTTAGACAGTAGATAAAAGCCGGACACTATCTTTGGTTTAAAAAGATAGTGTCCGGCTTTTATCTATCTACACTTTACGCATCTTTATTATCTGCTAATGCTGCTGTGATGATCGCCATAGAATAAACCTCATCTGCTGTACATCCTCTGGACAGATCGTTGATAGGAGAATTAAGTCCTAACAGGATCGGGCCATATGCTGAGAAGTTACCCATTCTCTGTGCGATCTTATAACCGATATTTCCTGCATTGATATCAGGGAAGATAAAGGTATTTGCATTTCCTGCAACCTCTGACTGTGGACATTTCTTCTTTGCAACTCTAGGTGATACGGCTGCATCGAACTGGATCTCACCGGAGATTGGAAGATCAGGATTACGTTCCTTTGTCTTTCTTGCTGCATTTCTCATCTTATCCACATCTTCGCCCTTACCGGAGCCATAGGTTGAATAGCTTAAGAATGCAACCTTTGGATCTACACCGAAGATTCTTGCACAACGAACAGTCTCCTCTGCGATCTCAACCAGCTCATCTTCATTTGGCTTAATGTTGATACCACAGTCACCCATAGCGAACACTTCATTACCACCTGTTGCAAACGGACGTACCAGAATGAAACAGGATGAAACCAGTGTGTTGCCCGGTCTTGTCTTGATCAGCTGTAAAGCAGGTCTTACTGTATCTGCTGTTGAATATGTAGCACCACCGAGAAGCGAATCTGCAATCCCCATCTTAACAAGCATCGTACCAAAGTAGTTGTTCTGATACAGGATCTCTCTTGCCTGCTCCGGTGTCACGCCCTTGCTCTTTCTGAGTTCACAGAACATCTCGACCATCTCATCCATACGATCAAAATTCCTTGGATTGATGATCTCGGAACCTCTTATATTAAAACCGCTTTCCTCTGCAACTTCATAAATCTTATCAGGATCTCCTACAAGAATCGGATGCAGGAAGTTACTTGCAAGAAGTCTCGAAGATGCTTCCAGAATACGGGGATCAGTACCTTCAGTCAAAACAATTGTTTTTGGATTTTTCTTCAAAATATCGATCAATACACCGAAACCAAAATTTTTACGTTCTTCCACGATTATAGTCCTCCATTGATTATTTATACGAATCATATATCATGCATTATATACACGTTCCGTATATTTTCAGTATTAAAAGCTATACTTGCGCATAGCGAGTCATCTTACTTTTATTATAGTGATTTTTAACGAATAAACAAGGTTTTCCATCGAAATAATTGTACCTTTTTTTGAACAATTATAAAATTAGTTCTTGACAAATATATCATACCGGTGCAATATGAATACAATAAAACAAACCAATGAGCAAGAAGAGTAGCTTATGAACAACATGTCCAGAGAACTGCAGGTGGTGAGATTGCAGTGATGATTTCTTAAGTGAATGGACTTGCGAGGGCAAACCGAACGAGCGAATCTAGTAGGGGCGACGGAGACTTCCCGTTATAGAAAGTACATATATGTTAGTATATGGTTGAGTGCATCAGATTTTGATGAATATAGGTGGCACCGCAGGAGTGTTGTATTTGTATCTTGTCCTATAAGCGTTTTGCTTTTGGATGAGATTTTTTTATACAATCTTCTGACGGTGCTTTTTCTTTTTATAAAAAGCAGATCAGGCAAAACGCACCTCACCATACATGAACAATTTCAAATAACTTATTAAACTATTATTTATGAACGAGGTGAAACATATGATACGACCAACACTTAGCGAAGCAAAAGAATATGCGAAACAGGGATATCACACGGTTCCGGTCTGTTATGAGATGCTCTCTGATATCATCACTCCGATCAATCTGTTGAAGAAACTGAAAGCGGAAAATGAGCATTGCTACATTCTGGAAAGCGTGGAGAATCAGGAGTTCTGGGGAAGATACACTTTCCTTGGATACAGTCCAAAACTGGATATCATCTGTATGAACGGAACCCTGACATTAAAGGATGAGAACGGAGCAGTCATCAAAGAGACCTCCGGCATCCATCCGGAAATCTTCATCCGTGAGGTTTTAAAAGATTATAAGAGTCCGAAGATCGAAGGCTTCCCTACCTTCACCGGCGGACTGGTTGGATATTTCTCTTATGACTATCTGAAATACAGTGAAAAGAAGCTGGTGCTTGATGCGAAGGACGAGGAAGGATTTCAGGATGTCGATCTGATGTTATTTGATAAGGTGATCGCATTTGACAATGTAAGATCCAAACTGATCCTGATCGCAAATGCCAACACAGCAAATATCGAAGAAGGATATCAGAAAGCCTTACAGGATATCAAAGAAATGAAAGAACTCATTCTCCATGGCGCAGAAGCCGATATTCCTGCTCCTGTTCTTAAGACAGAATTCAAACCATTATTTGACAAAGAAGCCTACTGCCGGATGGTAGAAAAAGCAAAGCACTATATATATGAAGGAGATATTTTCCAGGTCGTGCTTTCCAACCGACTGGAAGCCGAAATGGAAGGAAGCCTGTTCGATACCTACCGGCTGCTTCGAAGCACAAACCCATCTCCTTACATGTTCTACTTTGACGGTGACACGATCGAGGTTGCCGGGGCTTCCCCTGAAACTCTGGTCAAGGTAGAGGATGGCGTTCTCCACACATTTCCTCTGGCAGGCACAAGACCAAGGGGAAAAACCAAGGTCGAAGATCTGGAACTGGAAAAGAGCCTGATGGCAGATGAAAAGGAACTTGCAGAACACAATATGTTAGTGGATCTCGGAAGAAATGATCTCGGAAAAGTCAGTCAGTTTGGAACGGTCGAAGTCGAACGATACATGTCCATCCAGCGTTATTCACACGTTATGCATATTGGCTCTACCGTACGCGGAACACTCCGTGAGGATCTGGATGCGATCTCCGCTGTTGATGCGGTTCTTCCGGCCGGAACCTTATCCGGTGCACCGAAGATCCGGGCATGTGAGATCATCAACGAGCTTGAAAATAACAAACGAGGTATTTACGGCGGCACGATCGGTTATATTGATTTCTCAGGAAATCTGGATACCTGCATCGCGATCCGAATCGCATACCGCAAGGGGCATAAAGTATTTGTCCGTTCCGGTGCCGGCATTGTAGCCGACAGTGTACCGGCAAATGAATTCCAAGAATGCATCAACAAAGCAAAAGCCGTAACGGATGCATTGATTAATTCTCAGAAAATACGAGGTGACGAAGCATGATATTACTGATCGATAATTATGACAGCTTTTCCTACAATCTGTATCAGCTTGTAGGAAAGATCAATCCTGACATCAAGGTGATACGAAATGACGAATATACCTGTCAGGAGATTGAAGCAATGAATCCGGATAGGATCATCATTTCACCGGGTCCCGGAAGGCCTTCCGATGCAGGTATCTGTGAAGAAGCCATCTCCTATTTTGCCGGCAAGGTTCCGATCCTTGGTGTCTGTCTCGGTCATCAGGCAATCTGTGAAACCTACAGTGCAACAATCACATACGCCAAAAAGCTGATGCATGGCAAAATGTCCGTTGCAAATGTCGACATCAACTGCAACCTGTTCAAGGGACTTCAGAAACGAATCGAGGTTGCCAGATATCATTCCCTTGCCGCTTCCGAAGAAAACTTCCCGGATGTTCTTACCGTTATCGCCAGAACCGATGATGATGAGATCATGGCAGTCAAACACAAGGATTATGAAATATATGGTGTCCAGTTCCATCCGGAATCGATTCTGACACCAAAAGGAACGATCATCTTACGAAACTTTTTAGAGGCATAATCAAACATTTGCAATCAGCACTATATTTCTATGATTAAACATTCCTGACATTACCAACCAGTGGACGCTTCCGCTCGTTGAGACCTGCAGCGGTACTAAGATGCTGCTAACGCACCATCAAGAACCGGCGGTCTCAAATGCCACTGTTTTGGCAAGTCAGAATGTTTAATCATGAATATACTTTATAGAATTCGCAAATGTTTATTAGAACATACATTCAAGGAGGATATGAATATGATTATAGAAGCAATCGCAGCAGTTGTTAATGGTAAGGATCTTGACAAAGAAATGGCAGCAGCCGTTATGGATGAAATTATGAGTGGAGAAGCAACACAGGCACAGATCGGAAGCTTCTTAACAGCCCTTCATATTAAAGGTGAAACAATCGAGGAGATCACAGCATTTGCTGAGATCATGAGAAAACACTGTGGTGAATTTACACCGGATGTCGATGAGGAGATCGACATCGTAGGAACCGGTGGAGACTGCGCAGGAACCTTTAACATCTCAACTGTTTCCTCATTAGTAACAGCCGCAGGCGGTGGTAAGGTGGCAAAGCATGGCAACCGTGCAGCATCCAGCAAATGCGGAACAGCCGACTGCCTGGAAGCCCTTGGCGTCAACATCGCAGCAGACTGTAAAGTCAGCGAAGCCTGTCTGAAGGATCTTGGTACCTGCTTCTTATTTGCACAGAAATATCACACAGCAATGCGATTTGTCGGCGCTCCAAGAAAAGAGATCAAGATTCCTACAGTATTCAATATCTTAGGACCTCTTGCAAATCCGGCAAAAGCAAATCTTCAGTTACTCGGTGTCTATGATGCCTCCCTCGTTGATCCGCTTGCAAAAGTACTCAGCAACCTCGGTGTAAAACGTGGCATGGTCGTTCATGGAAATGATGGTCTGGACGAAATCTCTGCCGTTACCACAACAACTGTATGTGAATTTGACAATGGTTCATTTCACACTTACACCTTAGATCCAACCGCCTACGGATTTGCCCTCTGCGACAAAGCCGAACTGGTCGGTGGTACACCGGAAGAAAATGCACAGATCACAAAGGATATCTTATCCGGCAAGATCACAGATGGCAAGCGTACAGCCGTTATCTTAAATGCCGGTGCAGCTTTGCATATCACAAACCGGATCTCACTTGAAGAAGGCTTCGCCCTTGCAGCCGATATTCTGGCAAATGGCAGCGGTCTGAAGAAGCTGGAAGACTTTATAGTAGCAACAAACGCTTAATTATTTGTAAAAGCAAAACACATAACCGACCCGGAACCTTCAATCTCCGGGCCGCTATGGAGGAATATATATGATCTTAGATGAAATAGCAGCAAAAACAAAAGAACGGGTTACCGGATGCAAAGAACAGATCCCATTTGAAGAAATGAAGGCAAAAGCCCTTGCGATCGTAGAAAAGGAAACAGAGAACGGAACAAAACCTTATACCGTTTTTCCTTTCCGCGACAATCTGGCAAAGCCGGGAATCTCCTTTATCTGCGAAGTAAAAAAGGCTTCCCCTTCCAAAGGACTGATCGCACCGGATTTCCCATATATCGAGATTGCGAAAGAATATGAAGCCGCCGGTGCTTCCGCCATATCCGTGCTGACCGAACCTTTTTATTTTCAGGGAAGCAACGAATATCTGACAGCGATCCATGAATCAATATCCACTCCGATCCTGCGGAAGGATTTCACCGTCGATCCTTATATGATCTATGAAGCAAAGGTGATCGGTGCCTCTGCGATCCTTCTGATCTGTGCGATCCTTACCGACGAGCAGCTCAAAAGCTATTACGAGCTTGCAACAAGCCTCGGGCTGTCCGTTCTGGTAGAAGCACATGACGAAAAAGAAGTCAGGCGGGCGATCGCGATCGGCGCAGACATTATCGGTGTAAATAACCGCGATCTGAAGACCTTTACCGTTGACATCATGAACAGTGTAAGACTTCGGACATTGATCCCGGATTCGATAAATGGTAAACCGATCGTCTATGTATCCGAAAGCGGCATCCGCACACCAGAAGACATCGACCGTTTAAAGGGAAATGGCACAGATGCAGTATTGATCGGAGAAACCTTTATGCGAAGCCCTGATAAGAAAGCCGCATTTGCATGGTTACGGGGGGGGAAGATGTAGAATAGAACCTAATCCTGTTTCTGCAGGAACAACGAACTTTATTAGAAAGCATTGAAGATATTTTATAATATAGAAACAACATATACAGGAGGAAACATATATGTCAAAAGGACGTTTTGGAATCCATGGCGGACAGTACATACCGGAAACACTGATGAACGCCATGCTTGAGCTTGAAGAAGCATATAAGAAATACAAAGATGACCCGGAATTCAACCGGGAGCTGACAGAAATGTTAAATGAATACGCCGGCAGACCTAGCCGTCTGTACTATGCCAAGAGAATGACAGAGGATCTCGGCGGTGCAAAGATCTACCTGAAGCGTGAGGACTTGAATCACACCGGAGCACATAAGATCAACAATGTTATCGGTCAGATGCTCCTTGCAAAACGAATGGGTAAGACAAGAGTTATCGCCGAGACAGGAGCCGGTCAGCACGGTGTTGCAACTGCTACAGTTGCTGCCATGATGGGTATGGAATGTGAGATCTTCATGGGCAAGGAAGACACCATCCGTCAGGCTTTAAATGTCTATCGTATGAAATTATTAGGAGCAAAGGTTCACCCGGTAGAAACCGGTACCGGTACATTAAAGGATGCCGTTTCCGAAACCTTCCGTGAATGGACTTCCAGAATCGATGATACCCATTATGTTCTGGGTTCTGTTATGGGACCTTATCCTTTCCCTGAGATGGTTCGCGATTTTCAGGCTGTTATCAGCAAGGAGATCAAGGAACAGCTTATGGAGAAGGAAGGCAGACTGCCGGATGCCGTTCTCGCCTGTGTCGGCGGCGGTTCCAATGCGATCGGCGCATTCTATAACTTTATTCCGGATAAGAGCGTTCGCCTGATCGGATGTGAAGCGGCCGGACGTGGAATTGATACATTTGAGACAGCTGCAACGATCAATACCGGAAGACTTGGTATCTTCCACGGTATGAAGTCCTACTTCTGTCAGGATGAATTCGGACAGATCGCACCGGTTTATTCTATTTCCGCAGGTCTTGACTATCCGGGAATCGGACCGGAACATGCATACCTGCATGACACCGGCAGAGCAGAATATGTCGCTGTTACAGATGATGAAGCTGTTGAAGCATTTGAATATCTGTCCAAGATCGAGGGTGTTATCCCTGCGATCGAGAGTGCTCATGCAGTTGCCTATGCAATGAAGCTTGCACCACAGATGGACAAAGACCAGATCATGGTTATTAACATTTCAGGACGAGGCGATAAAGACGTTGCCGCCATCGCCAGATACAGAGGGGAGGATCTCTATGAGTAATATTAAAAATGCATTCAAAAACGGAAAGGCGTTCATCCCATTTGTTACATGTGGTGACCCTGATCTTGAAACAACAGAACAGATCGTATATGCCATGATAGAAGCAGGTGCAGACCTGATCGAGCTTGGTATCCCATTCTCAGATCCAACCGCAGAAGGGCCTGTTATCCAGGGTGCAAATATCCGTGCACTTGCAAACCATGTTACGACAAATGATGTATTTGACCTTGTAAGAAAGCTCCGTAAGACAGTCACCATCCCTATGGTATTTATGACTTATGCAAATGTTGTCTTCTCTTACGGCTCTGAAAAATTTATCGGCATTTGTAAGGAGATCGGCATTGACGGACTGATCCTGCCGGATATCCCTTACGAAGAAAAGGATGAGTTCGACGGCATCTGTAAGAAGTATGATCTGGATCTGGTATCCATGATCGCACCAACCTCCCATGACCGGATCAGCATGATCGCAAAAGAAGCAAATGGATTTATCTACTGTGTTTCTTCTCTCGGTGTTACCGGAACAAGAAGCAAGATCACGACCGATATCGGTGCTATGACCAAGCTGGTCAAAGCCGTAACGGATACTCCGTGTGCGATCGGCTTCGGAATCTCCACACCGGAGCAGGCGAAGGAAATGGCTGCTCATGCTGATGGTGTGATCGTCGGCTCTGCCATTGTCAAGCTCTGCGCCAAATATGGCAGGGACTGCGTGCCTTATATCAAAGACTATGTCGCAAGCATGAAGGACGCTATCCGATAGAAAGACACCCATGTGAAACTATACAATCTATATAAAAGAACTGCCTTACTAAGACATTAGTGAGGATTTCGTAATGAGATGCATATACGAGCAAATGTGGGCGCCTGTCTGAGCCTGAAAGGCGAGTTGGCACAGGAACATTTGCGAATCACGTATATGCAGATCATAGAAACCACAGCGAGTCTAAGTAAGGCAGTTCTTTTATATAGTCACATGGTTTCACATGGGCTGATTTTTTCTCATCTCCTTAAAATCCTATATTGGTAGTCTTAATACTGCTGTATACCTGTATATGCCCGCCGGTATTGTAACTATGCACACAATCTATATATTTTCCCGTTTCTTAGCCGGTTTCTCACAAATATTTAATATTTAATCTGATTGACACTACCATACGTTAACTTTATAATTGTTACGGCGACAGAAGTCGACATAATAATGAAGTTAGTTGGGGTATCACATGGTCTTTTCCAGTTTGACATTTTTATATATATTTTTACCGGTTACACTGGTTATCTATTATATTGTCCCGAAGCAGTTACGGAACCTGTTCATCCTGATCAGCGGACTGTTCTTCTACGCATGGGGCGAACCAATCTATGTATTTGTACTGATCGCATCAACAATGATCGATTATTTTGCAGGTCTGGTCATTTATAAGGCAGGCGACCGTCAGGCACTTCGAAAGCTTGCACTGATCGTATCGATGGTCATGAATCTGTCCTTGCTTGGCTTTTTCAAATACAGCAATTTCATCATAGAAAATATTAATAACATATTCGGAACACACTATGGTTCACCGACCTCTCTGCTTCCGATCGGTATCAGCTTCTTTACCTTCCAGTCCATGTCATATACGATCGACCTGTACCGGAAGAACATCTCTGTTCAGAAGAATCCGATCACCTTTGCAGCCTTTGTCACGCTGTTCCCACAGATCGTAGCAGGTCCGATCGTTCGTTATGAAGATGTGGCTACCGAGCTGAATGAACGTGTGATCGACATCGACCTGATCTGGGATGGTATTCTCCGCTTCGCGGTCGGTCTTGGCAAGAAGGTTCTGATCGCAAATAATATCGGTGTTGTCTGGACAAATGTCAAAGCTATGGACTTATCCGAGCTTCCGGTTGCAACCGCATGGCTTGGTATTGCCGCTTATACCTTACAGATCTATTTTGATTTTTCCGGATATTCTGATATGGCGATCGGTCTGGGTAAGATGCTCGGTTTCCATTTCCCGGAAAATTTCAATTATCCGTATATGTCGAAGAGTATCAGTGAATTCTGGCGCAGATGGCATATGACCCTCTCCGGCTGGTTCAAGAGCTATGTCTATTTTCCTCTGGGTGGCAGCCGTAAAGGACTTGCACGCACAATCTTCAATACCGCAGTCGTCTGGTTCTTAACCGGTGTCTGGCATGGTGCAAGCTGGAACTTCATTCTGTGGGGTTCTCTGTACGGTGTTCTGATCATTATAGAAAAGCTGGTTACAACCGCACTGACAAAAGCAGGAAAACAGGATATCTTTACAAAGATTCCTTCTATTATAAAACGTGTTTATGCGATCGTCCTCGTCATGCTTGGATGGGTACTCTTTGATACATCAACGATCGCACAGGCATTCTCCTATATGGGACGGATGTTCCGCTTTGGCAGTAGCTTCTACGACAGTTATACCATATATATCCTTGTGAACTTCGGATTGTTATTCATCATTGCGATCATCGGTTCTACGGATCTGCCAAAGAAGCTGGCTGTTAAGCTTGCAGACAAAGTTCCGGCTGTCGGCAATTACGGAAGCGTCATTTTGATGGCGATTCTGATGCTGCTTTCCACCGCCTACCTTGTCAATGCAAGCTATAACCCATTTTTGTATTTCAACTTTTAAAAAATGAGCCATGCAGCATCTATATGAGGTTCGGATGCTATACGGCGAATGCCGTAAATCGAGCCGTCAGGCGAGATTGGCATGGCGATAGCCTATTCGAGCCGTCAGGCGAGTTTGGCATGGCGTTTCGCAAACGCTTATGTTTATAGAATTTTGTGAGGTGATCCTTTATGCATAAAAAAATCGGAATTATCATATTTGCATGTATCATCATTGTTCTTCCCATTTTGACACTTTTTAAGCTGCCAAAAGAGAAAGCGCCTTTTTCCGAAAATGAAAATCGTTATCTGTCGGAATTTCCAACCGTCAATCTTTCTTCCATCAAGGATGAGACATTTATGAACGGTTTTGATGCCTGGTTCTCAGACCGGTTCTATGGCAGGGAACAATGGATTTCAGCTATGAATGATTCTGAACGATTGATGGGCAAAACAGAGATTTCAACAGTATATACAAAAGACGATCGGATGATGCAGGTACTTTCGGATTATGACGATATCGGTGCGGCATATGATGCTGATAAGATCCATACAAATCTTGCTGTCATTAACAGCTTCGCTGCAAAGCATCCGGAGATTCCAACCTACTTCATGCTGTGTCCGACCTCTGTCGGTGTCTATGGAAATTCCCTGCTGCCTTCGGCTGTTAAGAATGTATCAGTTGATGAAAAAGACATGATCGAATCCTGTTATAACGAACTATCCGGTGTGACACCGATCAATATATATAATACATTAAAGGAACATGATAGCGAGTATATCTATTATCGTACCGACCACCACTGGACATCCCTCGGTGCATATTATGCATATCAGTCTGCCGGAGCAGAACTTGGATATACTCCTTATGAATTGAAGGATTTTACAAAGGAAACCGCCAGCACAGAATTTCAGGGAACCCTGTTCTCAAAGACCTTAGATCAGTCTGTTACAAAAGATGAGATTGATTTCTACACTCTGGCAGATAATAGTGCAACACCATCCATGACAACCTCGAATGGACTTGATAAAGAAGCTTCCTATGACTCCATTTTCTTCCGTGACTATCTGGACGTAAAAGACAAATACGCATCCTATACCGGACAGAACGTAGCGGTTGCAACGCTCCATCGAAACAACACAA
>OGZK01003430.1_pt1 | contig 12431 bp, 14 predicted proteins | sample 1576791 | NCBI WGS metagenome assembly OGZK01 (sample SAMEA3541556, study PRJEB24748) | human gut metagenome | biome: human gut; feature: human-associated habitat; material: faeces | place: China | collected 2012
CAGAACCACTTTTGGTTCTGCGCTTTTTTGGAGCGGGATACGAGTCTCGAACTCGGTTTCAACTTCGATATAACGTAGAATTTATGTATAAAAACCAAACTTGCACCAAAACAAAAATCGAAAATTTTCACAAATCCAATTTACTGTACAGAGCAAAATTTTAACATTTGATAAGTGACTTTTATTGTACTTTTTGCATTTGCCCTACAAAACGCTTTCCAATTTTTTGCGGGCATCTTCCATCATTTGGGGCTTTATGGACAAATAAACCTCGTGAATCATTCTAGCATTAGCGTGGCCCACAAGTTGAATGGCTATTTCTTCTGCTACTCCTGCCATTGCCAGCATGCAAACATACTCGTGACGGAACTGGTGCCCGCAAACGGGAACTTTCCAAACAGTGTATTTTACAGTTTCTACTCTGTTTCGCCGATGTACCTGTTTGGTTTTTGGAACTGCCTGTGCAACGCCGTATTTCTTCCAGAACCGCGCCCAGAGAATATCATATTGCTTGCGCGTTATTGGTTCTGTTTTTAAGCCCACAATATAGGTGTTTTTTGGCAGCGTTCGTATTGGCTGCAATGCGTCTTTTAACATCCCCAATAAGGGAACCTCCCGGATACCGGCAGGGGTTTTTGTAAAGTCATTTAAGATTGGTTCGTTACCGATATGTGTAACGGTCTTTGATATGCTGATAACATTTCGTTCAAAGTCAATGTCTTTCAGCTGAATGGCGCACATTTCACCGCGCCGTTCTCCTGTGCAGAGATAAGCAACGGGGAGAAGTGCATCAGGGTCAAGATAGTGTTCCTTCACGATTTGCACTTCGGCTGTTGTTGGGGGCTGTCGTTTGCCCTTATGCAGGCCGCGCGGCATTTTAGTTTGCGTTGCTGGGTTTATATCCCCACGCCACTTAGGGCTGTCAATCCAATACTGAAAGATGTTATTTATCACAGTCTTTTGGTTTGAAACGGTCGTTGCGGCCCTCCCGGCCATTTCAGGCCCGCGCAGGAACTCTGCAATCATGTAAGGCTCAATTTCCCGCATCCTTTAAGTGCTTTTACCGCTTTATGAATTCCATACTGAGGGTCTACTTCCATGAGCAAATGCACATAGTCAGGCATGATTTCCATTTCCAAAATGTCTACATTCATATTTGCAGCATAGGAAAGAAGTAACTCTTTCAAGCGAATGTCTACTCCATCGGTTAGAACCTTTCGCCTGTACTTTGGACACCAAACCACATGATATTTGCAAGAATAGACCACATTACAATTTGTTTTGTATTTCATAGATGTATTATATCACAGCTCGCCATTTAATACTTGTACAAATTGTAAACATTACAGTTCAAGTCTTACTACGCCTTATATCCCCATAGCTAAAACAAGGGGTTTTACGGCGCAATATGATAAAACGTCCATAAGCCGGATAAAGGAGGCACAGGACAATGGGAAGCAGTGCAACCAAAAGAAACAGCCCGATCATGATTGATAATGACCCTGATAATGTGCCGGAAGGGAATCAAAGGCGCATTGAATTTTTGCTTGTGATATCCCAGCTTCCCAAAATAAGCACAAACGACCTGCCAGCCCTCAGAAAACGCTTTTATGACTATATTAATTTATGTGTCAAGTATAACATGAAAGTGGGCAACATGGCGGCGTATGCTGCTATGGGAGTAGATAAAAACACTGTAAACGACTGGGAAAGCGGGAGACGGCGCAGCTCGCAAAAGGAATACCAGGAATTCGCGCGAGAAATAAAGCGTGTATGCGGCATGTACCGGGAAATGCTGATGCAGGATGGCGCAATCAACCCGGTAACAGGGCTGTTCTGGCAGAAAAACTTTGACGGCTTCCAGGATCAGCAAGAGATTATAACCGCAACAAAAGACCCGCTAGGCGAAAACATGACCCGCAAGGAAATAGAAGACAGATTCAGTGCCGACTTTGTAGAGATAGACGACTTTAAGGAAGTCAAAGAGCCGGAGCAACTGATAGAACCGGTTCAAACAAAGCCACGCAGGGAAAAGAAACAAGCAAAAGAAACCGAATAAACGAAAACAGAGCATCTAGCAGCATGTAAACAAACTGCCGGGTGCTCTTTTATTATGTCTATAACCACGCAAAGAAACGCGCTATCCGCTTAAATGCCATAGTAAAGCCTAAAATCAGCGCGGAAATGCCTGGTAAAGGCAAGGGCAAACCCAGAAAAGCGGGGAAACCAAAGACAAAGGGAAAAAATAAGGCGGGATAAACGAAGCGGCAAGCGGTCATCATTAAAAAGTATCCTTCAACGTGAAACAAATCTTCATGCGAAATGGTCAAAAACACGGGGTATATACCAGAATCGTGAAGCAAAAGTACATAATGCAAACCCGATTCGACTTTGCCAGAGATTTTTTCGCGCAAAATCATTCGACTTTTCGGCAGGGGATACCCCTTCGACTTTGGGAGCGTTTCGACTTTGATTCGACTTTCAAACCCGTTCGACTTTGGCAGCAGGATGCAGACTGGCGCACCCTGTCCGCAGCGTCTTCCGGCCCGGCGGATATGCTCACCAGGGCGGCCCAAGCTGGGCAAAATGCGCCTTTTGGGTGCATACTTCGCTAAATAATGATTTAGCGAACATCAAATTGACGTTGCAACGCGTATTGAATTTTTGGAGCAGCCAAAAAGCACAAAAGTGCATAAAAAAGCGCCGCCGGGGATGCCGGAAGCGCTGGAAGATAGGGGGGGTTATTTTGTTTTGTCGCGCTCCCGCCGCTCTTGGCAGGCCTGCAAGATGTAGGCTTGGAGGCTCTGCCCGGCGGCGGCTGCATCCGCGCGGATCTGTGCACCCTCCGGCTTATCTGGACGTATCATTATATTATCACGCGCCTTATTATATTTAACGCTGGCCCGCGTGTGGGCCTCTGTAACTGCCATGTGATCACCTCCGTGCTCTCATTATACCATAATATGTTATAACCGTAAACGTACAAATACAACCACAAAAACACCGTTAACGTTGTGCATAATGTCAATAGACAATAACCGTTAACGGTGATATGATATAGACATCAAAAGAAAACAGCCCACAGGGCAGGAGGTAGCAAAGATGAAACTTGAAAAATACGGCATCAAGATGCAGGGGCTGAAGAAAGCCGCCGGGGAAACAAAGGGGCTTGACGGCTGGAACGGATACGTACAAATCAGCTATGATCGGGATGACGGCGAGGTCATCGCGGCGTATCACACTGGCGTTAATAACTGGACGCGGTACCACAGCAACAGCATTATAAGCGTGTGCAACGCACGGGAACCCATGACAATGCAGGATATTGCGGATGCTGTAGCGCTTGCCATTTGAAAACCGCCGCAACAAACTGTGTGGCTGCATTTGCCCTGTTTGGGACGATCGGCGGCATTGTGCTTGGCCCAGTTGGTGTAGTGATTGCAGCTGTGGGAACGGCAGCCGGTGCGTTTTTGGGATACAGGAACGCAATGCAGGAAGCCGGGCAGGAAATGGCAAACGAAAGCCAGTTCTGCCAGACCTTGAATTACATGATCGACCAGTCCACCGCAAGCATTCAGCGGGCAACGGATAACCAGCAGGAGCTTAACGAAAAAATTCAAAGCTTTTCTGATGTCGGAACAAAGTATGCAGGCGTTCAAACCCTTGTCGATTCGATTTTCGATTTAAGCGAAAAGTCGAACAAATCCGCGTTTGAAGTGCAGCAGCTCCAGTCCCAGGTAGAATACCTTAATGGCATGGGCCTGGAAGGGTTGCAGCTGCACATGGACGAAACCGGAACAAAGGTGCTTGAAACTCGTGACGATGTAAACGCCCTTATCGAAAGCCTTGAAAAGGCCGCATACGCAGCAGCAGCGCAAGATTTGTTGGAAAGTGCATATAAGGCGCAGATTCAGGCGGAACAAGACCTTGCAGCCGCCAATGACCGCCTTGCTGCGAGCAAGGAAGCAGTCGATACAGCAACAACGGCACTTAGCAATTATCGTGACGGTCTTTCCACATGGGGTGAAATGCTGGCTGATTTGGGTCTCGATGCGCAATATAACGCTTTGTCCGATTCTTTGAGCAAAGCGAACGAAGCCTACGAAACCGCAACAAGTGACGTTCAGGCGCAGCAAGAAGCCCTTACAAATGCCAATTCTGCGATTGATACCTACACCCAAAAACTTGTGGATATCAAAAGCGGGAACTTTGATATGGCTGATTCTGTAACAAGCTCTACAAATCAGGTTGATACTTCTATGGCGCAGGTAAGAGATTCTGCAAATCAGACTGCCGGAACAGTAACAAGCGCAAACAGTAATATAGCAACGTCTGCTACAGATTCCGCTGCAACAATCAGTTCCAGCTATTCGGCTACGGCACAAAGCGTACAGGGTAGCACAGGCCAAATGAGTAGTGCAGCGGAAAACGCAAAAGAACGAATGACCCAAAGTGCAAACAATACAGCAAGCGCTTATGCGGCAAGTTTTGACAATATCAATTCTGGTGCAAGAAGAAATGCGGAAACGGTAAAAGATTCTGCAAGTAATGCCGCATCTGGCGTTGAAGATGCGGCAACCCGTTCCGGAAATGCACTGTCCGGCCTTCCAGAGAAGGCAAAACAATGGGGCAGCGATTTCGCTTCCTCTTTTGTAGATAGCTTTGTCGATACGTGGACAGTCCTTAAATCGGGATTTGAAGATACACGCAACCAGATGCAGCAGGGATTCAACGCAATGCAGAACACGATGAACTTTAACACTCGTGACATTGTGGAGAACCAGAACACCAACACCCGCGCAATTCTGGATTACCTGTGCAAGGACAAGATTGAAACCTTGCAGAGCGAAAACCAGGCGCTGCGCTTGGCTGCATCTCAGTCCAATCAGAACTCCGTGCTTCGTGCGGCAATCGATGCAAGTACCGCTGAAATTTTGCGCCGTGCTGCACCGCTTCCGGTGCCTGCTTACGCGGTTGCAAACCCGTATACTGGCAATTATGGTTACGGGTGCTGCGGTTACGCCAACAGCTGTGCAGGCTAAGTAAAATATGGCAACTTGTGAGGGTTTCTTACATGTTCAGCCCTGAGCTGATTTTGCAAAAAAGGCGGCGGGGCAATAGTCCCGCCGTTTATTCTTAGAAGAAAGGATTGTTTTTATGGCAGAGTACACTTCGGAAGCTGTTCAGACTGTGGCAGCTGGACAAAATGTTTTGCTTACAGAAACAGCAGTAGCTGGTAAACCTTGTATTGTTCACCGTGCCGGGTCTGGTATTGTAACGCTACGCGGTTTAACAAATCAGTGCAAGGCACGATTCAAAATTTCGTTTGGGGCGAATATCGCAATTCCAACTGGAGGAACAGTTGAAGCGATTTCAGCTTCTCTTGCAATCAATGGTGAGCCGCTGAATAGCGCCACAGCAACCGTGACACCTGCGGCAGTTGAGAATTTCTTCAATATTTACATTGCTGCATTTGTCGAGGTTCCTCGTGGATGCTGCGTAACAATAGCGGCGGAAAATAGCAGCACGCAGGCAATTTCCGTATCCAACAGCAATCTAATTGTTGAACGCGAAAGTTAAGAAAGGGGAAAATAACAATGAGCATGAAAGCAATGAATGACATCCGGGAAATGCTTTGTGATGAACTGGATGAAGTTTCCCGTCACGGCACTTTGAATGTTCGTGATCTTGACGTGGTTTACAAGGTCACACAGAGCATTGCCAACCTTGATGATATCATGGAAGAAGAGGGTTACAGCCATGATGGCGGTTGGGAAGCAAAAATGCGCGGGAGTTATGGCAACGATATGCGCCGTGACCGCCGTTATGCGGATGACATGCGCCGCAGGATGGACACAGACCAGGATGACCGCGAATATAAACGCCGCTATGCGGAGGATATGCGCTGAACAGGGGGTTTAAGGCTTGAAAGAGCTTACATACAAGGACTTTGAGGACTATGAACAGCGCTTGATGGAAGAAGCCTATTATTGCATGGGTGATGCAATATCCTCCAAAAGCCTGACAGAATTTGAAAGCATTGTGCGCTGTTACGTTGCCATGAATGACTTTGCAAGAATGCTTCGCATCGCAAAAGATTCTGGCGACTTGAAACAATGGGTGCATAACATGGAAAACGCTGATGGCTCCACCGGCGAACACTGGACGATAGAACAGACCTCTACTTACATGGCCCCGCGTGGGATGGATTGCACAAAAGAAGAATTCTATGCGGCCATGAACATGATGTTCAGTGACTACTATCCGGCAGCTAAAAAGCACAACGTGAACATGGCTGAATTCTATGCAGACTTGGCAGCAGCATTCATCAATGACAAAGATGCTTCCAAAAACAAAGTGGAAAAATATTACGAGTGTGTTGTAGAATGAGTGAATTTCTGGAAACCATGAAAAGTGCAGATTCCGGCCATGCTTGGCGCGTGCTAGATGAATTTATGGAAGCACTAAAGGAAGCAAAACCGGAAACGTATGCAGGATTGATGCACGATTTGAAAAGGACTTCATAAAATATTTTTTCCAAAAGGATGGCTTCACAATAGCTTGCAGCCGTCCTTTGCTTTTGCTGGCTCAAAAATAAAAAAATAATTGCAAAAAAGTCTGTGCTAACCCTGCACAAATCCCGCACCAAAAACGCACCAAAATCCCGATAAAACGGATTGCAAAAAGTGTATGCACCATGAATGCACCATGAATAATATACATTTTTGAACGTTTTTGAACGTTTTTGAACAAACAAAAAGCCGCTAAGTATCGATACTTAACGGCTTTTTGCTGTCTTATCGACAATATTCATTTTGGAGCGGGATACGAGTCTCGAACTCGCCACCTACTGCTTGGGAAGCAGTCACTCTACCGGATGAGCTAATCCCGCATCGGTAGCTTTTATTATACTTCCCAAGTTCCGGTTTGTCAAGCCCCGGTCGAAGGTATCAGCCGTCAACGGATTCAATCGCGCCAACGGGGCAGGTCTGCATGGCATCGGTGGCGGCGGCTTCATCGGGGCCGGTTACATCGGCAGGGGCAGCGGCTGCGGTGCCGCCGTCCGTCATGGTAAAAACTTCGGGGCAGGTGCTCACGCACAAACCGCAGCCGATGCAGTCGGCATTTACATGGAACTTCATGGGCAGTCATCCTTTCACGATGTGTTATCAACAGTATGCCCAATCAGCGGCAATCAATCCATGCTTTCTGCGTTTTCTGCGGCGGCTTCCCCGGCGGCATAGGTTTCGTTGGTGTGGCCTGCAAAGGGGTAGGTACGGGTTTCGGTGGCGGTAATGCTGGTTACGCCGAACCAGCGGGCGCGGCCCAAAGCGAGGGAATCCTCACCGTTTTCGCGGATATCCGGCAGGCCGTATGCGCCGCACCATTTGGTGTAGGGTTCGATACCATAGCTAATAATGTTAGCCGCGGCGGGCTCATCCAGCTCGCTAATCTCCTGCCGCAGCGTCTGGGTGCGCACATGGTCCATCATCCAGTAGCTGGCAATGTCATACCCGGCTTCCAGCATGTGGATGCCGCAGACGATCCCCACGCAGGCGCTCAGGCAGGCAAGGCCCCGGCGGAACGCTTTGCTGTTCAGCTGTACCAGGCAGGCGGCGCAGGCGGCAGCCAGCAGAGCAAACACACCGTGGGTGGAGCGGGGATAGTAGTCATGGCTGCCGATCATGGCAAAGTTTGCCCCCAGCGCCCCGGCCAGCAGAATCAGCGGCCACAGCAGGTCAGCTTTTACAGCATCCTGCCGGGCAAAGCAGAGCAGCAAAAACAAAATCGCAAAGGAAAACAGCAGGGGCAGGGCATAGTCTTTGAGCATATTCAGGCAGGCAAAAAAGCGCATGGCGTACCGGGTCAGCAGACTGTCGTAATCGCTGAAGCCGCTGGCACGGTTAAAGTTGCCGCGCGCGGTGATGAGCAAAGCAAACCCAACCAGCGCCCCCGCCAGGCCGGTTGCCATCCAGGCGGGCAGCCTGCGCTCCCGCTTGAATACAACAGCGCCGGCCAGCACCAAACAAACCAGCATTCCGGCGCTGGTATTCTCGCTTAACCAACCAGCCAGCAGCCCGGCCAACGCCATGCCGGCCGCCATGCGCGCCGTACTGGCAAACGGCTGCTGCAAATAATACCGCCAGGGCAGCAAAAAGGCGCAGCATCCCACCGTGGCCCACAGGTAGTTGCAGGCGCCGCACATCCACAAATTGGTTTGGCCAAATACAGGGCTGATCTCCCACAGCGCGGCATAAATCAGGGCCAAAGCCAGCCAGTCCGCTTTTTGGCTGCGCCGCCCAACGGCCAGCTTGTACAAAACCAGACCCAGCGCCATAAACATCCCAGCATTGCACACATTAAACAGAAGCTTGGGAAACATGGTGAACCCCTGGGCAAAAAATTTGACGATGACCCGGCCGCTCCATTCGTGATAGTGGAACACCAGGCTGGAAATCAACTGCGGCAGGCTGTGCAGCCGTTCGCCGGTATCAAAGGCATAAGCGAAAGTGTAATCATCGGCCAGGTAGGGCGTTAAGCAGTTCAGCAGCAGCATCCAGCAGAACACCAGCCCGGCCACAAGCCGGAACATGCGGCTGCTGAGGGGCTTTTTTGTTTGTGCCATGGGCAACCTCCAAAACAAAAACGGGCCCCCTGCCGAACAGGGGAGCCCGTAAGATCAACATTATCTTTATTATATCGGTTGTGCGGCCAAAGTGCAAGGTCAGTCCTTTTTGTTGCGGGCGATGCCTGCAACAACGCCGGAAAGCGCCAGCAGCGCCAGCAGGTTGGGAACCGCCATCAGACCGTTAAAGAAGTCCGCCAGCGCCCAAACCAGATCCACTTTCAGGGAAGAACCGATCAGGATGAACAGCACAACAATCAGGCTGTACACCTTGGTGTACTTGGAGCCGAACAGAGCGTTGAAGTTGACCTGGCCGAAGAAGTACCAGCCCAAAATGGTGGAGAACGCAAAGAACAGCATGCAGATGGCAATGAACACCTTGCCGAAGGAACCAAACGTCAGGCTGAATGCGGCCTGGGTCAGGGCGGTGCCGGTCATGCCTTCCGGAATCAGGCCGGAGGTGATCAGTACCAGGGCGGTCAGAGTCAGGATGACAAAGGTATCAACGAATACGCCGATGATGGCCAGCGCACCCTGGTCCTGCGGCTGCTTGACCTTGGCCAGTGCGTGGGCGTGCGGGGTGGAGCCAAGGCCGGCTTCGTTGGAGAACAGGCCGCGGGCAACGCCGTAACGCATGGCCTGCTGCACGGTAACGCCAGCCACGCCGCCGGCAATGGCCTGCGGCTGGAAAGCCAGGGTGAAGATCTGAACAAATGCGTTGGGAATGGCGGATGCGTTCATGACCAGGATGATGACGCAGCCGATAATGTAAAACAGTGCCATGATGGGAACCAGCTTTTCGGTAACAGCGGCAATGCGCTTAACACCGCCCAGGAAGATGAAAGCTGCCAGAACGGCGATCACAACGCCAACCACCACGCGGTTAACGGCGAACGCATTGTGGAACGCATCACCAATGGAGTTGGACTGCACCATGTTGCCCATAAAGCCGAGGGCAAGGATCAAAGCAACGGAGAAGAAAGTGGCCAGGAACTTGCCAAACTTGCCCTTGAATGCCGCGCGGATGTAATACGCCGGGCCGCCGGTCACCTGGCCGTCCACCGTGGTGCGGTAGGTCTGGGCCAGAACGGCTTCGGCGTAAATGGTAGCCATGCCGAAAAAGGCAGAAACCCAGGTCCAGAACAATGCGCCGGGGCCGCCGCTGACCAGGGCGGTGGCGCAGCCGGTAATGTTGCCGGTGCCAACCTGTGCGGCAATGGCGGTGGCCAATGCCTGAAAAGAGCTCATGCCGTCTTTATCAGCTGCCTTGCCGTGCAGGCTGAAACCTTTGAACAAGTGACGCACACCATCTGCAAAACTGCTCAACTGAACAAAGTGCAGCTTGATAGTAAAGAAGATGCCGGTGCCCACCAGCAGGAACAGCAACAGATAATTCCACAAAATGTCGCTGGCCTGCTCTACGATCTGCGTAAATGCTGCCATGATTAAAATTCCCCCTAATACAATATCCCATATCTTACACATCCAGCAGCGCCCGGTATGGGCAGCTGCCACGAAGCGACCTAATAACAATACCATGCCCGTTAGATAAAGTCAAGTGTATTTATACCGAAAACACTCTGACGTAACAAAGTATGACTTTTCCTGGAACATGACGCGGAAATTGAGAAAACAAAAAATGATTCGCAAATTCGAGAAAACGCCGGGACAGAACGTCGGAAAATCCGTCCGCGTTGGGGGAAACACAGGAAAAGAAAAATCTTGGGCCGTATTTTGCTTTTGTAAGCACAGGAAGCAAAAAAGCCCCGGCAGGGGCGGCAGCGCCGCACCCCACCGGGGCAGAGAGTTAAAATTCAGGAAATCAGGATTCAGAGGATTGCTCTTGGGGCAGGTTCTTTTTCAGCAGGCTCAGGATCAACCCGCCCAGAATGCTGCCAACGGCCAAAGCAACGCAGTACATCGGGGCGTTGGTGGCAACGGGGAACACGAAGATGCCGCCGTGGGGGGCGCGCAGGCCGCAGTGGAACGCCATGGAAAGCGCACCGGCGGTGGCTGCACCAATGGCGCAGCTGGGGATAACGTGCAGCGGGTCAGAGGCTGCATAGGGGATAGCGCCCTCAGTAACAAAGCAGAGGCCCATTACATAGTTGATCACACCGTTGCGGCGCTCGTCCGGGGTCCACTTTTTGGGGAAGAAGGTGGTGGATAATGCAATGGCGATCGGAGGAACCATGCCGCCGACCATAACGGAAGCCATGACCTCATAGTTGCCGGAAGCAAGGGCTGCAGTGCCGAACAGGTAACCAGCTTTGTTGAAGGGGCCGCCCATATCAATGCTCATCATAACAGCAGAGACAGCGCCCAGCAGGATGGCAGAGGTGCCGCCCAGGGAGTTCAGCCAGCTGGTGATAAAGTCGTTGATGATGCCCATGACCGGGTTGATGCCGCACATGAACACGCCCATCACAAACACACCGCCCAGCGGGTAGATCAGCATGGGGCGCAGGCCGCTGACGCTTTTTGGGAGCTTTTCGGTGATCTTTTTCAGGAAAAGGACTACATAACCGGCCACAAAGCCAGCCAGCAAGGCAGCCAGGAAACCACCGGAAACGCCATCCACCTGGCCGTTCAGCAGGCCGGTAAAGTTAGTGCCGTTCATAGCCAGCACACCGCCGGCAAAGCCGACAGCCAAAGCGGGTTCACCGGCAATGGAAATGGCAACGTAAGAAGCCAGGATGGGCAACATGTAGTTGAATACAGCGGAGCCGACCGTCTTAAAGAATGCGGCAGCCGGGGTGTTCATGCCAAAGTTGGCGGGGTCAATGCTGTAATCATCCAGCAGGAAAGCAATGGCAATCATGATGCCGCCGCCCACAACAAAGGGGATCATGTGGGAGATGCCGTACATCAGGTGCTTGTACAGGGTGTGGCCAAGGCTGTCCTTTGCGGCACCGCCCCGGTTCTGCTCCAGCAGGTTCTTGTCAGATTCGCGCACGGTGGAATGGAACACCGGAACTTTGCCGTCCAAAACGCTCTGCAGCAGCTGCTCCGGCTTATGGATGCCATCATCCACATGGGCGAACAGCACCGGCTTGCCGTCAAAACGGGCGGTTTCCACATTTTTGTCAGCTGCCACAATAATGCCATCGCAGGCGGCAATCTCATCGGCGGTCAGCACATTCTGGGGGCCATCAGAGCCATTGGTTTCAACCTTGCAGGGAATGCCAAGCTTCTGAGCGGCCTTGTTCAGTGCTTCGGCGGCCATGTAGGTGTGGGCAATGCCGTTGGGGCAGGCGGTAACGGCCAACACGCGGTAGGTGGCAGGCAGCTCTTCCTGAGTAAAGCTCTCGTTGCCGAACTGGGCTTCCTCCTGGGCGTCAATCGTATCCAAAAATTCTTTGGGCGTTTTGGCGGCGCGCAGCTTTGCCACAAAGTCTTCATTCATCAGCATCTGCATCAGGCGGGCCAGCATATCAATGTGCAGACTGCCGTTTTCCGGTGCGGCAATCATAAACAGCAGATCCGTCTTGCCGTCATCGTCAGCATTGTACTGCACGGGGGTCTTCAGGCGCAGGGCAGCCAGGCTGGGGCGGGTCACGCAGGCGGCGCGTGCATGCGGCACCGTAATGCCGTTATCCACATAGGTGGAAGCCTCCGCTTCACGCGCATAAATGGCAGCTTTGTACGCGGCTTTGTCGGTCAGGTTGCCGTGGGTGGCCTGCAGCTCCATCAGTTCGTCAATGATCTGCGCCTGGTCCGCTGCGGCAGAATCCAGCGCAATGGATTGGATGTTGAATAGTTCCGTGATACGCATCTTTCCTTCTCCTTCTACATGTTTTGCATT
>OGZK01003439.1_pt1 | contig 12414 bp, 10 predicted proteins | sample 1576791 | NCBI WGS metagenome assembly OGZK01 (sample SAMEA3541556, study PRJEB24748) | human gut metagenome | biome: human gut; feature: human-associated habitat; material: faeces | place: China | collected 2012
AATACTATTATTTCTCATTAACTTATGCTTTTTTGTACAAAACAGTGCATGCTTCATATGTCTTCCATGTAGAAGATTGAGTCGGAGGGAGCAATTCGGTAACAAAGCGATTTTATAACAGGCTTATTTCGTGCACCTTTTTTACTTGGGTGACTGCTTTTGTTCCCAGCACTAGCACCGAAAATGTCATATAAGTATACTCCAATCATGAAACCAACTTACCTTTGGCAGGTTTGACTTATTAAAGAGTGAACTTCATGGATTCAGGTTTAATATAAAAATCCCCGAAAGATAATTTTCTTCATTTGATTTTTTTATTTGAGTCTTACATTTTAGATACAAATTCATATCTTTTAATTCATATTGATAAATTATTTTATCTGATAAAATATAGATAACATTCTCATTAATCGTCATTTGCTCTACATCATGTCCAAGTTCTATATTATTTAACTCTTTGGTTTCTAAGTTATATATAGATATACTTCCACCTTCTCTTTTTACCAAGTCAAAGTGAGAAACGATAAGTATGTTATCCCATACGGCCAAATCTAGTGGATAATATTGATCAAATGAAATTGTTTCTATCGTCTTGTCATTTATCGAATATATGCAAACGGTATTACATGGATGATCACTAGAATCTACTGAGTTTGAAAACAATATGTTGTTGTCGAAAAGAATTGCTTTATAATGAGTACCTCCATAATTTGTAATATCAATTTTCTCATCAAAACTCAGTTCTTCAGCATCATAAATGTAAATGTAAGAATTCATCTCTTTTCCGTATTTTGTAGTAGCAAATGCAAATAACATATCTTTACTACACAATAGCTTGCTTACATAAACACCTTCAATTTTCTCACTTACGACTTGATTATTTTCTTTACTACATTTATTAATGTACGAATCACCGTTTAACGTATTGCAAGTATAAATATTTTTATCATTAACACAAATACTATTCATTGCCAACTGATTGATTTCATAGATTTTTTGATTCCCACTTTTCAACTCAATTTTCAGAACCTTTTTTTCATCCTTAACATTAGTTTTTCCTTGAGGAATCAAATATAGTTCATCTTCATAAATTACTGGATTATAAAAAATACTTCCTAATGAAGCGTATTCCAATGGAAGCGTAGCTGTTTTTTCTAAATTTTGATTATAAAAGTAAATTCTACTTTTTTTACTATTACCACTTGTTTCAATAACTCCAACAGATGAAGTTGTTAGATCTATATTCGCACTCTCTCTATGCGTACATCCAGTAAATCCTAGAAACACTATTGCACAAATTGTAAAAAATTTTTTTTTCATACACATACCTCATCTAAAATATCAGCCTGGAAAATTTGAGAAACATTAATATATACAAATTTTCCAGGCCGAGTCATCACAAAATATTACTTAAAACATTATTATTTTTTATAAATAGTATATGTTTTTGAAGAATTTACAAGTTCCATCGGATGTACCGCATCTCCAAAATCGGACATATCTAAGTCGATTCCGTAATTATCTTTAAATGCAGCCCATACTAACTGAGAACAGTAGAATTTTTTCCTTGTAGATACATTGAAATAATTGTAATTATAAGGTTTCCCAAGTTGGCGATAGCACCAATTAGACGCTTCATTATCCTCATCTACTGTTGTTCCTTTTACACTTATGCTCCGAAGTGTATTACTTAACGAGACTACTTCTTTAATTTTTTTAAATAAATCTTCTGGCATTTGTACAAAACTTTCCCCTATATATGATGATAATGTTTCAGTATCAACCCAAACCTCTGTATCTGTACCAATAAACTTAACACACATATCACAATCTTCCTTTGTAATATGAGTATTTGATGGCTCCCAGTTTTGACGGCACAAACGAATTATTTGTTCAATTTCATCTGGACTGGATACAATATATTCATTATCATTAAATATAATCTCTATTCTTGTTGCTTTATCAAACATACCATATCCTTCTCCACCTTTTACCTTTATTTTGCTACTATTTTCATTCATATTCACTATTAAAAAAAGTATAATTATCGTGGATATAAACACTAACATTGTAATATACGACTTGCGTTTTACAACAGATTTATTACCCAATATCAACACCCCCATCTGTATAACTCGAATTAATATTTATTCCAACATTTCCCCATCCATCATTTACTGTATAGGTTCCAGAATTATGAGATGTAAAATTATAACCCGTTACAACAACCCAATGTTCTCCATATCGTGGATGAGATGTCAATCCTAATATGCATGGATAATTTTTACCAATAATTGTTCTAATTCTATCTCCCCAACTATATGTATTTGCAGTTACTGTAGTTGGTTTATAGTATTGCTTAATATACAACGATAATCCTCTTTTTAACTCAATGTAATTAGTACTTGTTCCCATTCTTGCAACAAGTGCATTTATCAAAGCAACGCCATCTGAAGATTCTAAACTATTAGGTACATATGACGGTGACTTATATCGATCATAATAATTCAAAACAATGGCTCCTGCAACAGAACCACATCTTCCATCTGGATTATAACTGTATCGTGCAGTAGAATGAGATATACTATCGCTAGATACAGCCCTTGTTTTTATTAAAAAATTATCGATATTTAAAGTTCCTAATGAATCAGCTTCTGAGCCACGCACTAGAGGTGTAATATCTTCTATAGCTACTTCTTTTTGAGACTGCAATTCTATTATACTTCCAAATTGTCTAGTCCCGTCCGCCTTATAATACATTAGCGGACCGCCATAATAATAATTAACTCACTTTATATACACCACTTACAACTTTTTCATAAAAAAGAAATCGTACATGGCTTTCTGATGTATAATGAATTTGCACAAAAACAGTACAAAGGAAAGTGACCCTGTACGACAAAGACATTATACAACGAAAACTCATTAATTGGTAGACTTCATAAATATTTTTTGAATATTATGCAACTTTTTCTGTTCCTACGGCAGAAACATTATTTTTACTAGTACTTTAAATACTCGCATTGGAGTCAGCTCATTCAATCAGATTCCTGTACCAGCATTTTCTTGCCGTGATAACAGAAAAATCCCTGAATACTTTTTATCATGCCTGCTCTTATGCCAAAGCTGATTATTCAAGATTTATGAATGTAACTGCCAAAATGGCACTGCACCTTATTCCGGAACAGCTTAAATCACAGCCGGTGTTTCTTTGCATTGATGATACAATAATCTCCAAATTTGGTACAAAATTTGAAAATGTATCAAAGCTGTTTGATCATGCAACGCATAATGGCTGTAATTATCTTAATGGACACTGTTTTGTAAGTCTGATGTTATGTGTGCCCGTGTGGAATCGTGATAAAATATCATATCTTGCGGTGCCGTTAGGATACCGCATGTGGCAGAAAAAAGAATCAAAGCTTGAGCTTGCTGCATCCATTGTCAAAGAGTATCCAAACCTTGATCTCATTGAAAATGCCAGAGCAGATTCTATCATTTATGATCATTTATGATCATTTATGATCCTTATAGTACTTTATACTGTCCAATAATCATCCCTTGTATATCGAATTAATGTTTAGTATTGCAACATATCCGCATTAAAAAAGGACGCAGGATCTCTCCCACGTCCTCGCATTTATCTGGCTTTATCGTCTCTTACCTTCGGTGCTTCCTTATGTGCCGCTTCCTGCTTCACCTCATCCACACCTCTAATATTATTCTACTAAACATAACACGACACAAAGCGAGAAAATGCCGTATTTACGCTATTGGACAAATCTGTCTAGTATTATTTATATTGGCTTTAGCCCCAAAAACTTGAATTGAGATTTCATATATTCAAAGGGATTTAATAACTGTTATATTTTATTATCAAATATCTCTCAAGCCCTTGAAAACACTAAGTTTGTCGCAGGTGAGCTTTCCCTTATTGTTTCCCTTGTATTATATTGTCCCATGAGTGTTTACGAACTCTGATAAGGGAAAAAACAAGGGAAAGAAAATCTTATAAAACAGTATAACACAAAATAAAAGTGACATGGTGAACTGATTGAAATGCTTCTGATTTTTGCAACAAATGATTGATTGAACGATAAGGAGATTTGATACGATGAGAACGATATTTGCAGAATACAATCCACAACGCAACAGCATTGATGTTTATACTTCTGCTGGCTATATGCTCCGCATTGACTGCTGGGAAGCGGAGAAGAATTTAACAACTACTCCCGGATCTGACTGTGCATTAAACGCACTTGCCATTGATGAACCACTTGAGTATGCAAGATTGTATCTTGATGGAACGATGCAAATGTGGATAGATGCGGAAGATTCCTTTTAGGTATACGCAAGAAACGGCGGCTCTGATTTCTCAAAACCGCCGTTAGGATAATAACTTAAAATAGGCGCGCAAAATCACCTGCCCCAGCCAGCGTTTTTTTCTTTCCCCGTAGTCGGGGCAGGTTCATGCGCTATGCAATTATTCTTCTTTAGCTTCTATCAAGCCGATATTTTTTGCTCTGCGTTCCACATAGCAGCATATTTTCCGCCTTTCGCAAGCAATTCCTCATGGGTTCCAGATTCAGCAATCCTGCCATCACCCATTACAAGGATTTGATCTGCATTTTTGACGATGGAAAGGGTATGAGCAATCATTACCACAGTCTTTTTCTCTTTTAATAGATTAGCGATGGCCTGCTTTACGGCAAGCTCATTTTCAATGTCAAGAGATGCTGTTGCTTCATCCAAGAGCAGGATGGGGCTATTTTTCAGTATAGCGCGGGCTATTGAAATTCGCTGACGCTCACCGCCAGAGAGAAGATTTCCATTCTCGCCAGTCGGCGTATCGTATCCCTTTTCCATCTTACGGATGAAGCTGTCACAGTTAGCCTCCCGGCAGGCAGCCTCGATTTCCGTGTCCGTAGCATTAGGGCGAGCGTGTCGGATATTATCCCGGATGGTATCGTCAAAAAGAAATATGTCCTGGTCTACCATAGAAACTTGCTCCAGTACACGCTCTGCGGCAACATGGTTAATGGGTTTACCGCCAATAGAAATCGTCCCGCCCGTTGCTTCATAATATTTTGCAATCAGGTTCAAAATGGTAGATTTGCCGGAGCCAGAGTCTCCGATAATGGCCGTGAGCTTTTGATCTGGCACCGTAAAGGTGGCGTGTTTTAGTACCGGTTCACCGGGAACATATGCAAAATCTACATTGTCAAATGTGATTTCATGGGTAGCTGTGTGAAGCGGCTCCATGCTGCCAGTTTCCTCCGGCTCATTCATTACACTCAAGATTTTGTTTTTCGAGATCATCAGGTTCTTATAACTGGTGAGGTCTACAAAAATCGAGTTAGCCAGCTTTGCACAGAACAGGGGCAACATACAAATCAAAAGGTAGTCCACCGTGTTCAGTGTCCCTGCGACCCAGGGTGCATAGGCCAGCAAGATAACCAGCGGGCAGGACAGCCAACTCAAAATACCAAAGACCGCACCAATAGGAAGCACTTTTGATTCGTACACAAAGCTGATCCGACAGAACTCCCGCATAGCGTTGATAACGGTTTTATTCTTCAAACCACCTACGCCATAGGCCCGGAAAGTTTGAATACCAGACACATACTCCACAATGCTGCTGACATTCTCTGCACAAATATCATTCTTTTCTTTACCATACTTCCGAACCATACGGAAGGAAAGCCACAGTCCAGGGATCAAAAGCAAGTCGGCAATCAGCAGGATAATTCCGGCAGGCACATAAATGGTCATCACAAAAAAAATCAGCATGAGCGAAAGTGCAAAACTCTTTGCCATATCACCGATCTTATGGGTCAGGATTTTTTCATAGTTGTTTACATCGCTTGTGATGGTATTGATATAATCGCCAGTCTGTCCCTGGGTAAACCGGGAAAGCGGGATACGCTTCAAATGGTCGCCCATAAAGAGGCGGGTATTCTTGCTGACCTCTGCACCGCCGATCTGCGCTTTGGTATAGCCATAGCTGTAAATCAGGATACGAAGAAGAAAAACCACCGCGATCACACAGGTCAGAACCAGGACACGGTTCATGTCAAATTGTCCCGACCACAAAAACTGCATGACAGAGTAAAGCAGCATAAACAGGCTGCCGGAGAGAAGCCCTTCCAGAACAGTCCCGCCAACGCCAATATAAAAATTACGGTTCTTTTTCAATACATCATGCTCACTCATGCTGCTCGCCTCCCTCCAACTGATAAGTAATATTCCGGGCTGTTTCGTAGTCCTCCCACGCCTTCCGATAGTAAGCATTGTTCTTTCGGACTTCCTCATGGGTTCCGACACAGGTAATTGTGTGATTTTCAACCACTGCTACACGCTCGCACATCTTCAACGCGCTCAAACGATGGGCTACCACAATGACAGTCTTTCCCTTACAGAGATTTTGAATGGCTTTGTCAATCTCCATCTGATTTTCCGGGTCAGAGGCGCTTGTGGCCTCGTCTAAGATCAAAATGGGGGCATTCTTCAGGATAGCGCGGGCAATGGCAATCCGCTGTTTTTCACCGCCGGAGAAGCGAGAGCCGAAGCTGCCCACCTTCGTGTCATATCCATCCGGCAAAGACATGATGAAATCATCAATCTGCGCCTCTTTTGCGGCGGTCCGTACTTTTTCCAGAGTGGCGTTACTGCCCATGCGGATATTTTCTAAAACGCTGTCACGGGTCAGGAAGGTCTTTTGGAACACAATGGCGACATTTTTTAGGATAGTATCATAATTGAGTTCCTTTACATTTTTCCCGCCAATCAGCACTTCGCCCTCCTGCACATCATAGAACCGGGAGATCAGCTCAATCACGGTACTTTTACCGGCACCAGACTGTCCCACAAGGGCCATGCGTTCACCATCTTTAATTTTGATATTAACGCCTTGCAGTACATCGGTCTTGCCATCATAGGAAAACCGAACATTCCGAAGTTCAATATCGTGATTTTGGGGAAAGTCCGCTCCACCCTCATAAATTGGAATATCCAGTATCTCTTTGGTCTTAGTAACAGCGTTCAGCACATTGGCAAAATTAGTCCCCAGTTCCTGTAGGGGGCGTATTTCCGTCAGATACATGGAACCTACATAGACGAACAGCAAAAATGCGCTGGCAGCCAGTGAGCCTTTCAGGAAAAACATTCCGCCGATTGGAACCATCATCAACATCCCACATTCGATGATAACAACAAAGGCCGCATAAGGTGGCCCCATGCGCCGGGAAGTTTCATTCCACATGGCGTTTTCTTCCTGGATAGCGTCTGAAAACTTTTGAAACGATTTGCTCCCCATGTTATAGGCTTTAATCAATTTCATGCCGCTGATGTACTCAATCATAACCGAGTTCAGTGTGGTAATGGAGTGATTGGCCCGTTCCATCAGGTCATCCGTATTGCGGAACATCATCCCCATTACAACAACAGCAAGGATCAGCGGAACCAGGGAAATCAATGCCAGAGGAATATTGACGGTCATCAGATAAATAAAGATGACTACCGGCCCCACCAGATAGCACACAAGGTCAGGAAGGTTATGGGCCAGAAACAGCTCCAACTTTTCAATATCTTCATTCAGAACCGTTTTTATGTCCCCGGTGCGCCGTTCATTCAAGGCCCCTAAAGGCGCTCTGGCCATGTGTTCTGCAACCATGCAGCGCACTTTGAAAAGAGCGCCATAGGCCCCTTTGTGGGCTGCTACGCCGGAACAGCCAAACAGGGCAAACCGCAAAGTTACCGCCACTGCAATCATTACCACGGTATGTACAACAAGTTCCTGCGTGCAGGTATGATTGAAGGTGGCGTCCATCAGCCGGTAAATTCCAATGTAAGGGACGATAATGCAAAGACCGCTGACCGCCGATAGAAAAATTGCCAGGAACAGCCAGATTTTTTGCTCACCGGCCCAGTGGAGCAGCAAAGCTACTCTGTTTTCTTTTTTCTGTTTCATAGATCACCTCTCCTTTCCATCTGAAACAGAGAACAGCTCTCTCAATTTCGGGAGGGCATCCATTGTAACTGGTACATCATCGGGCATTTCGCCCTCGTCAAAATGCAGGACACGGGAGCAGGTACGGCAGACAAATTCAAAATCGTGGGTGACAATGAAAATAACCTTTCCCATATTGGACAACCGGCGGATCATTCCCGCCACCTGCGTCATACTGTCAAAATCAAGGCCGCTGGTCGGTTCATCGAATACCAGCAGATCTTTCCCACAAATCATGCTAACAGCTACAGCTACTCGTTGCTTTTGACCGCCAGAAAGCGTGTTTGGATGGCGCTCCCGATATTGGGTAAGGTCTAATTCCTCCAAAGTTGCATTTACCAGTGTTTGATCTGGATTGCGTATACCAAAGGAGCACTCTGCCTCCACGCTGTCAGCGAAAAGTTCATAATTCACATCCTGCATAACCATGTAAGAGCGTTTCAGCCTTTCCTTACGCTCAATCGGCTCGCTTTCCCACAAAAATTGTCCATCGCAGTCTTTGTGAAGCCCACAGAGAGCGCGGGAAAATGTAGTCTTTCCAGCTCCGTTGTGGCCGACAACACCAATCACTTCGCCCTTTCCGGCGGATAGCTCAATGTCATGCAAAATTGTTTGCTTCTTGTAACGGAGCGTCACATTCCGCAGCTCCAATACAGGGGTAGGCGCAGGCAAGTGGGCTTTTTGCGGGAACACCGCCTGTAGATCAACAGCTCGCAGCCCCATGTGTTCACGATCAGGTTCAGATAGCTGCCAAAATTCTTCCGGGGTGTATATTCCTTTGATTTCTCCTTTTTCCAGATAAACAATTCGGTCAGCCAACTCCATCAGGTAGTACAGACGATGTTCCGCTATCAAAACTGTTTTGCCCTGTTTTTTTATCAGCCGCAAATGTTCCTTTAGTTCCTGGATCGAAGTCATATCCAGATTAGAGGATGGTTCATCCAATAGATAAATCTGTGGGTTCATGGCATAAACAGAAGCAAAGGCGATTTTCTGCTTTTCTCCGCCGGACAACTCAAAAATATTTCTGTTTCGCAGCTTTTGAATATGCAAATCTTCAGTTGTCTGCTCTACTCGCTCAGCTAATTTCTCAGGAGGGCGAGCTTCATTTTCAATTCCAAAGGCAATCTCACTGTCTGTATCAACATTGAAAAACTGCGTCCGTGGATTTTGGAAAACGGAGCCAACCTTAGCGGCAATCTGATACATGGGGATATTGCTGATTTCCTGACCATCTACCAGCACACGGCCATGAAGCTCCCCCTGATAAAACTGAGGGATCAGTCCATTCACCAGCCTTGTAATCGTTGTTTTTCCGCACCCGCTGCGGCCACAGAACAGGACGAATTCTCCGTCCGAAATTTTCAAATTGATGTCGCGCAGCCCACCATGTTCCTGCCCCGTATAGGAAAACGATACATTTTCAAACTCAATCAACCGATCACACCTCCTCGCACACATAATTCAAAAATCAGATAAGCTACGGCAACGGCCATGACGCCCCAATCGGAAATTCCGCATTTTATCTGGACAAGACAGGTGCGTGGATTGGGATTTTCAATTCCACGAGTGACAGAAGCAACAGAAAGATCATCCGCCGCTTTTGAAGCTGCCATCAATAAAGGCACATAAATACACTCAACCGTCATGCCCGGATGTGTTAAAAAGCCCGCCAGAGATGGTGAAACATCTCTCATTCGCATAGCGTCTGTGATATAGCGCCAGTCCTCTTGAATAGTTGGAATGTACCGCAGCATAACTGCCATAGGAATTACTAACTTTTTGGGTGCGCGGACACGGTTCATAGCAGACAGGAACTCATTGACTTTTGTAGTAGTCAGAACAATCCCAGCCAAGGTTCCGCACGCATAGACCTTATGAAACAAGCCTAAAAAGGCAATAAACATTGTCCGCAGCGTGCCTGTCATTTCTGCCATGATCCAAACTGTCAGGGCACAGATGACCGCATAAAAGCATACAGCCTTAATGACATATTTCCACTTTCCAAAGAAAGCCCCCAATATCGCAATCAGCATAACAAGGATAAATTGATATGCAAGTGAGGGCGCAAACATGGACGATAAAACACACATAAGAATAAGAAAGAGCTTGGCCCGTGGGTCGAGCCAAAGCTCTTTCTTATGGCGTTTACCGCTCATGCTGTAATACCTGCTTTTTCAAACTGCTTTTTCAGCATTTTGCAGCCTACAAAAGCGCTGATTGCAGATGTAATGATAACAGCAACAAACATGGCAATCAGGATGCCGGTATTTGCAGTTGCCTGCATGGTGTCGATGTAACTCTGTTCAGTTCCGTTCCCCAGCATGGTCTGCGCCCAGCCGTTGGGGTCAACAAAGAACACGATATATGAACCAGTGCCACCGAGAGAGAACAGGATATAAGACAGGCTGTTGAGTTTTTTGCTTTTGTACTGCCCTGCACCAGCAACAACGTCCGCGACAATCGCCATGATCATGTAGCCCAATGCAAAAGCCCAGTGCATACCAGTCACGAACCAAATAATACCCATGATAACGCCCATTATAGAAAGGCTCCAACGCTTATGTACTTTTGCAATCAGCAAAAGATAAATGGGGCCAGCAAGCAGCCCACCTCCTGCTGGCATGAAAAAAGTAAGTACAGGATTCGTTGCAAAAAAGACACCGCCCACCAATACAAAAACAAATAACAGTGCAGTAAAAATACCTGTTGTTACAAGGTCTTTCACTGTCAGACCTTTGTTCATAGAATTTACTTGATTACTCATTTTGACCTCCTACCTTTCATTGTCTTGACTCGACAAGTGGTTTGTGATATTCTTCGGTTAGATACCTCTAATCTTCGTCTAATACAATACGCATTTATCGAACAACATTCAATAGGTTCCGGCAATGTTCGTCTGTTCCTTTCAAAAGTTCGTCTAATCGTTGCAAAAAGGAGGCGGTCTGTTTTCATGTCTGAAATTATTGACCAGTTTTATACACCGCTACTAATTGAACACGGTTTTATCCGTGACCCAGACAACCAGCAATATGGGGCATTAGGTGACTGCTGGAAACTTTCTCCCGAAGTTGGAGAAGGCACCTACTGGACTTATGGACAGAAAGACTTATATGATATTAAAATTCATAACTTTTCCTTCCACGAAGATTTCATGTTGGAATGCTCCATGCCGGAATGTCTGAGTATCACTCGGTATGACTCTATTTCCGGGGAGGAATTATCTCCATACCGTAGACTGTCTGCCGGTTGTATCAAAACATTTATTGGAGGCTACACTCCATACAAGGCTTTGATACATAAAAATATTCCAATCCGTTCGGTTGGAATTGAGATTGCACCGGCATATTATGAGGACTACCTGAAAAAACTGTACCCGGAGGCACAGATCAATCCTGTGGATGCATTTCGGAAGATCGACCAAACATCCGACTTTCCAGAAATGTCACGGTTACTCACTAAAATCAAAGACTATCGCGGGGAAGGGATTGCAGCAAAACTTTTTTATGAGGGTAAAGTCGCAGAAGCTGTTTCAATGGTGGTGGAATATCAGAAGAAACATCCTGATAAACCAGCCCATAAGCTCTCTCAACAGGATATTGAAAATCTCCAAATAGTTGCCGCTTATCTTAGCGATCACTATGCTTTTGATATTCCTCTGGAACGGCTAACACAGATTGCCTGCATGGGAACAACAAAGCTCAAAAGCTGTTTTAAGAAATACTACGACTGCACCATCACGGAATATGTTCAACAGCGGCGCATGAGTCAAGCAGAATATCTGCTGGCATATACAGAACTGACAGTCGGGCAAGTTGCCCAAACAGTAGGCTATTCCACTTCAAGCCGATTTGCAGAATTATTCCGAAAAAGCACGGGATTGTTGCCATTAGAGTACAGAAAAAACGCACAGCGAAAGTAAAATGAGCGCCAGAGGGAACTCTGGCGCTTGTAAAATTTTTCACCCACATTCTAGTCGGGCTTAGCCATGTGTTGTGGAATATATACGGAATGCATCGTCAATATTCCACTGCTGCTTGCGGTTGTTACCAAGATAGTGAGAGCTCATCTGAACACAAAGTTTCCATTGCCCTTTTTCGTACCTAAACGAAGTAAGATTTCATGTGCATGCTCATCACTGAATTTTTAGAATAATCTGTCCTAGCACGAAAGTAAATATGAATAGTTTCTAATAGTTTTTTAATAATATCCCCTTGTTTCCCGCCAGCCTTTCACATACCATCTTATCACGACATATATTACCTGTACCAATAACAATAGAAACAGTAGATTGACTGGTAATATTGTCCTTATCCAATCTGCGAAATAGATTGCTATTGCCATACTTACGAGTATCACCATTATGGTAATCATATCCCAACAGTATTTCTTATATAGCCCTGCAA
>OGZK01003441.1_pt1 | contig 12410 bp, 9 predicted proteins | sample 1576791 | NCBI WGS metagenome assembly OGZK01 (sample SAMEA3541556, study PRJEB24748) | human gut metagenome | biome: human gut; feature: human-associated habitat; material: faeces | place: China | collected 2012
TGCCGATACGAAGGGAGTTCCGTATGGCCGAACTTACTGACCGCTTCGGGACCATGGTGTTCTCTGAGGAAGTCATGAAGGACTACCTCCCCAAGGACATTTGGAAGCGCCTTGCTGCAACCCTCGAGGACGGTGAACCCCTCGACCTGGATGTGGCCAACGCCGTCGCTCACGCCATGAAGGTATGGGCCATCTCCAGGGGCGCCACGCACTACGCGCACTGGTTCCAGCCGCTTTCGGGCATCACTTCCGAGAAGCACGACAGCTTCCTCGAGCCTAACCACGACGGCACCGCCATCACCAAGTTTACGGGCAAGAACCTCATCCAGGGCGAGCCGGACGCCTCCAGCTTCCCCAACGGCGGCCTGCGCGCTACCTTCGAGGCCCGTGGCTACACCGCTTGGGATCCCACCAGCCCCGCCTTTATCAAGGACGATGTCCTGTGCATCCCCACAGCTTTCTGCTCCTACACGGGCGAGGCCCTGGACAAGAAGACCCCGCTGCTGCGTTCCGGCCAGGCCCTCAACCGTGAGGCCCGCCGCGTGCTGAAGCTGTTCGGCATCGAGACCAAGCTGCCTGTGGTCTCCTACGCCGGTCTGGAGCAGGAATACTTCTGCATCGACCACAACTTCAACTTCGCCCGTCCCGACCTGCAGGTGGCAGGACGCTCGCTGTTCGGCGCCCGTCCGGCCAAGGGCCAGGAATTCAGTGACCAGTACTTCGGGGTCATTCCCCAGCGCGTGCTGTCCTACATGATGGAAGTGGAACGCGAGCTCTACAAGCTGGGCGTGCCCGTGCGCACCCGCCATAATGAAGCCGCTCCCAGCCAGTACGAGATCGCGCCTCTGTACGAGGCCAGCAACCTGGCCGTGGACCACAACCACATCATCATGTCCACCCTGCGCAACGTGGCCAAACGCTACGGGCTCAAGTGCCTGCTGCACGAAAAGCCCTTCTACGGCGTCAACGGCTCGGGCAAGCACGTGAACTACTCCATCGGCAATGCCGAGCTGGGCACGCTGTTCAACCCCGGCGAGACCCCGCACGCCAATGCCAAGTTCCTGGTGTTCTGTGCGGCCATGATCCGCGCCGTGCACAAGTTCGGCGGCCTGCTGCGTGCCACTGTGGCCAGCGCCAGCAACGACCACCGTCTGGGCGCTCACGAAGCCCCGCCGGCCATCATGTCCATCTTCCTGGGCGATCAGCTGACGGAAGTGTTCGAAGCCTTCCGTGCCGGTCGTATCGACGATGCCGCCAACAGCAAGAGCGGCCGCGTCATGAACGTGGGCGTGGATACCCTGCCGCCCCTGCCCACCGACCCCGGTGACCGCAACCGCACCAGCCCCATCGCCTTCACGGGCAACCGCTTCGAATTCCGTGCCCTGGGTTCCAGCCAGTCCGCGGCCGATTCCATCACTGCCCTGAACGCCATCATGGCTGATTCGCTGGGCCATGCGGCCGACTTCCTGGAAGGCGACCTGGCCCGCGGCAAGGACCTCAACACGGCCATCCAGCACTATGTGCAGCATGTCATCGAAGAGCACAGTGCCGTTATCTTCAACGGTGACGGCTACTCCAGCATTTGGCATGCCGAAGCCGAACGTCGTGGCCTGTCCAACCTGCGCACCACGCCCGAGGCCATGCCCGAGCTGATCCGTCCCGAAGTCATCGACCTGTACGAGCGTCTGGGCATCCTGAACCGTGCCGAGCTCAAGGCCCGTTATGACATCTATCTGGAGCAGTACTGCAAGACCGTACGCACCGAAGCCATCCTGACCATCCGCATCGCCCGGACCATCATCTTCCCCGCGGCCATGCGTTATCAGGGCGAACTGGCCGAGACCGCGGCCCGCATGAAGGCCATCGGCAAGGACTTCCGTACCATCACGCTGGACGAGGTCACCGAGCAGCTGCGCGGCCTGCAGGATGCCACCCGCAGCCTGGAAGCCACGCTGGCCAGTGTGGACGGCAAGGGCGACTTCCTGGCCCGCGCCACCCGCTACTGCGAAGAAGTGCTGCCCATCATGGGCGAAGTGCGGCGCTATGCCGACCTGCTGGAGACCCGCGTGGCCGATGACCTGTGGGATCTGCCCAGCTATCAGGAAATCCTTTTCGGAAAATAATTGACAGCCGAAAAGAATTGTGATTTTCTACGCAAAGAACTTTTAACCAACAGGATTATTTCCATGTCGTGCACTTTCTCCAACATCTGCTTCCGCACCTTCTGGTGGCGCGCGAGTCAATGTACGGGGGACGTGCAGGCATAGCCTGTTGCGATTGATACGTCACATGCATTGAGCAAGCGCCGTTCCCCCACAGGGGAGCGGCGCTTTTTTTTATGTTTTGAAGGAATGACCCTATGAATACGACCACACTTCCCGACGCGGCCTCCCATGCTCCTCTCGTGTCCCTGCAGCAGCAGGCCCGCTGGCTGCCCGCCGACATGGATACGCCCATCAGCCTGTATCTGGGCATGGTGGGCCGGCAGGACGGCATCCTGCTGGAAAGCGCGGAGGTGGACGGCCGCTGGGGTCGCTACAGCGTCCTGGCCTGCGATATGGCCCTGTATGTTCGCTGCCGTGAGGGGCGGCTGGATCTGCGCATCGAGGACGAACGTCTTGCCCCTCTCGCCGTCCTGCAGGGGCTGCCTTTCGTGGAAGGCCTGCGCCGCCTGATGCAGGGCCTGCACCTGGAGGCCCCGGCACAGATCGACGGGCTCCCGGCCATCACCCGTGCTCTCTACGGCTGGGTGGGATTCGGTATGGCCTCCCTGTTCCAGCCCCGTCTGGCCGCGGTCATGCCGCCGGAAGAGGCGGAGAGCATGCTGGTGCTGCCCGGGACGCAGCTGGTCTTCGACCATCTGTACAACAGGCTGTGCCAGATCAGCCTGGGCGGACACCGCAAGGTGCTGGGCAGCCGCGGGGCGGAAGGAAATTTCACTGTCCGCGGCGATGTCCGTGCCGATCCCGGAGAGGCCGGCTACAAGGCCATGGTGGAAAAGATCAAGGCCATGCTGCACCAGGGCGAGGCCATACAGGTGGTGCCTTCCGTCAATTTTTCCGTGGCCTGCGAAGGGGATCCCTTCGTGCTGTACCGGCGCATGCGCCGCTACAATGCCTCGCCGTACATGTTTTTCATGCGCCTGGGAGATTTCTGCTTCTGGGGGGCCTCGCCGGAGGTCATGGTGCGCTGCGAAAAGGGGCGTCTGCAATTGTCGCCCATAGCCGGGACGCGCCGTCGCGGCCGGGACGATCTGGAAGACGCCCGGCTGGCGGAAGAATTGCGCAGCGACCCCAAGGAACAGGCCGAGCATGTGATGCTGGTGGATCTGGGGCGCAACGATCTTGGCCGGGTGGCCCAGCCCGGCAGCGTGAACCTGGAGCGTTGCATGGATGTGGAGCGTTTTTCCCATGTCATGCATCTGACCAGCCGGGTCACGGCCCGTCTGGCCCCCGGGCGGGATGCCCTGGACGTGCTGGCGGCCACTTTCCCGGCAGGGACGGTGAGCGGGGCGCCCAAGGTCAGGGCCATGGAAATCATCCGTAGCCTGGAAGGTCGTGCCCGCGGGCCCTATGCGGGCTGCATCGGCTGGCTGGGACTGGACAAGGACAGCGTGGATCTGGACATGGGCATCGCCATCCGCAGCATGTGGAGCCGCGAAGGGCGCCTGTTCTGGCAGGCCGGTGGCGGCATCGTCCATGATTCGGACGCCGCTCTGGAATGGAAAGAAGTTTGCAACAAATCAGCCATCATGCGCCTTGTGCTTGAAGAGAGTGACGACCATGTTCCTGCTCATCGATAATTACGATTCCTTTACCTACAACCTGGTCCAGGCGTTCTACGCCCTGGGGCACGAGCCCGTGGTGCTGCGCAACGACGATCCCGCCATCCTGGACATGGCCGCGGATCCCGCTCTGGAGATGGTCTGCATCTCGCCCGGGCCGGGACATCCCTCGCAGACGGGCTTTTGCCCCGAATTCCTGCGCCGCCTGCCGCACCATGTACCGGTGCTGGGCGTCTGCCTGGGCCATCAGTTGCTGGGCCTGCATGCCGGGGCACAGGTGGATGTGGGGCCCTGCATCATGCACGGCAAGCAGTCCGAGATCGTGCACGACGGCAGCGGCCTGTTCGAAGGCCTGCCCAATCCCATGAAGGTGGCCCGCTATCATTCGCTGGTGGTCCATGCCGGAGAAGGGGAGGGCAATGCGCTGTTCACGGTGACGGCCCGCGCCCCTGAAGGCGAGGTCATGGCCCTGCAGTATCGCGACAGGCCGTGGGTGGGCGTGCAATTTCACCCCGAGTCCATCCTGACGCCGGACGGGCTACGCCTGCTGGGCAATTTCCCGCAGGCCATCCTGCCCCGGCAGGGACGGGACGGCGGCATGGCCGAGGTGCTGGAACACCTGGCGCGGCGGGAAGACCTGACGGCGGACATGGCGTCCCGCAGCTTCGGGGCGCTCATGGACGGCAGACTGACGCCTGCCCAGGCCGGGAGCTTCCTCATGGGGCTGCGCATGAAGGGAGAAAGCTCTCTGGAACTGGCCCACGCCACCCGGGCTGCCCTGGCCCGAGCCGTGCGCGTGGAAGGCATCTCGGGCCCGTACATCGATGTGGTGGGGACCGGCGGTGACGGCCGTCATTCCTTCAACTGCTCCACAGCGACGTCGCTGGTGCTGGCAGGCATGGGCTACAAGGTGGTCAAGCACGGCAACCGGGCTGTCTCGTCCACCTGCGGCAGTGCCGATGCCCTGGAGAGCCTGGGCATCCCGCTGGATACCGATCCCGCGGCGGTGGCGGATATGGTGGCCAAACGCAATTTCGCCTTCCTCTTCGCCCCGCATTTCCACCCGGCATTCAAGAATATTGGCCCGCTGCGTAAGGAGCTGGGGGTGCGTACCCTGTTCAATCTGCTGGGCCCCATGATCAATCCTGCCCGGCCCAGCCATCTGCTCATGGGGGTTGCCAGGCCCGAGCTGGTGCCCCTTCTGGCCGATACCCTGTCGCAGTCCGCGCTTTACCGGGCGGCGGTGGTCTGCGGGGCCGGGAATTATGACGAGCTGACGCCCATGGGCCCGGCCACGGCCATGCTGTTGCACAACGGTAGCGTCCGGCCGCTGGAGCTGGATCCGGCCGACTTCGGCTTCCAGAGCTGCACGCCGGAGGATCTGGCGGTGGAGAGCCGCGAGGAGGCTGTGGCAGTACTGCGCCGTCTGCTGGATGGCGAAGGCCCGCGTCCCATGCGCGACATGGTGGCCCTCAATGTGGGGCTGGCCATCTTCCTCATGGAAGAAGGGATGCCGCTGGATGTCTGCATGGCCCGTGCCCGTGAAGCGGTGCGTGCCGGTTTGGGAAGGAGGGTCCTCCATGCTGCTTGAGCGTTTCCTCTGGGCCAAGGCGGACGAAGTGGCACGGTTGCGGCAGCAGGAAAGGAAAGGGGCCCTGCCTGTTCCCTTCAGCGGGCAGCGCGGCGATTTTATCGCGGCCCTGCAACGACGGGAGGCAGGCGTGCCGCTGACCGTCATCGCGGAATTCAAACAGGCTTCACCGTCCCGCGGGCCCATCTGTCGCAGCCTGACGGTGGAAGAGGCTGCCCGGCAGTATGTGGCGGCCGGGGCAGGGGCCCTGTCCATCCTCACGGAACGGCGTTTTTTTGCCGGTGAGCTGGATTTTCTGGGGCGGGCGGCTGCCTGTTGCCCCGGGACGCCCCTGCTGCGCAAGGACTTTATCTTTGATCCGTTGCAGGTGCGGGCCACGGCAGCCACTCCGGCAGCGGCCCTGCTGCTCATCGTGGCTCTTACCCCGGATGCCGCGCTGTTGCGCCGTCTGCGGGAGCAGACGGAAAGCCTCGGCATGCAGGCCGTGGTGGAAGTCTGCGGCAAAAAGGATCTGGTGCTGGCCCGGGAGAGCGGGGCGCGCATCATCCAGGTCAATGCCCGCGATCTGGATACGCTGCGGGTGGACAGACAGGCCTGCCTGGAGCTGGCACGGCAATGCCCGCCGGAACGGGGCGAGATCTGGATCGCTGCCAGCGGCATGGATCGCCGCGAGCATCTGGAAGAAGCCGCCCGGGCCGGATTCTCCGCCGCTCTGGTGGGGACGGCCCTCATGCAGGAAGGGCAGCCCGGTGCCGCGCTGCGGCGGCTGCTCCGCGGCCGGGAGGACGGGCATCATGCTGCTTAAATTCTGCGGTCTGCGGCGGCAGGAAGATGTGACGCTGGCAGCCCGGCTGGGGGCCACGCATTGCGGCTTCGTGTTCCATGCGGGCAGCCCCCGTTGTGTGGATGCCGTGACGGTCTCCCGCCTGGAGAGCGGGGACATGGTGCGTGTGGGCGTCTTCACCGGGCAGGACAGTGACGAGATAGCCCGCATCATGCGGCTGGCGCGACTGGACATGGCCCAGCTGCATGCAGACCAGTCCGTGGACTGTGCCCGTCAGCTGGGTGCGGAGCGGGTGATCCGGGTGCTGTGGCCGCAACGGTATGGTGATACGGCCGCTCTGGAAGTCGCGGCGGGACAGTATGCCGACAACTGTGCCCTGTACCTGCTGGATGCCGGCAGGTCAGGCGGCGGCAGCGGTCACACGCTGGCCTGGAAAAAGCTGGGCGGCCTGCGCCTGCCCCATCCCTGGCTGCTGGCCGGAGGCATGTCGCCCGCCAACTTCCGTCAGGCGCTGACGGCGTGTCGTCCGGACGGCGTGGACTGCAATTCCGGCGTGGAAGATGCGCCGGGGCAGAAGGATGCCCGGGCCATGACGGATATGGCCCGCCTTGTCGAAAAAGTTTTCCGGGATGCTCCGGCAGATCCTTCCCGACGGGCCTGACGGCCTGATCCCGGCAGGGCTGGAGAGCCGGACGGATAAAAGTTATAAACACGATACAGTTCAGATACAGTGGAGAACGACCATGAAGAAAGGCTATTTTGGCGAATTTGGGGGATGTTTCGTTCCTGAGTTGCTGATGCCGCCGCTGCTGGAAGTGGAAGCCGCCATGCGGGACATCATGCCGACGCAGCAATTCCAGGACGAGTTGCAGGATCTGCTGCACAATTATGCGGGACGGCCCACGCCCCTGACCTTCTGTCCGCGTCTTTCCGAAGAACTGGGCTTTGAACTGTGGCTCAAGCGTGAAGACCTGCTGCATTCCGGCGCACACAAGATCAACAACACCCTGGGGCAGGCGCTGCTGGCCAAGTATATGGGCAAGACCGCTCTGGTGGCCGAGACCGGCGCCGGGCAGCACGGTGTGGCCACGGCTGTGGCGGCCGCCCGCCTGGGCATGAGTTGCACCATCTATATGGGGGCGGAAGATGTGGAGCGGCAGGCACCCAATGTCATGCGCATGCGCCTGCTCGGGGCCACCGTGCATCCGGTGGAAAGTGGCTCGCGTACGCTCAAGGATGCCATCAACGAGGCCCTGCGTGCCTGGATCGTCAGCCAGCAGACCACGCATTACTGCTTCGGCACAGCTGCGGGACCGCATCCCTTCCCCACGCTGGTGCGCATGTTCCAGCAGGTCATCGGGCAGGAAGTGCGGGAACAGATGCTGGCCCGTGCCCAGCGCCTGCCGGATGCCGTGGTGGCCTGCGTGGGCGGCGGCTCCAACGCCATCGGCCTGTTCCATCCTTTCCTGGAGGACGAGCGTGTGCGCATCATCGGGGTGGAAGCCGCCGGTACGGGCGAGCCGGGTTGCTTCAATTCCGCGCCGCTCAATCTGGGCAGCCCCGGCGTGCTGCACGGCAACCGCACCATGCTGCTCCAGAACAGTGACGGCCAGATCGAGCCTTCGCACTCTGTTTCGGCCGGGCTGGATTATCCCGGCGTGGGGCCGGAGCATGCCTTCCTGCACAAGACGGGCCGTGTGCGCTATGTGATGGTCCGTGATGCCCGCGCTCTGGCCGCCTTTGAAAAACTGTGCCATGCCGAAGGGATCCTGCCCGCCCTGGAATCTTCCCATGCTCTGGCCTGGGTCTTGGATCATCCCGAAGAATTCGAGCCCGGCAGCAAGGTGGTGGTCAACCTCTCCGGCCGGGGAGACAAGGACCTGGCCATCGTGCGCAAAGCCCTGAACCTGCCGGAAAGCGGGGACATCTGCTAGCGCCATTCGCGGAATAAAACCTCCGGCCAACGGACGGGCAGGGGAGCCGCGTGGGGATGGTACATTCCCCGCGTGCATGGAGAGGGAAAACAGCTCCATACCCTGCTGTCGTTCGGGAAAGGCCGGCAGAGAGCCATATAACACCAGCCATAACGGGAGTGGTCGTCAACGGCCGCTCCGGGAGTTCGTCATGCATATCCTTGAAGAAAAGATCCGTGCGGCCCGTGCCGCCGGACGTCATGCCCTGATCCCCTTCGTGACCTTCGGTTTTCCGGATGAAAAACGCTTCTGGCCCGCTCTGGTGGAGCTGGATGAGAACGGGGCGGACATCATCGAGATCGGTGTCCCCTTTTCCGATCCTGTGGCCGATGGCCCTGTGGTGGAGGAGGCCTCACGCCGGGTGCTGAGCGATGGTGTCTGTCTGGAACGGATCATGGAAGAGCTGAAGTTGCGCGCCGGTGTCTTCCGTGCGGGCATCGTCCTGATGGGCTACCTGAACCCCTTCCTGCAATACGGTCTGGAAAAGCTGGCTGTGGAGGCCCGCGAGGCCGGTGTGCATGGTTTCATCATACCGGATCTGCCCTTTGAGGAGTCCGGGGATATCCGCCGCATCTTCGCAGCACAGGGCTTGGCCCTGATCGCTCTGGTGGGTCCCAATACGCCGGAGGAGCGGATGCGCCTTTATGCGGACGTCAGCGAAGGTTACGTCTATGTGGTCTCGGCCATGGCGACCACGGGACAGCGCGCCCGCATGGAGATGCAGGTCGCCGAAACCCTGCAGCGGGCCCGCTCCGTGTTCCGCCTGCCGCTGGCGCTGGGCTTCGGACTGGAGCAGCCGGAACAGATGCAGGGGCTGCCGCCGGATACCCTGCCCGATGCCGTGGTCTTCGGCAGCGCCCTGCTGAAACATCTGGATGCCGGGAAACCAGCGGCAGAATTTATTGCACGCTGGAAGTAACATTTTTAAATATATTGTTTTTTCAGAATAAGGTGTGGGCAGTATCGAGCGTTGCCCTCACCGGAAAAGAGGAGCCATCCCTGTCAGTGCAGGGGCGGCCCCTCTTTTTTTGAGGATGGTTATTTTTTATTGACATTGAAATCCGTTTTCAATTAGGTTGAATTTGCAGCAAGTGGGGGCTGAGTGTGAAAACAAGATAAGGAGCCATATATGTGCGTCACTCTCATCGGCGGAATGGACAGACTCAAGCAGGATTATATCGCCGCTGCCCGTCAGGGGGGAGCAACCCTCAAATGCATCAGCCGTAACGAACGGAATTTTGTGGACAAGATCGGCAACCCTGATGCCATCATCGTGTTTACCAACAAAGTCTCGCATGAAGCCAAGCGCAAGGCTCTGCTGCATGCCCGCTCCCGCAATATCCCCATCCATCTGGTGCACTCCTGCGGAGTGTCCAGTTTGCGTGATTGTTTGTCGTCTTAATAAATATTGACATTCATTTTCAAGTTGGATAGGGTTCGGGAAATGAAATTCGTTTTTTCGAACCCTTACCTTTGTTTCGCCAATTAGTCACACAAGGCCTCAAAGAGGAGTTTTTGGAATGAGTGCTGAAGCCCGGTTTGATGGTGGTCAGGGGAAAATGACCACGGGAGCGTTGCGGATCGCTCTGGCAGGCAATCCCAACTGTGGCAAGACCACGGTGTTCAATGCCTATACAGGCGCGCGACAGCATGTGGGCAACTACCCCGGCGTCACGGTGGACCGCAAGGAAGGCCATGTGCGTCACGGCAACGCCGACATCACCCTGGTGGACCTGCCCGGGACCTATTCGCTGACCGCCTACTCCATGGAAGAGCTGGTGGCCCGTGCCGAACTGGGCAGTGGCGATGTCCAGGCCGTCATCAACGTGGTGGACGCTTCGGCTCTGGAGCGCAACCTGCTGCTGACCGTACAGATGATGGAGATGGGCCTGCCGGTGGTGCTGGTCTGCAATATGATGGACGAAGCCCGCAAGGCCGGCGTGCATATCGACATGGAGCGCCTGTCCAGGATGATGGGCATCCCTGTGGTGTCCGCCGTGGCCCGTACCGGCGAAGGCCTGCAGCAGGCCCTCGGTGAGGCGGTGCGTCTGGCTGGTGAAGGCCGGCGCCGTGTGCTGGAACTCAATTACGGCGCGGACATCGACGAAGGCCTGCGGGCCATGTGTGCCATCATCAATCGTGAAGGCCTGCTGAAAAAGTACGCGCCCCACTGGATCGCCGTGAAGCTCATGGAAGGTGATGCCGAGATCCGCAAGGAAGTGCATCAGGCCAGCAGCGAGGCGGCGGCGGAACTGGATGCCGTACGCCGCAAGGTGGCCGAGCACATCCGTACCGGGCACAACATCTCCATGGAAGCCTACATCACGGATGCCCGCTACGGTTATATCCGCGGGCTGCTGCGTGACGGTGTGGTGCGTCAGGATGCGGGCAAAGACCGTCTGGCCCTTTCCGACAAGCTGGACAAGGTGCTGACCAATGCCTTTTTCGGCCCGCTCATCATGCTGGCCGTACTGTATGGCCTGTTCTATGTGACCATCGAGGTCGGCGCCTATCCCCAGGGCTGGGTGGAAGATGGCTGCGCCGCGCTGGGCGAATTCTTTGCCGGGATCATCCCTGAAGGGGAGCTGCAATCCCTGGTGGTGGACGGCATCATCGGCGGCGTGGGCGGTGTGCTCAGCTTCGCGCCCCTCATCGTCATCATGTTCGCTCTCATCGCCTTCCTGGAAGACAGCGGCTACATGGCGCGCATCGCCTATATGATGGACCGCATCTTCCGCGCTTTCGGTCTGCACGGCGCCTCCGTCATGCCCTACATCATCGCGGGCGGCATCGCGGGTGGCTGCGCCATCCCCGGCGCTATGGCCACGCGTACTCTGCGCAGCCCCAAGGAAAAGCTGGCGACCCTGCTGACGCTGCCGTACATGAGCTGCGGCGCCAAACTGCCCGTGTTCCTGCTGCTGGCTGCGGCCTTCTTTGGGGATCAGGCCCCGACGGTGATGATGCTGGTCATGCTGTCCGGCTGGGTGTTCGCCCTGCTGGTGGCCCGCCTGCTGCGCTCCACCATCATCAAGGGGGAGGCGACTCCCTTCGTCATGGAACTGCCTCCCTATCGTTTGCCCACCCTGTTCAGCGTGCTCATGCACTGCTGGGAACGTACTTGGATGTATGTGAAGAAGGCCGGTACCGTGATCCTGGCCATCTCCATCATCATCTGGGCCGGTCTGACCTATCCCAAGCTGGATGAAGCCGAATCGACCAAGTTCGACACGCAGATCGAGCAGCTCACGTCCCAGATGGAAGCCCTGCCTGCCGAAGACGAAGGCCGCGCTGCCTTGGAAGAGCAGATCACCAAGCTGGAAGAAGAGAAGGGCGCCGCCGAACTGGCTTACAGCTATGCCGGCCGCCTAGGTAAGGCCATCGAACCCCTGACCCTGCCCGCCGGTTTCGAATGGCGCACGGACATCGCCCTGCTGGCCGGTGTGGCCGCCAAGGAAGCCGTGGTCTCCACCATGGGTACGGCTTACTCTCTCGGTGACGTGGATCCCGAAGATGCCCAGAGCCTGGGCCAGCTGCTGCAGAACAATCCCAACTGGAACAAGGCTACGGCCCTTTCCCTGATGCTCTTCGTCCTGCTGTACTCGCCCTGCTTCGTCTCCCTGGTGGTAATCCAGCGTGAGGCCGGGGGCTGGCGCTGGCTGATCTTCAGCATGGTCTTCAATACGCTGCTGGCCTTTGCCGTCTCCGTAGCAGCCTACCAGATCGGTCTGGTGGTCTGGGATTAGACCCGATATACGCTGAACATCCCGTGACGGGTAACGTCGCCACTATGAGGGAGGGGCTTTCTGGAGCCCCTCCTTTTTTATGCAGGAACCTGGAAGATTGGCTGCCTAGGGCCGAAAGGATAGCGAGGGAGTATGGCATGCTTGGATGGCTCTGCCGAAAGCGGCATGGTTTTTAAGGGAGATCTCTGCCTGGCGGAAAAAAGCGAGAGTATTACGGTGAAAAGGAGGGGCTGTTTGCTTCCGCAAGAAAAGGGTAGGGCCCTGCGGTACGCGAGGAAAAAACTGGTGGCCTGTTCATGCGAAGAGCAGGAATCAGGAGAAAGCCTACCGGAGACAAGCCTATGCGAGCTCAAGATTTGAAAGGATGGACTATGATGATGTATAATTGATTTTTATATTATTATAGGTAGTTAGTCTAAAATTACGTCAGTTTTTTGCAAATCCGCAAAATTTTTTGCGGAAAAATGCTTGACGGTGGGGTCGAAAAGGCGCATAAAGCCGTTCGCGCCAACGAGCTGGCCACGTCCGAAAGGGC
>OGZK01003447.1_pt1 | contig 12392 bp, 13 predicted proteins | sample 1576791 | NCBI WGS metagenome assembly OGZK01 (sample SAMEA3541556, study PRJEB24748) | human gut metagenome | biome: human gut; feature: human-associated habitat; material: faeces | place: China | collected 2012
CCAACTTGCGGTTTTGGAGACCGCCGCTCTAGCCGTTAGAGCTACTGCCCTGCGTACCGTCAGGGGGGAGGGGTGCTCCCCCCTGCGGAAGTATTGTTACCTGGTTTCTCTGTGAAGCGTGTGCTTCTTGTCCCAGGGACAATATTTTTTCATTTCCAGACGCCCGGTGGTGTTCTTCTTGTTCTTCCGGGTGCTGTAGTTGCGACGCTTGCACTCAGTGCAGGCAAGGATGATATTCACTCTCATGGTACTACTCGATGATTTCGGTCACCACGCCGGAGCCCACGGTACGGCCACCTTCACGGATGGCGAAGCGCAGACCGGCTTCCATGGCGATGGGGGCGATCAGTTCCACCAGGAACTGGCTGTTATCGCCAGGCATGACCATTTCCACACCTTCGGGCAGGTTGATCACACCGGTGATGTCGGTGGTACGGAAGTAGAACTGAGGACGATAGCCGGAGAAGAACGGGGTGTGACGGCCACCTTCTTCCTTGGACAGGACGTACACTTCAGCCTTGAACTTCTTGTGGGGCGTGATGGACTTGGGAGCAGCGAGCACCTGGCCGCGTTCCACTTCGTCACGCTTGGTGCCGCGCAGCAGCACACCGATGTTGTCACCAGCTTCGCCCTGGTCCAGCAGCTTGCGGAACATTTCCACGCCGGTGCAGGTGGTCTGGGCGGTGGGCTTGATACCCACGATTTCCACCACATCGCCGACCTTGATGATGCCGCGTTCCACACGACCGGTCACCACGGTACCGCGGCCGGAGATGGAGAACACGTCTTCGATGGGCATCAGGAAGGGCTTGTCGATGTCGCGTTCGGGATCGGGGATGAAGTCGTCGCAGGCCTGCAGCAGGTCGATGATGCACTTGGCTTCAGGGGCGTCGGCGCTTTCGCATTCCAGGGCCTTCAGGGCGGAGCCGCGGATGACGGGCACGTCATCACCGGGGAAGTCGTAGGAAGACAGCAGTTCGCGCACTTCCAGTTCCACCAGTTCCAGCAGTTCTTCGTCGTCCACCAGGTCGCACTTGTTCAGGAACACGACCAGCTGGGGCACACCCACCTGACGGGCGAGCAGGATGTGCTCACGGGTCTGGGGCATGGGGCCGTCGGTGGCGGCCACCACCAGGATGCCGCCGTCCATCTGGGCGGCGCCGGTGATCATGTTCTTGATGTAGTCGGCGTGGCCGGGGCAGTCCACGTGAGCGTAGTGACGCTTGTCGGTTTCATATTCCACGTGGGCGGTGGCGATGGTGATGCCGCGTTCCTTTTCTTCGGGAGCCTTGTCGATCTCGTCGTAAGAAACGAAGCTGCCTTCGCCCTTCAGACCGGCGATCTTGGTGATGGCGGCGGTCAGAGTGGTCTTACCATGGTCGATGTGGCCGATGGTACCAATGTTAACGTGGGGCTTTTTGCGTTCGTATTTTTCCTTGCCCATTGTACGTCTCCCTGAGGATAAAATTTGTTGCGGTTACTGTACTTTCAACCTTGAGCATGGTTTCGAACGCCTGCTCCCGGTTTCTTGCCACTGCCCGCATAAGTCCCTGTGTTGTTGCCCAGGGAACGTGCTTTGACAGGAAAAAGGATGACTGGAAGGGAAAAATGCAGGAATGGAGCGGGAAACGGGATTCGAACCCGCAACCCTCAGCTTGGAAGGCTGATGCTCTAGCCGTTGAGCTATTCCCGCATCCTCGATGCGCGTTGTTTTGCAGGTCAGCGAACTGACCCCCGGGTTTTGGCATGGCCCGGTACTGCACCGTAGTTCCCGACAGTCTACCTGTCTCCTACAGCCAAGGCAGTTGTTAGCATGTGCCACACTTCTTATTCAGAAGTGGTGGAGGGGGGTGGATTTGAACCACCGAAGTCTTACGACGACAGATTTACAGTCTGTTCCCTTTGGCCACTCGGGAACCCCTCCACTCTGAGTTGCAAGCGATGTTGGCTTGCAAGATTTTCAGTCTGGCGTGGGCTTGTCCGGCTTTGCTTCCGGTGCCCTGCTGCCCCGTTCGGCTTTCGCTTTCGTGAGGCATTCGTCAGCAGCAAGGATGTGTTTACGGAAAACCGGCCCCTTTGGCAAGCACTTTTTTGCATTTTTTCGATTTTTTTTCGTTAAAAAATAAAAAATAAATAAAAACAATAGTTTATGAATATACCTAAAAGCCCGTTTTCCTTGCTTCAGGGGCTTTTATGGGCTTTTTCGATCAAGCGGGCTTCAAAAAGGGCCTGAAAAAGTTGTTTCAGCTCGTGCCGGATGCGTGTTTTGGGGACGTCAGGGAAGGTCTCGGCCAGCAGGGAAAGAGCCTCGTCACGTGAAAGGGGAGCGGAAAGCAGCTGCCAGACCACGGCTCCGGTGCCATCGAGACGGAAGATGTGGTTACCGTGGCTGTCCGTGAGGAAGATGCTTTGTCCTGCCTGCCGGCAACTCAGGCCCGGGCGCTGTTGCCACAGTGTCCTGCTGTCCCCCGCGTCGCCGACGGGCTCGGCTGCGGGAGGCCGGCCGGCTGAGGGACGAGCACAAGAGGCAGAAGAATCCGTCACAGGAGGAAAATCCGCAGGCAGGAGCGCAGCCGGGGGCAGCAAGGACGCCTGCTGTGCGAGGAGCTCTGCGGCTTCATCCAGGTCATCATAGCGGAGGATACGGCAGGGCAGGGCATCCAGCAGTTGCGAGCCCAGCCTGAGGACCTCCGGTGCACCGCCGTCGGGGATCAGGAAACGGGCCAGCACGTTGTCCATGCCGGTGGCGGCAGGGGCGGGCAGAAGAACGGCCCGGCTGCCGGGCGTGCGTTCCAGCAGGATCACGGCATCCGGGGCGTGGCGTTCGCCCCAGGGCGCCAGATCGTCCGGGGAGGGAGCCAGATAGCCATAATGGCGATCACGTATGCCCGGACGCTCGTTCATGAAGCGTTTCAGGGCAGGGGAAGAGGGCGGGGGCAGGCGCAGGCGGGGAGCTACGCCGAAGGAAAAGATTTTTCCCCGGTGGAGGCCCAGCAGGTCGTCACCGAGCCCCCGGGCTGCACCGGCCATGAGACGGGCGACCAGCGTGCTTTTCCCGGCGCGGTTGTCGCCGCAGAAAAGCAGGGTGCGCCCATGCAGGCACACGGCCGCGGCATGGAGGGAGATCAGGCGGGGGCAGGCATGACAGCAGGCGGCCACCAGCTCGATGGCCAGGCTGCACAGCAGACAGGCCCGGGAGGGCTCGTAGCGGGGAGCGGGCAGCCAGGGAGAGCGCAGGCGATAGCCGCGCCCCTGTGGAGTGATGACCAGCAGGGGCGCAGTTTCGTGCAGGCCGGATGGCAGTATGCCGGAGATGGACGGGAGCCCCGCTGGTTGCGGGGCGTGCGGCCAGAGCCGGAAAAAAGCATCCAGTGCGGGCAGCAGGCCTTGGCAGTCATGCAGTCGCACGGCTCCCGGCACACCGGCAAAAAAGACGTCCTGGTGCGCCATGCCTAGTAGCGATCCGGCCGGAAGCCCCCCAGGGCGTCATTGAACGTGTCACGCAGGCGATCCCCGGCCTCACGATGCCAGCCTTCATTATAGCGGCCGTCGTAACGGTCGTCATAACGGTCACGGTAATCATAGTTGCGGGAGGGGCGGGAATGGCGACGCGAGGGACGGCTGCGGCGGCTGCGTCTGGAGTAGCGGCTGCGCCGGGAATAATGGCTGCCGTGGGAAGAACGTCTGCGCCGCCGGTGCGAGGGCCGGGAGTGGGCCTCGGCTTCATTGACGCAGAGCAGGACCGGCGTGGCATAGAGCAGGCCCGTGGCGACCAGACCGGCCAGGAAGGAACGGCGCTTGTTGCGGAGGCTGTCTTCGGAAGGGGCGGACGATTCTGTCTTCATAATGCCCTCCTGCCCGGGAGCGGGTCAGGTAAAAGTATCCTGAATAGCAGACGAAAAACGGTCTGTCGGAGATTGTGCCAGCAAAGCGGGGCCTTGCCAAGGGGGCTCCGCAAGTCTGACGGAGCCAGTCTGCTGCGTCAGGCATGAGCAAAGCGTCAGGGCGTGGCATGGCCGTACGCCCTATGTCGGCGTTTTTTTCGGCAGGGCATCGTCCGCCAAAGGATGCGGCTTTGCAGGGCATCCTTCCGGTCTGCTTCCATGTGCCGCTGCCGGCGGGTTGCCGGACATGTCGCGGTGGCCCCGCTGCGGACTGCGTCCCCGGCAGGCGCGTCACGGCACGGGGCGGCATGCCGTCAGCAGGCCTGTTGCCGGGTCCGGGCCAGAAAGGCGTCGGCCTTGTGGTATTCCGGCTCATCCAGCAGGCTGGTCACGGTAAAGACCAGCAGGGAGAGGCAGACGCCCAGGATCACCTGCAGGGCCGACTGCTGCTCCCAGAAGGCGGGCAAGGGCATCCCCAGGAAGATGGCCAGATTGTACAGGCAGTAGGCCAGGCCGCAGAGCATGGAGCACAGGGCGCCCCTGCTGGTGCCGCGCCGCCAGAAAAAGGCCAGGACAAGCGGTACGAACACGCCGGTGGTGATGATGTCCGAGGCTATCCAGGTGATCTCGAAGATGGAACGGATGCGCAGGGAGATGAGGATGCCCACGGCCACGATGACCAGCGTGGCCAGCCGGGACAGGCGCAAGCGGGTCTTTTCGTCGTAGCTGCCGGGGAGCAGGTCCATGACCAGGGTCATGGCGCCGGTGTTGATGAGGGAGTCCATGGTGGACATGATGGCCGCCGAGATGCCCACGAAGACCACCGCCGCCAGCAGGGGCGACATGGAGCTTTCCACCAGGGCGGTGACCACGCCGCCCTTGGGCAGGGTATCGAACAGGACGATGCCCGCCATGCCGGTAAGGACCACGATCAGGTACAGCGGGATGTAGACGAAGAAGCTCATGACCGTCATGCGCCGGGCGTCCCGCGTGTCGCGTGTGGCCGAGATGCGTTGCCAGACATTGGCCTGGATCATCCACGAGCAGCCGAAGGTGATGACGTACATCAGGTACTTGGGGGCGCCTGCGGTCAGGCTCATGAATTCCGGCCTGCCGCTGCGGGCCGCCGCCTCCGCGATGGGGCCCAGGCCGCCGCATTCCTGCATGGCCACCACGAAGACGGCTAGGGCGGACAGGAGCAGCAGCACGAACTGGATGATGTCCGTGAGCACCACGCCGCGAAAGCCCCCGAACATGGAATAGACCAGCACGATGAGCGTCCCGGCCAGCACGCCGCCCTCATAGCCCATGCCGAGGAAGGTCCCGAAAAAATCCCCCACGGCCACCATCTGCGAGGCAGCGGAGAACAGCATGAAAAACAGGATCATCAGCGCCAGCAGCTGCGCCACGGGACGGGAATAGCGGGCCTCCATCATGGCCCCCTGGGTCAGATAGCCCACACTGCGGATGGCCCGTGCCCCCAGGCCCATAAGCAGGGTGGCCACCAGCACGGGCACGCCGTAGTACCAGAAGGCCCCCATGCCGTCAGCAAAGGCCAGATCCGCCGTGGACAGGGCCGACCCCCCGCCCCACCATGAGGCGATGAAGGTGATGGACAAGGCCCAGAACGGCAGGCTGCGCCCGGCAAAGAAGTAGTCTTCCACGTCGCTGTTCTTTTTTTCCTTGAGGACGACCAGCAACAGGATGGCAAAATAGAGAATGAGCCCGATAAGGGAAGCGGTTTTGAGCATGGGGATTCCGCGAATGGCTGAAAGTGGCGGGGCGTTGGGGACAAGGATCAGCGGGCCAGATTGCGCAGGACGCTGTCCAGCACAGCCATGCAGGCGGCCTGGTCCGCGGGCGGGATGTCCTGCCAGAGCCTGCGGTGCAGCGCTGTGGAGATGTCCGTCTGGACATGGCGCAGGGCTTCGCCCCTGTCGCTCAGGGACACAAGCTGCACCCGTGCGTCCTGTGCCGAGGGGCGGCGCAGGCAGTAGCCGCGTTCCTGCAAGGTATCCACCAGGCCCGTGACCGTGTTTTTTTTGCGGCCTATGCGCCGGGCCAGCGTGCTCATGGGCTGGGGGGATTCCTCGAACAAGGCATGGAGCACGGCCCCGTGGGCGGGCAGCAGATCGGTGATACCGCGACGGGCAAGTTCGTTGCAGATATGCTGGTTGGCCTGCTCCCGGATACGGGAAAGCAGGTCGATGATGTCATCAGGTGAGGTGGCAGGCATGGGGCCTCCGTGCAGGAATTTGGGCGTTTTTAGTTCGTGGGCGAACTAATGTCAACGGAAGAAGGGCAGCTGTCAGAGCTGCCCGATGAAATTCTTCCTTTAATCTTCCATTTTCTGGAACAGGCAGACAGGATAATAGGCCAAAAAGGAGAGGTTTTCATGAACGAGAACAGGCCTGCGTTTCTTTGTCCGCATTGCGGCTCCCGTCATACAGAACTCTGCCGGACAAGCCTGTCTTTTCTGCCGGATTGGCTGCGTCGTCTGTTACCCGTGTCTGAGGTTGATTTCGCACAGGGTAGGGCCATCCTCATCTGCAAGGATTGCGGGAAAAGGTTCGTCATGTATATCATGTAGGGGGAGGGCCCCTGCCATGGCAACCATGTTTCCTGCGGATGTGACGTCGTTCCTGACTACGGGCGAAGAGGCGACGTACAGTTTTTTGCGACGTACGGCCCGGCCGGACGGCAAATTCCTGTGCTGGTACGCGCCGGACATCGAAGAGCGCGAGCCGGACTTCATCCTGCTATCGCCCGATTGCGGTCTGGTGGTGCTGGAGGTCAAAGACTGGCTCATCGACCAGCTGCTGGAAGTGGACGGCAAAAGCGTGCTCCTGTCGGTCAACGGCCGGGAGGAGCGGCGCAAGCAGCCTTTGGCCCAGGCGCGGGAATATGTGGGCAGCCTGCTTACCCTGCTGAACAAGCACGCGCCCCGCATGGCGGACGGCAAGCCTTTGCTGCCCTGTCCCGTCACCGGCGGGGCCGTGTTGCCGCATATCAGCCGTGAGGAATTCCGGGCGGCCGGTCTGGGCGAGGTCATGGAGGAGGGCCGGATCATCTTCTGGGATGAACTGCACGAGGAGTCCCCGCTGCGGCGGGATGCCTCGGGCCGCAGTTTCGCGTGCTGGCTCGCGGAGCATTTCCCGCCTCTGTTCCCTTTCCAGCTCTCGGGCTCCCAGATCGACTGGCTCCGGGCCCGGATTTTTCCTGTGGTGCGGCTGGAACTGCCCGTACGCGGCGGGACGCAGGCCTCGGCCCAGGACGAGACCATCCGCGCTCTGGACCGCGACCAGGAAAATCTGGCACGCGGCATGGGCGCCGGAAAACAGCTCATCATCGGGCCGTCCGGCAGCGGCAAGACGCTCATCCTGGCGCATCAGGCCTGGAACCTGCCGCGGGTGGACAAAAAGATCCGTCGCGTGCTGGTGACCTGCTTCAACCTCTCGCTGGTGGGCTACATCCGTCGCCTGCTGGCCCGCAAGGGCGCCAGCCTTGGCCCGGACGGGGTGGAGGTGGTGCCGTTCTACAGTATTTGCGAACGTATCCTGGGCGAACCGCTGACCCATGCCGAGGAGAGCGAGTATTACAACCTCATCGTGCAGGAGGCACAGGAGCGCCTGCAAGGGGAGCATCCGCTCAAGGGGCACTGGGATGCCATCCTGGTCGACGAGGGGCAGGATTTTTCCCCGGAGATGGCGCACGTCCTGCTGGCCCTGCTGCCGTCGCATGGGGTGTTGACCGTGGCCCAGGACGAACAGCAATGCCTGTACCAGCCGGAAGACAGCGGCTGGGAGAAAATGGGCATCGCCGGTCTGCGGCGGCGCCGTCTGCAACGCCAGTATCGCAACACACGGGCCATCGCCCGGATGGCCTTGCGCCTGCTGCCGGAAGGTGAGCCCGTACCGGAGCTGGCAGGCGCGGAAGGTGAGCCTCCCTGCTGGCTGCAAAGCGCCGATGCGCCTTCGCTGGTGCGCGACGTGGCGGATGCCGTGGCCACTCTGGTGCGGGAGGGCGTACCCATGAGCGAGATAGCGATCCTCTACGCTCATTCTCGCATGGAAGGGCTGACCTCCAGCCTGCCGGAAAGCCTGCTGGAAGCGGTGGAGGCCCGGGGCGTCATGGCCCGCTGGGTGGCCCGGGATACGAGCAGCAAGCACTATTTCGACATCACCACGGACAGCGTCTGCATCTCCACCATCCACAGCGCCAAAGGTCTGGATTTTTCCCATGTCTTCCTGCTGGGCATGGATCGCCTCCAGCCGGAGAAGCCCCGCCAGCGGCGTCTGGCCTATGTGGGGATGACGCGCGCCCGGGAGCATCTGACGCTGGCTGTCTGCGGTCGGGAGGGGCTCGTCCCCTTGCTGGCAGCGGCAGGGCAGTAGCCGCTTGAGAGCCAGCTGTGCCTCTTGCATACGTTGGGGGGATGCGCCAGCCGGTGAAAAGCCCCCTGTGCGAAAGCCCTTGCCAAGCGGTCAGGATTCATCTAAAAGAGGAGAGATGCTGGTGTGGCTCAATCGGTAGAGCAGCTGATTTGTAATCTGCAGGTTATGGGTTCAAGTCCCTTCACCAGCTCCAGGAAAAAGCAAAAAGTCCTTACGGAATCCTCCGTGAGGGCTTTTTTGTTTGGGGCATTAGCCAGTGGAGCGCCTGAAACACGAGATAGAAAGCCATCCACATAGCGGGTGGCTTTAATTGTATGTCGGCTTTCATCGCCTTCATGATCCCTTTGACCAGGTCTGTTTGCACCTTAGTAAATGCACTTGCCATCAGGGGACAGAGTCATAACCCCTTTGTAAATCAGATCTATTGCCACACGTGGCCAGCGGGCCGTCGAAGGAAATGAAGGCTTTTCAGTCATAATCCCTTTACGAATCAGGTCTATTTCCACAGAGGGAGAGCAGCAAGCCGCTCAGAACCAGCGTCCCGTTGTCATAATCCCTTTATAAATCAGGTCTATTTCCACGTGCGCGAGTGCGTGATGCTGGATTGCCCCCTGTACCCTTAGTCTTAATCCCTTTATGAATCAGGTCTATTTCCACGTGGCCTTCGTTGTCATCGGCGAGTATTAATTAAAGTCATAATCCCTTTACAAATCAGGTCTATTTCCACGGACTTTGCTCCTTCTATGAAAGACATCACATATAACCGTCATAATCCCTTTACAAATCAGGTCTATTTCCACATGTTGCTGTTACCGTGCTTAAAGTTTTGACGTGCACAGCGTCATAATCCCTTTACAAATCAGGTCTATTTCCACCGCGGCCCCGGCAAAGCATTGTGCGGCGCGGCTTTGCGGCGGCATTTTCGCGAACCTCCGGCGGTTTGGGGGGAATCATGTGTCCGTTATTCGACATATCTTTCTATCCCATTGATATGAAAAGCAAAAAAGTATACGCGACCCTTTGAAGATGTCTTGTATCATGTATAAATGATTTCAGTATAGTAAACAATTCTTCCCTTTGTGACACAAGGTTCGCGTGACGGGCAGCAAATCTGTTATGCCGGAAAGGGCATCGTCATCGGCGGGCTGGTCTCCGGCAATGGCTGGTACCGGAGACTAGAGAATGATCCAGGGGGTGGTCTCTTCCCAGCCGGAAAAGTTCCCCAGGCCGCTTTTTTTGCCCACACAGGCTTCACAAAGGGGAAACAGCTTTATTCCGTCTTTTTGTTCATCCATGACAGCCCGCAACCGTTTTTCCATGATTTGCCGCGATGTCGTGGAAAGACGCAGCTCAAAAACGGACTTCTGGATCCTGACACCATAGTCTTGCAAGATGTTTGCTACTTTGTGCAGGCGCTTGGCATCCGTTATGTCATAAATGGCAAGATAGGGCTGTTCCATATCACATGATCATCCAGTCTGTCTGGAGCAGGGACAGGCCTTGCCCCAGAATGTGGCCCTGCCGGGCGCAGCGACGGCAAAGGGGGTAGAACACGATGGAGTCGTTTGCTCCCAGATCGAGCTGTTGCAGGGATCGGCGCAGGGCGTCCAGCTCCGCTTTGTCCATCTCACATTCAAAAACCGATTTTTGCGAATGGGCTCCTTTTTCCTTCAAAAGGGAAAATATCTTGTGCCGCAGCCGATGGTCGCTGATGTCATAGGCGATGATGACATGCATGGAGGCTCCTACCGCAACATAAGGGGGGCATAGTCATCGACCTCCCCTTCCACAAGCCGCCGGTAACAGCGCGCCTGGAAGAGCATCGCTTCCGTATAGGTCATCTGACGGCCTGCACCAGGATGAAAAAATTCATTTTCCATCTTTTTGGAAAACGCTGTGATGACTTTTTTGAAAGCTTCCTTGCAAAGGAGCACAGGGCGCTTTCCCGGGGCGGCCTTGTCCGTCGGAGATGTGACCATCTGGTCACCCGGCAGGTCACTGATATCTTCCGGCATCCCTTCAGCCGACATAAGGCCCAGCGGGTCCTGCAAAACGGCCTTCATGGCTGTGTCCTCTTCCCTGACCTGTGGGGATTCTTCCAGTGGAGGGGATTCGAAATCTTCCCTGTCCAGCATCTTCATATTGAAAAGGGCGACCGTCAGCGTATCTGCCAGGATGGCGCGGAACTCCTCTACCAGATCGAGCGGCAGGGACTGCCGTCCATAGGCGGCGCCATGCAGGCAGGCCGGATAAGGATCGAGCCCTGCGATGCGGACAGCGGCATAACTGCGGTTGATGAGCAGGGTATACAGCAAGGAGAGGACGGCATTGACCGGGTCCGTTGGAGGACGCCGCACACGGCGTGTAAAGCCCCAGCCCTGGGCAAAGGCCAGGGGCAGATGCTGAAAATAGAGGGCCGCCCCCCTTCCTTCCAGACCGCGCAGACTGTCCACATCGGGGGCATCCTCGACCTTGCGGGCAAGTTGCCGTAATTCCCCCGCGGCTTCTCCGGCTTTGTCCTGCTGACGACTTCGCTTGACACGGGCCAGCACCGTTGCCTGATTGAGCAGCTTGCCCTGTACAATGCGGCGGGCCGTGCGGGTGCAAAAGGCGGCATCTTCTGCCAGGGCAAACTGTTTTTTGCGCAAAAATATGTTGGCGGGCTCATTTTGTTCCAAGCGTCCTACATAGCGCCCATCCCGACGGAGAAAGACGGTATCCACTCCTGCATGGAACAGAAGGGACAGGGCTTGCGGCGTCAGTTGCACATTGCCGAAGATCAGCAGTTGCTCCAGGCGCTCGATGAACAGGGTACGCTTCATGTCCTGGGTGGTGACAACAAGCCTGTGTCCCTCCCGGCTGATCTTGGCACCTTGCTCACAAATATAGGCGATCATGCGTACTCCATGGATAAAAATAGAGATCAGGAATACCTGTATGTGGTCCCTTTATGAATCAGGTCTATTTCCACCACGTTTACGGAGCGGTACGTTGGTTACGTTGTTTCCCCCGTCTTAATCCCTTTGAGAATCAGGTCTATTTCCACGCATTTGGTGCAGACTACAAAGTGTGTCTTAATGCTAAAGAGTCTTAATCCCTTTGAGAATCAGGTCTATTTCCACTGGTGTGCTTGACGCACTTAAGGGTGAAATGCGCCGTACTGTCTTAATCCCTTTGAGAATCAGGTCTATTTCCACTCGCTTGTTTGTGGCAATTATTCAACAAAGGGGATAGAACGTCTTAATCCCTTTGAGAATCAGGTCTATTTCCACGTGGAGTTGACGGGTTCAATGAATCGGAGGTTATTCGCGTCTTAATCCCTTTGAGAATCAGGTCTATTTCCACGTTGTATCTAATAACCATTTAACAATGGAGTGTAAAGTGTCTTAATCCCTTTGAGAATCAGGTCTATTTCCACGCAGGAGGATGCCTACAATGAAAGGTACCCGCTTTACCATGTCTTAATCCCTTTGAGAATCAGGTCTATTTCCACTTGGAATCTCCGATGGGTGTCATCGAATTGTCGACCAAGTCTTAATCCCTTTGAGAATCAGGTCTATTTCCACGTGGAGACGGCCTGCTGCGCATGCAGGACACGGCAGCGCGTCTTAATCCCTTTGAGAATCAGGTCTATTTCCACAAATTTCTATCTTCCAAAAGATCACAGGGGTCAGAGATGAGTCTTAATCCCTTTGAGAATCAGGTCTATTTCCACATTTGGGTCGTATATGCATATGACCATGACGAAGATATACGTCTTAATCCCTTTGAGAATCAGGTCTATTTCCACATTTGGGTCGTATATGCATATGACCATGACGAAGATATACGTCTTAATCCCTTTGAGAATCAGGTCTATTTCCACGTTGTGGCATGCACCGCAGCTGCTGCTATTGGCACTATTATCGTCTTAATCCCTTTATGAATCAGGTCTATTTTCACCTTGGAAACGTCTATCAACAATGTAAATAAAAATTTAGGTCTTAATCCCTTTATGAATCAGGTCTATTTTCACGGACGATGAGGACAGGGAAAACGAAGGCGACCTGACCATGGTCTTAATCCCTTTATGAATCAGGTCTATTTTCACAGCGGCCCCGGCAAAGCCTTGCGT
>OGZK01003453.1_pt1 | contig 12383 bp, 8 predicted proteins | sample 1576791 | NCBI WGS metagenome assembly OGZK01 (sample SAMEA3541556, study PRJEB24748) | human gut metagenome | biome: human gut; feature: human-associated habitat; material: faeces | place: China | collected 2012
TTCCATAAATCTTCCGGCAAGCTGAGTATGTCATCAGTGTGTTGGTGTGTATTTAGCCTTGTTGCCATCGTAAGTAGCCCGGGCAGACTGAAGTTCGCTCTGGAGTGTGATTTTATCCATTTCTGCTATCAGTTCACCTTTGGTTACCACAGAATTATAATCAACGTAAATCTTGTCGATAATGCCTGATACCTGAGTACCGACTTCGACTTCCGTCACAGGTTCGATGGTTCCTGTAGCAGTGATTGAATTGCTGATATTGCTTTTTTTTACGTTTTCTGTTGCAAAGCTCACTGTGCTTTTTGCTTCAGAGCTTCCAAGCATCCAAAAACCGCCGACTGCAACCATGACGACTGCGGCACTGAGAAGGATCGTTTTCTTCTTTTCCATACTGTATTACTATGTATAACGTTTATATTTTCGGTATTATAACTTTATTTCTTGTCCTGCATAGAAGTTCAGCAAGGTGCGGTCCAGGATAGCCATATACTTGGCTTGGATGCGTTGTTGCTGTGCACTGAGCAGGTTGTTCTTCTCGGTCAGGAGTTCTACGGTATTCTTCATGCCCAGATTGAACTGTTCGTTTACCATATCAAAGCTGATTCGGCTGCTTTTCAGTTTGCTCTCGGCTGCATCATATTGCTGTTGGGCGTTTGTGGCATCCAGCCAGAGGCTTTCTATATTTTTGTAAAGCTCCTTTTGCTTATTGATTAAGTCGAGCTGACTGCTGCTGTATTGCAGACGTGCTTTCTGAACAGCACTTTTGTTTTGGCGGTTATCAAAGATAGGAATACTGAGATTAATTCCTATCATGTTGTTCCAACCATACTTCATTTGTTTTCCCCAACCGTTTTCGCTGGCACTATTGGTGGTACTGCCTGCAGAGGCACTTAAACTGATGGTGGGATAGTAGCCTGCTTTGGCAACGGAAATATCCAACTTTGAGCTTTCGATATTGAGTTTGCTGCTTTGTATTTCGGGACGCGAAGCCAGTGCCTGCTGATATATATCCGTTTGGCCGGGTAAAGGTTGCAACACGTGTTCGTCTGTCAAAGTGGGGAGAACAAGATCCATTTCCTCGGTTCCGTCCAGTTCGAGCAGTTGTTTGAGTTGTAACTTATAATCCCGGAGCGAACTTTCGGCTGTAACCAGTTGATATTGGTCATTACCAACCTGAGCTTCCAATTGTGCAAGGTCGGCCTTGGAGATGCTTCCTTCGTTGAAGAGTTCTACACCGCGTTCATAAGTGGCGCGACTCACTTGCAAGGTATTCTCATTAATCTTCACCGATTCATCGGCATACAGGATTTGGATAAACACTTGTGCGATTTGTTCTTGCAATGAATTTTCCGTTTGTGCTACGGTAAGTCCCGCTATTTCGCGGCTCATCTTTTTTTGCTTGATTGTGTTTATGCGTTTGTTCCCATTCCAAACCGTCCATTGAGCATTCAGTCCGTAGTTGCCGCTATAAGTCGTTTTGCTGTTGCTGCTGATAATTTCAGTGCCGTTTACAGTACTGCTGTTTTCCTGATACGGACGGTTTGTTACGTTGTGTCCGGTATTGAACGATAGACTGGGGAAGAGGGTTGCTTTCGCAGTCTTTACATCCACATCACTTTCTTCCAATGAAATTTTATCCTGTTGCAACTGGATATTCTTTTCCAAAGCGTATTCAATGCAGTCGTTCAGAGTCCATTTCTTTGCTTCCTGAGCGGTCAATGAAGAGGTCGCTAATAAGCTAATTGCTAAATATACTACTCGTTGTTTCATCCTTTTTGCGGTTTAATTTGTTACTGCAAATGTAGGGGACATTGCTTTTATCGGCAATAAATATAGATTCCCCGCACATTTCTATGGACAAAAACTTGTTTTTTACCGATAAAGTATTTTTCTTTGTAATAATTACAAGTTTAAGATAAGTTTCTATGAGTAATACTTTGTTAGTTCGTATATGGACGTTCTATCGGGACGGTTTCCGTGAGATGACCCTTGGCCGGACGCTTTGGGCCATTATTCTTATTAAACTGTTTATTATGTTTTTTATTTTGAAACTCTTTTTCTTTCCTTCTTTTTTAAAGGAGAAGACCCCTCAGGAGAAGCAGCAATATGTAGGGGAAGAATTGATTAAACGCGCAAATCCATAAATATTTTAATATCAAAACGGTATGTTTGAAAACATTGACACTTCGCTAATCGACTGGTCGCGGGCGCAATTTGCACTGACGGCCATGTATCACTGGCTTTTTGTTCCTCTTACATTAGGACTGGCTATGATTATGGGGCTCATGGAGACTTTCTATGTAGTCACAGGTAAGGAATTCTGGAAACGCACGGCAAAGTTCTGGATGAAGCTTTTCGGTATTAACTTCGCCGTAGGTGTTGCTACGGGATTGATTCTGGAGTTTGAGTTCGGTACGAACTGGAGTAATTACTCTTGGTTTGTAGGTGATATTTTCGGTGCTCCGCTGGCCATCGAGGGTATTCTGGCTTTCTTTATGGAGGCAACGTTCATTGCCGTTATGTTCTTTGGCTGGAACAAAGTAAGTAAACGTTTCCACCTGGCATCTACATGGCTGACAGGTATCGGTGCAACACTTTCTGCATGGTGGATTCTGGTTGCCAACGCTTGGATGCAATATCCGGTGGGCATGGCATTCAATCCTGAGACAGTGCGTAATGAGATGGTGGATTTTGCAGCGGTGGCACTCTCGCCGATGGCTGTGGCAAAGTTTTTCCATACCGTGCTGAGCGGTTGGGTACTTGGTGCAGTGTTTGTAGTGGGTGTCAGTTGCTGGTATCTGCTTCGCAAGCGCGAGATTGAATTTGCGAAAGCAAGCATCAAAGTGGCTGCCGTCTTTGGGTTGGCAGCTTCGCTGATAGTGGCATGGACAGGAGATATCTCCGGCGTTCAGGTGGCCAAAGTGCAGCCGATGAAAATGGCTGCGGCCGAAGGACTTCAAGAGGGTGGCAATGGGATGCCGTTTACGGTGGTAGGCGACATAAAGATTCCAAAAATGCTTTCTATTCTGGCCACTCATGACATAGACGGATATGTGCCGGGCATCAATAATTTACTGGAAGGCGGTTACCAAACTCCGGAGGGAACCATCGCTCTTTCTGCACAAGAGAAAATAGAGCGCGGTCAAAAGGCGATTGCTGCTTTGGATGCTTTCCGCAAAGCGCAGAAGGAGGGTAATAAAGAGGCTGCAAGTGTAGCACGCCGGACATTGGATGAGAATGTGGCTTATTTCGGATACGGATATATCAAAGATCCTGCTCATTTGGTTCCTCCTGTCGGATTGACATTCTGGTCGTTCCGCATCATGGTAGGGTTGGGAGGATATTTCATCTTATTCTTTATTGTGCTACTTGTCCTGTCTCGGAAAGACAAACTGAAAGATGCAGGGTGGTTACAGAAACTTGCACTTTGGACTATCCCGTTGGGGTATATTGCCGGACAAGCCGGTTGGGTGGTAGCCGAAGTAGGTCGTCAGCCGTGGGCTATTCAGGATATGTTGCCGGTGGGAGCCGCTATTTCCAAGTTGCAGACGAGCTCCGTGCAGATAACTTTCTTTATTTTCCTGATATTGTTTACTATTATGCTGATTGCTGAAATCAATATTATGGTTAAGGCCATAAAGAAAGGACCGGAGGCAATAAAAGGTGAATAACTTTTGTATGCGGTAATTCCATTATTTATCATTTAAATAAAATTCTATGGACTATATATTTCTACAAAATTATTGGTGGTTCCTGGTTTCATTGCTGGGTGCCCTGTTGGTGTTTCTGCTTTTTGTGCAGGGTGGCAATTCTTTACTGTTCACTTTGGGCCGCACTCACGAAGAGCGTACCATGCTGGTGAATTCCACAGGACGTAAGTGGGAGTTTACTTTTACTACGTTGGTTACTTTCGGAGGAGCTTTTTTCGCTTCATTTCCTTTGTTTTATAGCACCAGCTTCGGTGGTGCATATTGGCTGTGGATGATTATCTTGTTCACTTTCGTGTTGCAGGCTGTTTCTTATGAATTTCAGTCTAAATTGGGTAATATTTTGGGCAAGCGTACCTATCAATGGTTCCTGGTAATCAACGGAGTTGTAGGGCCGTTATTGCTGGGAGGAGCAGTGGCTACATTCTTTACGGGCTCTAATTTCTTGGTGAATAAAGGAAATATGGGTAATGAACTGATGCCTGTCATCAGCAGTTGGGCCAATGGATGGCATGGGTTGGATGCACTGACTAATCCATGGAATCTTGTTTTGGGCTTTGCTGTTTTGTTCTTGGCACGTATATTGGGCAACTTGTATTTTATCAATAATATCCGTGATAAAGAATTGATTCCTCATTGCCGTCGCCAATTGATTACAGATACGATTCCTTTCCTGATTCTTTTCCTGGCATTTGTGATACATACATTATTGAGTGATGGTTTTGCTGTCAGTCCCGATACGCAGGAAGTATATATGGAACCTTACAAGTATTTTATGAATTTCATTGATATGCCTGTCTTGTTGGTTTTATTCCTGATAGGAGTGGTCGGTGTATTGTTCGGCATCGGCAAATCTGTTTTCAGCAAGACATCTACCAACGGTATCTGGTTTGCGGGCATCGGTACTGTGCTGACGGTTTTGGCGCTGCTCCTTTGCGTGGGTTATAATAACACGGCATATTATCCTTCCACTGCTGACCTGCAAAGTTCATTAACACTGGCCAACAGTTGTTCCAGTGAGTTTACTTTGCGCGTCATGGCTTATGTATCTGTTTTGGTACCTTTTGTTTTGGCATACATTGTTTATGCTTGGCGTGCAATAGACCGAAAGCCTATTACAGCACAAGAATTGGAAAAAGACGGCCATACTTATTAATCAAGTTTTTAATGAAATTAAAATTGGTATCCCGGTTTTGCAAACAGCTGTAAACGGGATACCGATTTATGTTAAATAACATTGTTTTGCTGCGTAAAATACAGATAAACTATTGCAGAATTCCCGAAAGTCCGTATATTTGCACTGTGTTTTTCATAGTATTAGATTTAAGGTTAACAAAGGTTGGAGCAAGGCGTTGCTCCTTTTTTTATGCCCATATACCTCGTTCTTCCCTTATTTGGACAAATTTATGAGATAAAACCGACAAAAGTTATAGTTGACGGTAGTGATACTATTCTATCTTTGTATAACAAAGCCTTTGTAGAGGTAATGGTATTGTTGAATTTAGATTACATGGATATTAAAAGGTAAGAACATGAAACACCTTCGACTGACTTTCTCTGCATTATTTGCCATGGCAGTAAGTATGCAGACTCTTGCGCAAAGAGAAAATATACTCATCAATCAGGATTGGAACTTCCGATTCTCCCATCAAGTGGATAAGAATTCAAGTCGCCGGGTAGATTTGCCTCATACTTGGAATGCACAAGATGCTTTGAGTGGCAAACCCGACTATAAACGAGGAATCGGTAATTATGACAAAAAACTATTTATCCGTTCCGAGTGGAAAGGCAAACGACTGTTTCTCCGTTTTGAAGGAGCAAACTGTGTAAGCAATGTTTTCATCAACGGCAAACAGATAGGAGAGCATCGGGGTGGCTATGGGGCATTTATTTTTGAAATCACCGATAAGGTGAATTATGGGAAAGATAATACCGTGCTGGTTCGTGTGAATAATGGTGAACAGCTTGATGTCATGCCTTTGGTAGGTGACTTTAATTTCTATGGGGGGATTTATAGGGATGTGCATTTACTTGTTACGGAAGATATTTGTATCTCTCCTTTGGATTATGCTTCTCCGGGAGTATATCTTTTTCAGCAGCATGTGGGTGAGAAACAAGCCGCTGTTTTGGCTCGTATTAACCTGTCGAACGGAACGGAACATCCCCGGCAGGCAACTCTTAGGCTCCAAGTAAAAGAAGGAGATAAAGTGGTTTATCAGGCGGATAAAAAGGTGACTGTTGCACCTCATACCAGCGTACAACCCGAAGAAATGAGTTTTACCTTGCTGAATCCTCGTTTATGGAATGGCAGGGAAGATCCTTTTATGTATCAGACAGTGATAACCCTGGTGAAGGATGGAAAAGAGATAGACAAAGTGGAACAGCCGTTGGGACTTCGTTATTATGCGACAGATGCCGATCGGGGTTTCTTTCTTAATGGAAAACATTTGCCTTTGCATGGGGTGTGTCGTCATCAGGAGTGGGCAGAGGTGGGAAATGCACTTCGTCCGATGCATCATGAAGAAGATACTCGGTTGATGCTTGAAATGGGGGTAAATGCCATTCGTCTGGCTCATTATCCACAAGCTACTTATATGTATGATTTAATGGATAGGAATGGAATTGTGACTTGGGCAGAGATACCGTTTGTCGGTCCCGGAGGTTATGCTGATAAAGGTTTTGTCGACCAGCCTTCTTTTCGTAAAAATGGTAAGGAGCAGTTGAAGGAGATGATCCGTCAACATTTTAATCATCCGAGTATATGTTTTTGGGGGTTATTTAATGAACTGAAAGAAAATGGAGATAATCCGTTGGAGTACATTAAAGAACTGAATGTGCTGGCACATCAGGAAGATCCTACACGTCCCACCACATCAGCCAGTAACCAAGGCGGTGCCATTAATTTCATAACAGATAATATTGCGTGGAACAGATATGACGGTTGGTATGGAGCAACTCCGGCGACATTGGCTTCATGGCTGGACAAGACACATCAGGCACACCCTGAAATAAAGATTGCTATCAGTGAGTATGGGGCAGGAGCAAGTATTTATCATCAGCAGGATTCATTGGTACAAACCAGCCCGGGAAGTTGGTGGCATCCGGAAAACTGGCAGACGGAATATCATATTCAGAATTGGAAGATTATTAGTGAACGTCCATACGTTTGGGGCAGTTTTGTTTGGAATATGTTTGATTTCGGAGCAGCTCATCGTACAGAAGGGGATCGTCCGGGTATCAATGATAAAGGATTGGTGACGCACGACCGTAAAGTTAAAAAGGATGCATTTTATTTTTATAAAGCAAACTGGAATCCTGAACCGATGGTTTATATTGCCGGTCGCCGTAGCGTGAACCGCGTAAAACCAGTGACAGAGGTACAGATATTTTCTAATTGTGCAGAAGTAACTCTGAAGGTAAACGGACAAATAATAAAAAAAATGCAGCCGGATGGTGTAAAAGTGTGTATCTTTAAAGATATTCGGCTGAAAAAAGGGGAGAACAACATAGAAGTATCGGCGAAAAATGGTAAAAGGGTGATAACTGATGCTTGTTGCTGGATATTGTAACAAGAAAAACATGGAAGTGTATCAAAATTAAACCGGTCTATCCCATCGTCAGCTGTAGGGGCAGGGTTTGCCTGCCCGAAGACGCAAAGCAAACTGTTTTTGGGCGAGCGAACCTCGCCCCTACAAACTAAACGACAGCATTATCCACGTTTTGACACAACTCCATAAAAAACTAATATGTTATTGAAAAGAGAGCTCTAATTCAGAATAACTCCGCTGTTATCAGTTGGGTTTTGAGTCAGAGTGCCCGGATAAGCATTTATTGCATTCTGAGGAATGTAATAAATGACACGGTAGTCTGATGCGGGAATGTCTTCAAATTGTTGGTGAGGTCCCGGATAGCGACGTGTCAAAGGCTTGCCGTTGCGGAACACATCATAGCTGCGTTCTGCTTGATAGGCTAATTCCAGTTGGCGCTCTTTATCAATTCTTTCGCTGGCGTTTGTTGCATCCAATGAAGCGTATCCACCACCGATGATAGAACGTTCGCGAATAGTATTTAGGTCGGCTAAAGCAGCAGAATAGTTGCCCAATTTGGCATAGGCTTCTGCACGATTCAGATAAATTTCACTCAAACGACTGATAATCGGTGAATGTAAATGTGAATCTTCTCCTTCGCGAGAACATTTAGTGATGTAGAATTGTGGATATACACGGTTGAGAGAGATGTAATAGTCTAACACACCCGTATAAGTCTTGCCATCCTGGTAAGTGATAGAATAAATTTCTTGTTCGGCATCTACAGGAGTCAGTGTATATTCCGGACCGTCCGGTACATCTTTTCCATCTACTTCTTTGGTCTTTTGGCAGATCACTGTTGCTCCTTTTCTGATTACAGTCAACTGTTCATAATTTAGTACCGTTTCAGAGTCTTGTTTGATAAAGCGGAATACTTCTTTATGATCATCAGTGTATGTCGGCTCGATAAATGCAGCACGTGCGTCTACGATTTTGTAATGATCCGGACGCCAGTCATTACGTCCTGTCTCATTCAGTAAATCAATATATTTGGCACTGGCATACATTTCTCCCCAACCCATACCGCCGATATTGGCATACATACCGCCAATACCGTAGTAGTGGTCATAGCCGGAGAATTCGGAAGCAACACGTTTTACGACAAAGATGGATTCGTCATTATTTTCGGGAGTAAGAGTGTTGTATTTCATAAACTCCTCGCGAGGTAATAATGAGTAGTTGCCCGAATTGATAACTTTGTCCGCGTAGTCAACTGCCAGTTGGGCATATTCCCGGTTGGGGTTTTCATACGTTCCACTCATATACAGATATACGCGTGACAGCATTGCCTGAGCAGCTTCTTTTGAGGCATAAGCAGCGCCTTTGTTGATAGTCATCATCTCTTCTGCCTTTTTCAAGTCACTGATAGCTTGCTCATACGTTTCTTTTACTGTAGAACGGTCAGGCAACAGCAGGTCTCCCATAATATCATCGGGAGTACCATTGACAATAGGTACGCCTAAATTCTTGTCGGGGGCCTGATAGTAAGGACGTCCATAAGCACGACATAAGTAGAAATACATCATACCGCGCACATAATAGCATTCGCCCAACTGGTTGTCTATTTCGGCACTCTGTCCTTCTTCTATCATTTTGATGATGTTCGAGGCTTGGGCAACGGCTTTGTAACCATAATCCCAAAAGTTCTGTAAGCGGTAGTTTACCGGAGTACGGGAGAAAGAAATGAATTCATAGAAGGCATCTGTTGATGAACCACGAATCATCATATTGTCACCGGCATATTCACCACAACGGTGCATGGGGTCTGACCATGTCTTTAACTGGGCATACATACCGTTCATTAGAGATTCCAACGATGCGGAAGGGTCGTTGGTGATTTGTTCTGCAGCCATAGAATTGTATGGTAAACGATCTATGTCGCAAGCGGTCAATGATGCCGCTGCCAATAATAAGGTCAATATCTTTTTCATTGTTGTTTCTACTGATTAAAAGGTAAGATTTAAACCGAACATATATTTACGTACAGACGGATAAACGGCAGGGCCGGCAGTACCCATTACCGAACCGTCACTGGCCGGAATTTCAGGGTCTACGCCTGAATAATCTGTGATTGTAAACAGGTTTTCTGCGTTCATGAATACGCGTAAATTTTGAATACCCCATTGTGGTAGCTTAAAGTTGTACCCCAGGGTCAGAGAACGTAATTTCAGGTAGTCGCTGTCTTCCAGATAGCGGGAAGATGCAGAGTTTCCTTTATCTTGATTATTATATTTGGCAACGGGATGAGTGGCAATATCTCCCGGTTTTTCCCAACGATTCCAGCCGTCTTTCAGTTTCATTTGATTGCGGTCGGTATAAGTTCCGTCGGAGTCATATTCTTGACGTGAATAGTTATAAATCTTTCCGCCGATAGAGTAACCGAATACGGCATTCAAGTCAAAACCTTTCCATGTTAAAGTTGTAGAGAAACCTCCGAACAAATCGGGAGCTGCTGAACCGCATTTATAGTATCCTGCTTCTGCATAGTTAGAGGTTGTTTCTCTTCCTGTGACATTGCCTTCGCTATCTTTGGTATCTTTGTACCACATTGGAGCACCGTTTTCAGGATTTACACCTGCCCATTCCTTTAAATAATAAGTATCTACCGGATAACCGATTTCGAGGATGCGTTGCGCTGTACCGGCAATGCTACTTCCATCACTGATGATAACGGGTTTTACCACATAGCTTCCGTCTGTATCTTTTTGTTTATAGAGATCTTTTAATTTATTACTATTGTGACCTATATTTAATTCTACGTTCCAGAACCAGTCTTTTGTACTGATGATATCACCGCCTAATGAGATTTCATATCCGGTGTTCTTCATTTTGCCGATATTCCTGTAAACACTGGTCACTCCGGTAAGCCCTGTAACAGGCACATTATAAAGAATGTTGTCTGTGTCTTTTGAATAGAAATCAAAAGTAAAGCGCAGACGGTTATTAAACAATGCAGCGTCAAGACCGATGCTTGTGGTGTAAGTTTTTTCCCATGTCAAGTCTTTGTTGCCGATAACACTGATAAGTGCACCTGAGTTTTCATTATAACTGGAAGATACCGAATACAGGTCGTATTGTGGGTAAAGTGAAGAAGGACGGTTACCTACTGTACCATAACCTCCACGTAATTTAAGGTTATCGATCCAATCTACATCAAACCAGTCCTCGCGGCTGATAATCCATCCCACACTACCTGACAGAAGATTGCCGTATTTAGCATTCGTACCTAAGTTGGATGCACCGTCCCGGCGGATAGAGGCTTCGGCGATATACTTACCATCATATACATATTTCCATTGAGTGAAATAAGACTGAGTAGCCCATTCGCTGATACCGCCTTTAGTACGTTCGGGCTTGGATACTACATCCAGAACTTCAAATCCGGGTACAAATCCGGTACCATAGACATCTAGATTCTTATAATAATAATCATTAAATTCGTAAGCTATCAATCCGCTGATAGAGTGCTTGCCGAAGTCTTTGTTTATTAATAATTTCTGGTTGGTATAACGGCGGGTTACTTCTGCTCTCCACTCTGTGAGACGCCCGTTTACATTTTCGCCACTGCTTGAGCGCGGATCACTATAGCCGTGAGAAGTAGAGTTGATGTATTTATAGTTGTTGACAGATGAGAATGTCAGCCAGTCTGTTATTTTAATGTCAAAATCTAAACTTCCCATAAATTCGTAATATTTGGACTCTGAATAGTTCCATTGTAAATCGTATAGGTAGTTGGTTTGCTGAGTGTTTACCCAACCACTGTAGCGGTGAGGAACCAAGTTGCCGTCTTTGTCATAGGGACTATCCCATGGGAGCATGGAATACATAGCTGTGACAGAGTATTGGCGGTCATCAATATTTCGAAGTGAACCGCTGAGTGCGGGTTTGATTGTCAACCAGTCAAATGGTTTGTATGTAGTCTTCAAGCGGAAGTTGTACCGACTGTAATCATATCCTTTCACGGCACCTTCTTCATCATAATATCCTACAGATAGATAAGATTGCATCTTTTCGTTACCACCGCGTAAAGATACATTATACTCCTGTGTGAGTCCGTTTTGGGTAGCTAAATCCCACCAACTGAAATTACTGTCACGCAGGTCCTTGTTCCATCGTGGAAAAGAAATTTCATTGGCATTTTGGAAGGAAGCATAATAGTCATAAAGTTCTGCACCATTCATTACTTCCAGATTTCCATTATTCAGTGAGCTGACCCCCAATTTTACAGAAGCTTCGATAGTCATTTTTTCGGCTCGTCCGCTTTTGGTTGTAACTACAATGACACCATTTGCACCTTGAGAACCGTAAATGGCAGTGGAGGCGGCATCTTTTAAAATAGTCATACTTTCAATATCCGCAGGATTTAATTGTCCGGCGTCCGAGCCTACTATAACACCGTCAATAACCCAGAGTGGAGAAGTCGTACCGTTAAGTGTGGCTTGTCCACGGATAACTACCGCACCACTGGAACCGGGTTGGCCTGATCCCGGAGCCACATATACTCCCGGAACTTTACCATTCAATAAATTTTCTACCGATGGTGTGGTTATGTCCTTCAACTTCTCGCTTTTGATGTTATTCATAGAACCGGTTAAACTTTCTTTGCGCTGAGTTGTGTAACCTACTACTATGACTTCATCCAGCGCTTCAGAGTCTTCGTCCAATTTGATTGTTTGCAAGTCACCGGTTGCTTTCACTTCTATTGATTTGTAACCAATAAAAGAGATACTGAGAGTAGAGCCAATCGGTGCTGTCAATTCATATTCGCCATCAAAATTGGTGATACTACCGTTTGTCGTTCCTTTTACAACGACATTGGCACCGATAACCGGTTCTCCGGTTCTGGCATCCAAAACTTTTCCTTTGATTTTGGCTGTCTGTTGTGCTACGGTTGGGAGTGAAACATCAGCCATACCGGTAGGAATGGCAGAGGAAGGAATTGAACTCATTCCAAGTACACCGGCTAATAATGTGTACTTACCTCTTTGGGTTAAAGTCTTAATTTTCATAAGTGTTTCATAGAGTTAATAATACTATAACCTTAATTCCGCAACACTATTATAAAATATTTTTTTTAAGTACCTGAGCA
>OGZK01003465.1_pt1 | contig 12339 bp, 8 predicted proteins | sample 1576791 | NCBI WGS metagenome assembly OGZK01 (sample SAMEA3541556, study PRJEB24748) | human gut metagenome | biome: human gut; feature: human-associated habitat; material: faeces | place: China | collected 2012
AAACCCTGGATGTTAGTAAAAATACCAAACTCGACACGTTGGAATGCGGCGTCGGCAAAACGACGACCACAGTCAATCTCGGTGTGGGACTTGCAAGCTCCGGGAAACGGGTCCTGCTGGTAGATGCTGATCCGCAGGGCAGCTTAACCGTGAGCCTCGGCATAAAGAACCCAGACGAGCTGGATGTATCGCTGTCTTCCCTTATGCAGTCGGTCATTGATGATGAGCCGCTTGCGGAGGGTGCAATTATCCGGCACCAGGAAGGTGTGGATTTACTTCCCTCGAACATTGAGCTCTCCGGTATGGAAACAGGTCTGTTCAATGTCATGAGCCGTGAGTATGTTCTGAAGAACGCCATCGACGGCATGAGAAGGAGCTACGACTACATTCTGATTGACTGTATGCCCTCTCTGGGTATGATGACGGTCAATGCGCTGGTTGCGGCAGACAGTGTGATTATCCCGTCTCAGCCGAACTTCCTGTCAACCAAAGGTCTTAACCTGCTTCTGCGCTCCATTTCAAAGATCAAGCGGCAGATCAACCCGAGATTAAAGATTGACGGCATTTTGCTGACGATGGTGGATAACCGCACCAACAACGCCAAGGCGATTATTTCCTCGCTTCGTTCTACCGTGGGAGAGAACATCCGCGTGTTTCGTTCCGAGATTCCCTTTTCGGTAAGAGCTGCGGAGTGCAGTCTTTCCGGAGAGAGCATCTTCTCTCACGACAGGAACGGCAAGGTCGCAGCAGCGTATGAGGATCTGACGAAGGAGGTGACAGAGCTTGAAGAGCGTGCAAAAAATCGATCTGGGCCTGACCGGGTACGATGAGCTTTTCATGAATGACGCGGAGCGAAAGGAAAACAAGCTCCCGCGCATTTATGATATTCCCCTCTCGGAGATCGACGATTTCCCAGACCATCCCTTCAAGGTGAAGCTGGACGAGGACATGGATCAGCTTGTCCAGAGCATCAAGGAGCGCGGGATCATAACCCCTGTCACCCTCCGACCAAAGGAGGATGGGCGGTACGAGATTGTGTCGGGGCATCGCAGAAGGAAGGCTTGCGAGCTTGCCGGGTTTGATACCGTGAAAGCCGAGGTGCGGGAGATGACCCGAGACGAGGCCATCATTTTGATGGTGGAATCGAACCTGCAGCGCTCTGTGATATTGCCCAGTGAAAAAGCTTTTTCGTATAAGATGAGGCTTGAAGCCATGAAAAGGCAAGCGGGCAGACCTTCAAAAGAAAATGCGTCGCCAGTGGCGACTAATTTTCTGCAAGGTCGATCTGATGTTGAACTCGGAGAACAGGTTGGCGAAAGCAAGGATCAGGTGCGGCGCTATATCCGCCTCACGGAGCTCATTCCGGAGCTCCTGGATTTGGTTGACGAGGGACGCATTGCGTTTAGACCTGCGGTAGAGCTTTCGTACCTGCAAAAAGAGGAACAAGGTGCGCTGCTGGAGCAAATCGCCTACGCAGATGCCACGCCATCCCTTGCCCAGGCCATTAAGCTGAAGCGATTCTCCCAGGACGGAAAGCTGAACAACGAGGTCATCGAGTCGATTATAAGCGAGGAAAAGCCGAACCAGAGGGAGAAGATCAACATCAAGTACGCCGAGGCCAGAAGGTTTATCCCTGCCAGCATTCCCTACGAAAAAACCGGTGAGTATATTCTGAAAGCGCTGGAATATTATCACCGGTATCAGGAAAGGCAGAAAAGTCGGAATGACGCAAGATAGGTTCTTCGCCAAGGGAGCAGTCTACCCTTTTGACGCTGTGTCAGCGCCGTTCCCCCTCTCACACTCTCCCCCCTCATTTACCGGCAATACCAGCTCAAAAGGAAAATATACAGGCGGCACAATTGAAGAAAACCAAGTGCATTCGTACAATATGAGAAAAAACAGTCATTGGAGGTCATCCCATGAAAAAGAATCTCATGTTGTGCGCGCTCCTGCTTTCTGTATTGCTTTCCGGATGCGCCGCAGAGCCTCTGCAAAGCCAAACGGCAGGAAGCACGCCGGAGGACTCAACGCCGCAGGAAGAGAATTTTTCTTCCCTTGAGCCGGTATCCACAGAACCAAACGCTCCCACAGAAGCCGCCGATCCAGCAGCTTGCACATCAAATGAGGACAAACAAGAAAGCGGCCCTGCTATTTCTTCTGAGCCGGTAAGCGCACCCACAGAATCGAATGCGCCGTCATCGGAAGAAAACGAACAGGCCCCCGTGATTCCGGAGAAGCCGGAGAAAATAGAAAGTCCAAAAGAGGAACCATCCGTTCCTGCGATAAGTGAGCCGGAACCGACTCCGAAGCCCGAGCCCACATTTGATATCGACTGCTGGATTTCCTACGCAAAAAGCACGGCGGTGAGCTTGGGACTGACCTTGGAGAACTCGGCAACAGAATGCTGGGACAATCCGATAACCGCAGATCAGGGCTGCATCTATCTGGAGCGAGACATTAACTCGCGCTTGAAGCGATATGCCGAGGACGAGAGTATCACGGATATCTGTATTTGGTACGAATGCATCGGCACAGGCAGTTACCTGATTTATATCGGGTACGCATAAAACTTTATACCACATTGAGAAGCGTCGTAGAAATACGGCGCTTTTTCATGCCAAAATTCAATTTCAGGAGGAATGAAACTAATATGAAAACAAGCATTTTCAGACGGGGAATATCGGGACTGCTTGCAGTCCTGATGACATTCACCGCGCTCATGGGCATCGGCGCGACTACGGCCTTTGCTGCCTCGACTGCCGGAGAAACCGCTGAGTCCTATTCCGTAGGCTTCCCCAGAGACGGGGACGCCAATCTGGACTACAGCGGCACATGGGGCCATGATGAGCTTCACTACATGAACGGCTGGACCTCCGGCGAGGCAACCTGGATGACCACGCTGCACACCATCGGCTCCTTCGATGGACAGGCCTGCTACTGCATTGAGCCGGGCGTGCCCCGCTTGCTGGGCAAGACATATTCCCACCATGGCGAGGATTATTGGAAGAACTACCCATCCGACTGCAACAGCACCATCGACGCTGACACCATCAAAACCCTGCTGGGCCGGATCATGCAGTACGGTTATCAGGGCAAACTTTCCACCTCGTGGAGATCGCAGAATGATGCGGATGCCGACAAACTGGCACATATGATGGCCACCCAGGCGTTAGTGTGGGAAACGGTCGTTGGAGAGCGGGATGCCAACTTCAACCATGTGGACCCCGGCAGTGCCGACGCAGTGAAATCCGTTTACCGCACCACCCACCCGCTGTACAGTCGCTTTTCCGCTTATTATGACAGCATTGAGGCCAGCGTGCAGAAGCATACCATTGTCCCGAGCTTCATGGCTAAAAGTACCGGCAAAGCACAGACCGTCGAGCTGAACTGGGACGGCAGCTGCTATTCGGCCACGATGACCGATACCAACGGCGTCCTGGGCAATTACCGTTTCTCTGCTAACCAAACAGGCGTTTCCTTCTCTGTTCAGGGGAATGTGCTGACGATCTCAACTCAGAATGCGCCTACCGGCACGCTCCGTGTCACTGCCGAAAAGGAGGCTCTGCGTAAGGGTGTTGTGGTGTGGAGCGATGGCCACTATGGTCCGGACGGCACCATGCAGGATGTTGTTACCTACAGCGCTACGGTCAGCGACCCGGTCACAGCCTTTCTGAATCTGAAGGTCAGCTATGGCGGCGCTAAAATCATCAAGACCAGCGAGGACGGCAAGGTGGACGGCATTACCTTCACCATCACCGGCGAGGGCGTCAATCAGAGCGTTACCACCGACCGAAACGGTGAAATTCGCATCGACAATCTGATGCCCGGTGTCTATACCGTCACCGAGCAGAGTTATGACAAGTATGTACCCCAGGAAAGCCACCGTGTTACCGTGCTTGCCGGGCAGACGGCGACGGTTTCCTTCAACAATGTACTCCGCCGCGGCGATCTGACCGTGACCAAGACCTCCGAGGACGGGCTGAATCAGGGTGTGAAGTTCCACCTTTCCGCAACCTCCCTTAGCGGCCTTCCTGTAGATGAATACGCCGTCACCGATGAAAACGGTGTTGCGACTTTTAAGGATGTGCTCATCGGCACCGGCTACACACTGGAGGAGATGGACACCGCCATTCGCTATGTGATTCCCAACAGTCAGAGCGCCGCAGTGGAATGGAACAGTGTAACCAATAAGAGCTTTTCCAACATCCTCAAGAAATTCAATGTCACCGTCACTAAGAGTGACTGTGAGGTCGGAACGGCGCAGGGCGACGCTTCGCTTGCCGGTGCCGCCTACGGCATTTATAAGGGCGATCAGCTTGTGGATACCTACTACACCAACGAGAACGGCCAGTTCACCACCGGCTATTATGTCTGCGGCGACGACTGGACGATTCGTGAGATCAGCCCCTCCGAGGGCTATCTGCTGGACAGCACCGTTTATCCTGTCGGTGCAGAGGCGGCCAATTACACCGTTGAGCTGAACGCTGCGCCTGCTGTGGCTGTTGCCGAGCAGGTGCAGAAGGGCAATATCGCCATCATCAAGCACTCGGATAACGGCGATACGCAGATCGAAACTCCCGAGGAGGGTGCAGTATTCACCGTCTATCTGAAATCTGCCGGCAGCTATGAGGCGGCAAAGGATACGGAGCGGGACTATCTGACCTGCGATGAAAACGGCTTTGCCCAAAGCAAGGACCTGCCCTACGGCGTGTACACCGTGCATCAGGTTTCCGGCTGGGAGGGTCGTGAGCTGATGAGCGACTTTGATGTGTTCATTGCCAAGGACGGCGAGACCTATCGCTACCTCATCAACAACGCTAACTTCGAGTCCTTCATTAAGGTCATCAAGGTGGATGCGGAGACCGGCAATACCATTCCCTATGCGGGTGCGGGCTTCCAGATCTTCCGTCTGGACGGCTCCAAGGTGGAAATGACCTTTACCTATCCGGAGGTCACCACCATCGACACCTTCTACACCAATGATGCCGGCATGCTCATTACTCCGGAAAAGCTTGAGTTCGGCAAGGGCTACTCCCTCAAGGAGGTCTCTGCCCCTTACGGCTATGTGCTCAATCATGAGGCGGTCAAGTTTGATGTGACCGAAGATAATTCCACCGAGGAAAGCGGCGTGACGGTCGTTGCGGTGAAGCTGGGCAACTACGCGCAGAAGGGCATCATCAAGATTTCCAAAACCGGCGAGGTGTTTGCCTCTGTTACGGCGACGGACGGGGTCTATCAGCCGGTCTATGCGGTGCAGGGACTTGCGGGAGCAACCTATGAGATCAAGGCAACGGAGGACATCTACACTCCGGACGGTACGCTGCGCTGCAGCGCCGGCGAGATGGTGGATACGGTGACTACCGGCGCAGACGGCACGGCGGAAAGCAAACCGCTGTATCTGGGAAAATACGAAATCACCGAGATGAAAGCCCCCGATGGCATGGTCGTAAACAAGAACGCCCATACCGCAGAGCTTGTCTATGCCGGTCAGGAAATCGAGATCACCGAAACCGCTGCCAGCTTCTGCAATGACAGACAGAAGGCGCGGATTTCTCTTTCCAAGGTGCTGGAGCAGAACAAGCAGTTTGGTATCGGTATGAATAACGAGCTTTCCGCCGTGACCTTCGGCTTCTATGCCGCCGAGGAGCTTACCGCAGCAGACGGCTCCGTCATTCCTGTGGACGGTCTCATCGAGATCATGTCCCTTGATGAAAACGGAAAGGCAGTGCTCAAGAGCGATGTTCCTTTCGGCAGCTACTATGTCAAGGAAATCAGCACCGACAGCCACTACATTCTCTTCGATGAGAAGTATCCTGTGGTCTTTGCCTATGCCGGTCAGGAAATTCCCGTGGTGGAGATTGCGGTCAATGACGGAAAGAGCATTACCAACGAGATGATCTACGGAGAGATCCATGGCATGAAGAAGGATGAGGACGGCAAGGCGCGGGCCGGGGCTACCATCGGGCTGTTCCTTACAGACGGCACCGAGCCTATCCTGACCACTGTTTCCGCAGAGGACGGCAGTTTCTCCTTTACAGGTATCCCCTATGGCGAGTATGTGGTCCGTGAAATCGCCGCGCCGGAGGGCTATGTGATGGATGAGACGCCTTATACCGTGAAGGTAGATCAGAACGGCGCTGTGGTCGAGATCGAGATCACCAACAAGCTCATTCGCGGCAGCGTTCAGCTGACCAAGGTGGATAAAAACTATCCCGACCACCATCTGAGCGGTGCGATCTTTGAGGTATACAGTGGCGGAAAGCTCGTGGATCAGATGGAGGAGCTGTCCGACGGCGTCTACAAGCTGGACAATCTGCCCTACGGCGATTACACGCTGAAGGAAACTGAGGCCCCCAAGGGCTTCTTCCTTGATGAGAAGACCTACAGTTTCTCCATTAAGGAAGATGGTAAAACCGTCGTCATGGAAAATGAGGCCGGAAAGGGCTTTGCCAACCAGGCACAGACCGGAGGCATCCGCATTGAAAAGACTTCGGATGACGGCGTGCTGAAGGGCTTTACCTTCCGCGTGGAGGGCACGGATATCACCGGCAATGCCTTCAGCAAGGACTTTGTGACCGACGAAAAGGGGCTGATTCACATTGAGGGGCTGCGCATCGGTGATTATGTGATCTCCGAGGTGTCCAACAAAGCCAACGAGAAGTATGAGCTTCCCGCAAATGTCACCGTAACCGTTCACGAAGGAAAGACGGTTGTTGCCAAGTTCCATAACAAGCTCAAACCTGTTACGGATATCCCCAAGACCGGAGATACCACCAATATGCCTCTTTGGGCAGCACTTGCCGGTATCTCTGCAATCGGCACAGGTGCGGCGGCTTTCTTCACCTTCCGCAAAAAGAAGGAGGTAGGCAAGCATGAGCGTTAAGGTTATCATCGGCATCGCCCTTGTGGTGTTTATTATCGCAGGGCTGATCATTCTTCGCTTGAAGAACAGAAAGTAAACGGCAAGGGGCGGCATCTTTTTACAGATGCCGCCCCGCTTATAAAAGGAGACGCTATGGAAGAGACAAGAAAAATTGGAGATTACTCCGTAAAGTATTCCATGTATATCGGGCACAAGGATATTGCGCTGGGTGAGAATCCCAACGCCGACAAGGATGAACGGTATATGTGCTGCTTCGTAGAGACCAACGCCATTTTCGAGCGCTATTCCGGGGTGCTGGTCAGCGACGATTTTGCAGAGATCGCAAAGGTGTTCGGGCAGCGCGTAGCGGACGCAGCCGAGGAAATTATTCAGGAAAACGAAAGAGCCTGTCAGGAGGTCGGCATGAATGAGGAACTCATGGCAGAAAGCTGTGCACCGGTTTCCTATGAAGATTCCATCGAGAACAAGGTGGTTGTCATCAAGGGCAGCATTCTCCGGCCTGAGTTCCGTCATGCCAATCACCAGCTTATGCTGTGTACCGGCGGCTTCGGCGCGCAGGCCAATGCGCGAGGCCGTACCTGCTGCTGCATTTCTCTGTACGACGGGAGAAAGACCTCCTTTTACCGCACGGATTTTCTCGGCGTCATGGAGGAAAAGAAGCTTCCCGAATGGGCGCAGAAGGGCTTGGAGAAAGCAAAAGAGATGCACGCGCAGGAAAAGAAGCCGGCTAAAGAAAGAGGTGACGCAAGATGATCGAGTATGAAAAAAGAGCAATGATCGAGGCGGAGGACAAATATACCTTTCGTCAGAGCACGCAAATTTCCATGCAAATCGGACTGATCGGCCACCTCCGGGCAGACATGGATACAGACGGCAACGGCTTTTTCAGCAGCTGGTTTGATTTCCGGGAGGAGCTGAAAACCGATGAGTTCAAGGCAGAGTTTGATGATGTAATCAACTCTCTGCGTGAGGAAGGCGACATTCTTCATAACCGCAGGGCGCTTGCCAAGTACTGCTATTGCACACCCCAAAGCCGGATGCAGGAGGAGCCGGGCTACTATGGCGTTCGTGTGGATACTGAAAAATATGCCTATCTTCTGCGCCTGAACCCGGACAGAGGCGAATACAACCTGTACTGCTATTGCTATCGCCGGGATTGGCTCGATCAGCACCTGAAGGACGCAGAGAAAGGAATCCGTTTTATTGACAGCCATTACAAGGAGCTGTTTCGCATTCCGGATGGCGGCAAGGTGAAAATCCACTATTCGTGGAATGAAGACCAGATTCGCTCCTGCCGGTATATCGACGATTACCATGTGGAGATCGGGAGCAACCTCTATCACATCTGCGAGTTTGCCGAGCGCATGGAATACGGCGGCCATACCTGCGAGCCGGTTCGGGACAACCTGCCCGAGCGGTGCTACAGCGTTCTTTCCGGCAGCGACGAAATCATTATCATCAAGCGCGGCGAAAAGGGCTACTTCAAGACGGACATTCCCGTCACCGACAAGGACGAAGCCCGGAGCATCGCGAATGAGTATAATGCAAAGCTCGGCGTCAGCAAGGCGCAGGAAGAAGCGATGAAGGCCGGCTCTATGTTCGGCTTTCAGGTGCCCGCCGCAGACCCGAGAAATTATGACGCAGACGGAAAGCCCGTGATGCCGAAGGACAGAGGTGATGCACGATGAGTAAGGACGATTATCGTATCTGGTCTAATGCCGACCTTGACTATGAGGAGTGGAAAGATTGGATGGAGGAAGAATATCCGACGCTTTCCGATGACGAGCGCATCGCCATGATGTATGAGGAAAACGGGCACTACCTTGAGGACGAACGGCTCAATCTGGACATTCAACTTTCCCAGCCCATTCTGGTTGTTGCCGATCTGGGGCTTTGGAATGGCAGGCGCACGGGATACAAAGAAATTCCCAGCGGCAATATCCGGGACTGCCTTTACTCTGATTACGACTACACCACATGGTATGTGGACCGAAACGGAGATTTCCGGTGCGATGACACCCACCATGACGGCACAAACCATTATCTCTATCGGGTATATAAGGACAATGCTTCCCAGGCGCAGAAAGACCGGCTCAAAGAAAAAATCTACAACGGCACAGCCACCAGGGCAGACATTGTCCGTGTCACCCGCAGGCTTGGCGATGAGATCGGAAAAGTGTACGGCTGGAGCTTTCCAACCAGGCAGAGAGAACGAGGTGAGGCACGATGAACCAAGCACAGCCGAGCGAAAGTTATATTGCCAGACTGGACTATTTGGCTTTCAACGGAAAAGTATGCAGCAGCGTTGCGTACAGCGACGAGCAGCGCTTCCTGGAAGACCTGAAGGAGTCGCTCTATCACGGAGAGCCGCTGTGCGTCGTTCTCTACCGAGACCGGAACGGCAAGACGATTTCTCGTGCGTTTCTGAACGACCTGGATACACTGCCAAAAGGACTTTTCATAGAGGACAGTTCCCACAGAAAGCCGAAGGAAAGGGGTGAAGCACGATGAGGGTAAATGCCATGACAGAGAAGTTTGAAGATGTGACGGTTCTGGGGCATCCCATGCTTTTTACCTGCCTGCGGGTAGACCGTGATACCGTCCCACAGGGCATGTACATGTACGAGGTTCGCCACGATGATGACCAACAGGGCGAGCCGGTTCAGATTGCCAACTGGATCATGGTGAATCATTGGGGAACGTTGATTTCCAATAGGCCCATTCGCTTGGAGCCCCGACCGGATGGGAGAAACGCCTACCGAGACATTGATCCTGAAAACGATTGGAACTATGAGGGCACGCTTACTACCGTGAAGGAGTACATGGAGAAGAATCCACCGGCGGTTCATAAGCAAAAAGACCACGAACCTGCGAGATAAGGAGAAGCTATGGATAAGAAGAAAGCCATCTGCGAATATCTCCGCAAAAATCATATTGGCAAAGAAAATGCCATCCACAGCAAGGAGCTTGAAAAGCTGTTTCTACTTGACGGACGAAATATTCGCCGCAAGATCAGCGCCTTGCGACAGGATGGCTTTCCTATTTGCAGCGATGAAACGGGCTACTATTACGCAGATAACCAGAAAGAAATCAATACCACCGTCTGCCGGCTGAATGAGCTTGTGACGAAGGTGTCCAACGCCAGAACCGGGCTTTTATTTGCGTCGATCCTCGGAGAGAATGCGCAGACCGTTGAGGTCACGATCAAAGTAAGATAAGGAGGGAGTTCCCATGCCGAGCAAATACAGAATCATTTTGGAGATGGCGTCCCAGACTGCCAGGGATATCGCCTCCAATGCCGACCGATATACCGATTTTCTGATTACGGCGGCAAACAACTACAAGTACAGCTTTAAGGAGCAGCTGCTCATCCATGCGCAGAAGCCGGATGCAACGGCGTGTGCGGAAATCGACACATGGAATAAACTCGGCAGATGGGTAAACAAGGGCACGAAAGGCATCACGCTGCTGATCGACAGAGATGTTCCCTACAAGCTGAGACATGTCTTTGATATCTCCGACACCAACAGCCGTGCCGGAAGGAACATCACCCTTTGGCAGATGAAGCCGGAGTACGAATATGCGGTATCGGAAAGCCTTCAGGCCAGCTTCGGTGATGTGGAGGAGCCGCGAGATTTCCCACACCTTCTCATGGATATTTCCGGTTATACCGTGGAGGATAATCTTTCAGATTATCTCATGGAGTTGAACGCTGTCAAAGCCGGCAGCTTTCTGGAGGAGCTGGATGACACAAGCCTTGAGGCATGGCTGAAAACCACGCTGAAAAGCAGCGTCGCTTTTATGGCGCTCTCCCGTGCGGGGTATGAGCCGAGGCAGTATTTTGACCGGGAGGATTTCAGCCATCTCTTTGACTTCAACACCGTGGAGGTTATCTCCGTGCTCGGTGCCGCAGTCAGTGATATTTCTGAGATGGTCATCCGGGAAATGGGCGAAACCGTCAAGGAGATGGAGAAGGAAGAAAGACGGAAGATTCGCACATTTGCACAGGAGGGTGCTTCTGCGTATCATAAGAACCGAACAGAAAACAAGGAAAGGAGCAACGAACATGGAACTGACCTATACGATGCAGGGGGACTATCTGATTCCCGATCTGACCGTGCCGGAGAGTCCGAAGCTTGGGAAGTATGGAATGCTGCGACGGACATTCCTCCGCGAGCACCGGGATGGGATCTACACCGGGATGCTGCTGAACGGAACACTGAACAGTCATTTGGAGGAGGTGGACCGGCAGGCGCAGAAGATGCTGGACGACCTGGCCGAGCAGATGAAGGCGCTGAACGGAGTGACAGAGCAGTTGAAGGCGGAGGATCAGATGCGGTGGGTGCAGATGATGAACTCTATTCGTCACTCGGCGGAGGAAGTGATTCTGAACGACCTGATCTACGCGTAACGCTCCCCACAGTTGAACAGCAACAGGAAATCATCGCAGAAGCGGAGGAAGAAAAATCCTCCGCTTTTTCTATTTCTCAGGAGGACATCGACGCCATTCTGACACGGGGCAGCGGCATCCATCAGGGCAAATTCCGCATCTATGAGCAGTTTCTCAAACAGGATTCTTCCGAGAACAATATCACCTTCTTGAAAAACGAATACGGCATCGGCGGAGCCTATCCTGCCGTTTCCGGAAGAAATCTCGACGAGAACCACGACGCTAAAGGCATCAAAATCAGCAGAGGAAAAATCTCCCAGCCCGACGCAGAAATGCTTTTGCGGTGGAATAAGGCCGAGAAGCGGATCGGGGAGCTGATCCGAGCCGACCGCTATCTGAGCCAAGCAGAAAAGGACAACTATCCTGCCTACCGGGAGCAGGCAGAAGCTCGGAGGAAACGAGGTGAAATCTCTGAGGAGTTCCGGTCGATTGTCTATGATTACAATGACTTTGTGGCGCAGCTTGGTGAGGAAAGCAAAGCGCTGAATCTGTATTATTTGTCAAGCTGCTGGGGTGCGCTCAGCGTGGGCGAAAAGAAAATGCACGCCCGTACTGCGGAGGGTGACTTCATCCTCCCCATGATGCGCGAAGCAATGAATACGATCATTGCGGACAACACCCACTTGACCGCACGGTGCGAAGCCATGCTGGAAGCGTTGAACAGCGATGTGGCGAAGTCCCTTGAGCCGACCTTTGATGAGCTGAACCCTCCCCCGGAGCCCCGGAAGGAATACCGCTATCATCTCGGCGATGCAGTCTATATCGGCACACAGGAATACGAGCTGCTGTCTTTTGACGAGAAGAAGGTCGTCCTCTTTGATACGCAGTTCCCGCTGTTTAACAAGGAGCTGACTCGTGAAGAGTTCGATAACCGGCTCAAAGAAAATCCGCTGAATGACAGGCTGCTGCAAGTCGTGGAAGAACCCCCTGTCGCAGACAATACGAAGGCGAGAATATCCCTTGACACCGGCAGCAACATACGCTTGATCACTATAAGACCTACCTG
>OGZK01003466.1_pt1 | contig 12333 bp, 5 predicted proteins | sample 1576791 | NCBI WGS metagenome assembly OGZK01 (sample SAMEA3541556, study PRJEB24748) | human gut metagenome | biome: human gut; feature: human-associated habitat; material: faeces | place: China | collected 2012
CTGGAGGATATACAATGTATAGACCAAATGAAGATAAATCATTTATGTCTAAAGGCGAAATGCAAGAAAATATTATTTCATTATTAGGTGGAAGAGTTGCTGAAAAATTAATACTAGACGATATTTCAACAGGTGCAAGCAATGATATTGAAAGAGCAACAAAAATTGCTAGAGCAATGGTTACGCAATATGGTATGAGTGATAGAATTGGACCTATGACATTAGGTGTAGGACAAGAAGAAGTATTCTTAGGAAGAGATTTAGCTCAATCAAAGGAATATTCAGAAGAAACTGCAAGTGTAATCGATGAAGAAGTAAAATCTATAATAGATACAGCTTATAAAACAGCAGAGGAAATATTAAGAAGAAATATAGATAAACTTCATGCTGTTGCTGGAGTATTATTAGAAAAAGAAAAAATTGGTGGAGATGAATTCGAAGCAATTTTCAATGATTAAATATTATAAAAAATTCCAATTAAATTATAATTGGAATTTTTTTTGCTCTAGATTAAAAATTATATATTAAAGCAAAAAAATATATTTATAAAATACAATATCCCTAAGAAAAATTACCTATATTTGTAAATTTGTAATAAAAAAATAATATAATGTAAAATTATTTAAAAAGTGTTATATCCCTAAGCACACAGACGATAATATACAGTTTGGAGTATTTGACTAAATTATATAAATATATGAAAATTATTTTATAAAAGGTAGATTGAGAGGAGAAAGTATAATGAAAAAAAATAAAAAATCGATCGCAATAATGATTATTGTATCAATTTTTTCTTTTGTATTATTTTTTACATTGGCATTGGTTACAACGGAATTTTACAAAGTGAGTACAAGAAAAAATGCTGGGCCAGTTAATAATGGTAATAGTAAAGTAAAAATTGAATATGTAACAAATGCTAATGAAACATTAGGCGAAGATACTATTTATGGAAATACAGGTGAATGGTATGAAACATCAAGAAAACATTTTGAAAACTATGATAGATATGATGATGAACCATTAAATAAAAAAGGTTTTTTTACAGATGGTGAAATTGTAGTAGTTTATAAATATATAAAATCAGATTATGTATCATCGAAAGTAAAAAATGATAATGAAGTTTCTATAGATATAGCAAATCAAAAAAATATAAGAGAACTTGACATGAAAATAAAATCTGTAGTAACAACCGATGAAGGTGTTACACCACTTAAAAATACAGAGTTTATTGTAAAAAAAGAATCGGATATTATAAAAACAGGAAAAACAGATAATAATGGAGAGCTATATGTAGGAACAATAACTGTAAAAGATGAAATAGAAACTACATATTTAATAGAAGAACAATCTGTTGAAGGTGATTATATTAAGGAAGTAAATCAACCTTTTTCTGTAAAACTTATAAAAAAGTGGAATGATCAAAATTCAAAATATGATGTGTCATTACAATATGATAAAAATATTAAAGGATTAGATATTTCTTTAGACGATAGCGAAATGGTAATAACAGTAAACCATAAGAAAAATGAGGTGATTTCAACTACTGATTTAGGTCTACAATATTTTGTAAAAAGTATTGATAGTGTAGATGCAAACAGAAATCCACATATTAATATAGAAGAAAATGGAAATATATCACTTTTAAAAGAAACTGAAACTTTAAAGTGTGAAAATAATCAAAAAATATTATGTGAAATTAGACTATATAATTTAGATAATACAGATACTTTAGGAAAAAGCATTAAAGTAAAAATTCCAAATGGATTAAAATTTAATAAAGATGATTCTGTAAATTCAATTTGGAAGATGTATAAAAATACTGAAAGTGGAGTTTTAGTTGAAACAGAAAATTGTGATGAAGCTAATTACTTAATTTCAGACAAATTGTCACAAGTAAAAATAAACGGTTTTGATAAAACATCATCTAAAGATGCAAATTATAAATCTGTTGAAGTTAGTTTTATTGTTAATGAAGGTAATTTAGGAACAGAAAGAAATATTAATACTACAGCAGAAATAGTTGATAATGTAAATGATGTAAATAAAAATAATGATAAAGATGAAGAAAATTTATATGTAAAATATTTTGATTTACAAATAGAAAAATATATTGAAAGTATTGAAGTAAATGTTGATGGTGAAAGTAAAACACAAAATATTGGATTTGATAAAAAGAACCAAATTACCAAAATTGATGTTCCTTCAAGTAAATTAGATAAAACAAAGTTAAATATAACATATGGAATAAAAGTAACCAATATTGGCGAAATTGCAGGTATACCACTAGAAATTACAGATTATATACCAGATGGACTTACTTTTGATAGCTCTAAAAATGAAAATTGGTATAAAGAAAATGATTGTATTAAAACTACAATTTTAAATAACAAAAAATTACAACCTGGAGAAAGTGAAACTATAACTGTAATTTTAGATTGGAATTTAAATAAATCATCAATCGGCGAAAAAATAAATAATGCTGAAATATCACTATATTATAATGATAGCAATTCAAAAGATGTAACAGATGATAATAAAGATTCAAAAAGTGTAATTGTAACTGTTAAAACAGGAGCTGTAACATATACAATAACTATACTTACAGTTTTATGTGTGGCAACAATTGTTACTTATACAATAAAGAAAAATAGAAAAGGAGGAGTGGGAAAGCATGATAAATAAAAAAGTAATATTAAAAATAATATTTTTAACTAGCATTGTATTTTTATTAAGCATAATTTTCCGCTCTGAAAATGCAAAAGCTGCAACAGCAACTTCAAAGGTGAATGGAGTAACTTGGACATATACATATACTACAGGTGGAACTGAAGCAACGAATGTATATACAACAACAAGGAATTTAAGAGGAGAGCTTGTCATTCCTGAAAAACTAGGTGGATATACAGTAACTAGTATTGGAAATGGAAGTGTTACAATAGTAAATGGTTCTACAAGTTCTTATAGAAATAATGGAAATAGTTCAATAACAAAAGTTGTAATACCATCAGGAGTTAAAAAAATAAATAAAGGAACATTTTATAAATTTACAGCTTTAAAAGAAATAAGTGGTATGGAAAATGTTACTGAAATTGGAAATGAAGCCTTTTGCGATAATTCTGCTTTAACAAAAATAACATTACCTAACTCTATTCAAAAAATAGGAACATGGACTTTTTACGGATGTTACAGAGCAACTGGTGATTTAATAATACCAGAAAGCGTAGAAGAGCTATCAAATGGTGCATTTAGAGGATGTACAGGTCTTAATGGTAATTTAGTAATTAATAGTTCAAAATTAGTATCTATTCCTAATTATACATTTAGTGGATGCAAAAATTTAAAAATAAAATTACCAAGTACGATAAAAAGTGTAGGTTCATATGCATTTGATGGTCAAAAAGACATTTGGGTTGATAATGTTGAAGGTAACATATCATTTGCTTCGAATTTTGGAGCAAATAATCCACCCTTTGTACATTATAAAGGATGCAAACATAAAATAACTTTTAATTTATTAGAAGGAATTAAAGTTGTTGATGCAGATACTAATGAAGAAATAACATCAGGTGAGTATGAGTGTGGAAGTAATAGAAATTTAAAAATAGTAGTAGAAAATGGATATACATACAATAATCTTGTTATTGAAAAAAGAATGCAAGGTGATTATACAAATTCAGATGATGTATCTAGCAAAATTGATGGAACAACATTTTCAATAAATAATTTATTAAGAGCTACAACTATTACTACAAGAAATTTAAATAATGGGTTAGATTTAAGTTTAAGAACATATATTGATTCAATAAATGGAAACGAATTAGAAGTTAGTAGAGCTCCTAGAATGCTTCTTTCTACTGCTTCACCAAGATATTTGCATACAAAATATCCATTAGTTGTAAATACAAATGACGAAATTCTATATAAAGTTAAAATATATAATGAAGGAAAGACAGCTGGTAGTGCAGATCAAATAACTGTACATTTACCAGAAGGTTTAGAATTTATAAAAGATAATGAAAATAATGTTAAATATAATTGGACAATATCTGATAACGGAAAAACTATAACAACAGAATATTACAAAAATAGTAACATTTTAGGTTACACAGGAATTGGACTTCCAGATTCAAAAACATTAGAAATTGTATGCAAAGTAACAGCTAATAAAAGTAATGATAAATCAATTAGATTAACAAATATTGCAGAAATATCTGCACAAAGTGCTGAAGATGCAGATTCTGTTCCAAATAATGCTGTAATATCAGATTTAGAAAATTATAAAAAGGATGATGCATTAAATTCAAATTCTGCATCATATATAGAAGGTCAAGAAGATGACGATGATTTTGAAAATGTAGTAGTTTTAAGGGAAATACCAGTCACATATTCAATAAAAATTTCTAAAGTAGATAATAAAACACTAGAGCTATTGGATGGAGCTAAGTTTAATTTATTAGATGAAGAAGGAAATATTTTACAAACTAAAGTAACTGTTCAAAATGGTACATTAACATTTGCTCCAATTACAACATTTGGAGCTGGAACAGATACATATTATATTTCAGAAATTGAAACACCAGAAGGGTATAAAGCAATTATTGAAGATAAAATAAAAGTTGAAGTAATAAAAACAATATTAGATCCTATAACTGAATCTTATGATATAAAGGTAGTATGTGATTTATTAGAAACATATGTAAATACAACAATTGATGAATCATCAGTAATACCAATATATACAAAACAGCAATTAAAAAAATTAGGTAATGATGAAATAATTAATATAAATGGTACTTCATACGAATTTTCTAAAGATAAAAATTATAGATTGATGAGTGATATTGATTTATCTAATGAAGAATGGGAACCAATAAAAAATAATTTAACAGGTATATTTGATGGAAATAATCATTCAATAACTGGTTTAACTATAACAGATAAAACCAATAAAGAAATAGGTCTATTTGCAAACTTTTCTGGAATTATTGAAAATTTAAAATTAGATGATGTAAGCATTAATATTGATATTTCAAACGAAATCAATAAAATAAAAACATCTGTAACAGATTCAGAAGAGCAAGAAAAACAAATTGATAATCTTGTAAATTCATATAAAGTCGGTGGATTAATAGGTAATATGCAAGGTGGTGCTATATTAAATACTACTGTTAATGGTACAATAAAATCTACTTCAAGTAATGTGGGTGGTTTTGTTGGATATGGACAAACAGGTTATATGACAATAATTAAAAATTCTGTTAATAATAGCACTGTAGAAACATCATATTACAATGCAGGAGGATTTATAGGAGCGTCATATTCTGCATTAACAATTAAAGATTGTAATAATACAGGAGCAATAACTGCAGGTAAATACAATTCAGCTGGATTTGCAGGTTATGTGGAATCTGATGGGTATACATCAAAAAGTGTACAAACAAAATATGATAAAACAACCAATACTATAGATGTGGTTATTGGTAATGCAAAAAAAGATGGATATTATACAATAACTTTACGAAAAGTTGATTCAGAAGATGCAAATAAATTATTAGATGGAAGTAAATTTACAGTATATGATGAAAACAAAAATATAATATCTGGGTTAGAAAATTTAGAGCTAACAAATGGATCAATAACATTAGACAAGATTAAAATAGAAAACAGTGAAAAAGATACATATTATTTAAAAGAAGTTTCAGCACCAGATGGATATCAAATAATTGAAGATTATATAAAAGTTCAATTAAATAAAAATTGGGATGGAGTAAATTCTAAATATATTATTTCTGTTAATGATGAATTAAATAATACTCAAAACGGAGATAATACACAAACTTCACAAGCAAAATCTAATACTGGAATAAAATATGATAAACCTGATGATGTTGTTTATCCTGTAAATAAAGCTTCAATAGTAAATTGTACAAATAGTGGAAATATAACATCAAATATTGGAAATGCTTCAGGATTTATTGCAAAATCTAAATGTATTGTAAATATTTCTAATTGTAAAAATGAAGAAAATACTACAATAGTTTCTGCAAATCATTCAGCTGGATTTATATCAGAAGCAGAAGAAAAAGATGAAAATACTATACTAGAGCTAAATAATTGTAATAATTATGCAACTATAAATATTATAAGTATACAAGATAAAACAATGACTTTAAGTAAAGATGCAAGTGGTATTGTAAGTTATACAAAAGCAAAAACAAGAATTATAAATTCAAATAATAATGGAAATATCAATGCAGAAGCAGGTGAAAAAGGTACATCTGCAGGTATAATTGCAAATGCTGAAAATGAAGTAATAATTAATGAATGTAATAATAAAGGCGAAATACTAGCAAAAGAAGATGCATCAGGAATATTAGCAAAATCAATAAATAGAAATAAAAAAGTTACAATTAAATTATCAACTAATACAGGAAAAATAAGCGGTGAAGGTAATGTTTCAGGAATTGCATCTACAATAAGTAATGAAAAAATTGTTATTGAAGATTGTAAAAATAATAATTCAACGATTATTGAAAAGTGTAATGATACTGGGTTAGGTGTGTCAGCCGGAATTTTAGCATTAACTTCATCAGATGTAATATTAAAAAATTGCTCAGTTGAACAAACTTCAATGCAAAATAATGCGTCAGAAACAATTGCAGGAATTTTAGGATATGCAGGTGGTATACAGTTAAATGGTAAATCTGAAAGTCCAGTAAATGTTGAAATATATGATTGTTCAGCAAAAGATTTAACTATAAATAGTGATTCTCAAAGAAAATCTGCAATTGCAGGTAAAATAATTGATATATTTAATGGTGGAATAAAAAATACAGTTATAAAAGGTTGCACAGCAGAAAATATTAAATTTGAAGGACAAAAATATAATGTTTCAACAACAATGATTGTTGGTGAAATGGATGAGGTTACAAATGTTTTAATAGAAGATTGTATTGCTAAGAATTCAACAATACAAGTAGTAGATAATAATTATTACCCTAATAGACAAGAAACAGGTATGATTGCTGGTATTATAATGACAAATTCACAAGATTTAGGCGAAATAAACATTAACAATTGTAATGTTGAGAACATAAATATTGATAATAATGCAGGTGGTCATGTTGCAGGTATTATTGGATACATAGAAGGTGGCAAACCAACTGGTGTAAATATTACAAATTGTAATGTAAACAATACAAGTTTAAGTGCCAGAAATAATGGACAATTAGATGTTTCTGCAATAGTTGGATCTGCAATACGTGTTGGAGATATTAATTTTAACAATTGTAAATCAGAAAATAATATATTTAATTCAAAAGGATATAATAATTCATATGCAACACAAGCTGGTCTTGTAGGATTTGCATCAACACAAACAGCAAATTTTGAAAATTGCGATGTAAAAAATACATCTTTAACAACATATGGCGGAAAAATTGCTGGACTTGTTGGAGGAATTATTTCATCTGAATATACCAATGATTTTATTATTAATTTTGAAAAATGTAATGTAATTGATACAACAATGAACGGAAGAACAGATGAAAATGGAGTTTATGGTGCAAATGAAGCAGGAGGTCTTGTTGCCCTTGTTGATGAAGCAGGTGTTAAAATAAAAGACTGCGAAATAAACTCAACTGATGCAAACAATAAACTAAATATATCAGGAAACTACTATATTGGAGGTGTTGTTGGTTTCGCAAAAAGAGGTGTAATTCTTGAAAATGTTAAAGCATCTAATTTAAATATTAAGAGCACAGGTAATAATTTAGTTGCTGGTGGTATTGCTCATGCAAGCGGAAAAGTTGTTGCTAAAGAATGTATTTTAAATAATATAGATATAGCAAATAATAATAGAACTTCAGGATTTATGGCATATAATGCAAGTTTTTCAGAAAGCACAAATATTGAAAATTGCGAATTTTCAAATATTAATATAAATGTAACAGATTCATATGTAACAGGTGGAATAGTTGCTGTTACTGAAAATAGTGTATATTCTAGTAATTCAAAATATAACAATATTAAAATAACAGCTGGAGAAGGTGATAACGCATCTATAGGTGGAATTGCATGTATTACTAAAAATGAATTTAAAATGAAACAAGATGCAATAAGCAATATAACAGTTATAAATAATCGTAGTGCAGAGCATACATCTGGAGTTGTTGCAATAGGGGTATTAGATTTAGAAAATACAAATATTTCAAACATTACTATTGAAGGAAAACAACATGTTTCTGGTGTGTTTGGTACAGGAGATATAAAAATTAATAATGACGAAAATGCAAAATCTACAATAAAGAATATTAATGTAACATCAAATTCAACAAGAGATGATGCAAATGCTTCTGCTGTAGTTGCAATTGCAGATAGAAGTGGTGGAATAAAAAATATTGATTTAACTGAGTTCTCAGTTATTAATAAAGGTAATGAAGGTAGAAGTGCAGCCATAGCATCAAATGGTACTGTAAATATAAGCAATTGTAATGTATCAAATGGTGAAGTTAAAAATACTGGAAATGAAATGAGTTCTAGTTTAGCACATGCTGGTGGTATAACAGGTGTTTATAGTGGAAATGTAAATAATTGTACTATAACTAATGTAGATGTAAAATCAGCAAGTGGATATGTTGGAGGTATTTCTGGTGGAAGCAATGGAAATATTTCAAATTGTACTGTAAATGATAGTACAGTTAATTGTTCTGCAACAGGTTTTGTTGGTGGAATTGTAGGACATGAACATAGTAATATTTCAATAAAAAAATCTGATGTAAATAATTCAAAAATTTCAAATGTATCTGGTAATATAGGTGGAATTGCTGGATATGCTAGCGGAAAAATTGAACAATCAAATTTAACTAAATCAACAGTATCTACAACTGGAACAAGTTCATTTGGATTAGGTGGAATTGTAGGACAAGGATATAATATAGGAAATAATCACACAGAAATAATAAATTGTAATGTAACAGATTCAAAACTATCAGGAAATGTAGCAGTAGGAGGAATTGCAGGAGCTGCAGTACCAACTATAACAGGCTGTAAGGTAATAGGAACAAATGATGTTTCTGTATTATCAAATAATTTAAAAACAAATGAGATAGTAGAAGACGTTGACAGTAGTAATACTAAAAAACAGGTTTTATTACAAAGTAATAAACAAAAAACAGAAGCAGATAACGCTGAAGAGAATAATAGTGAAAATGTAGCTAAAGATGAAGAAAAAAATGCTGAAGATTCAAAAACAGTTGAAGAAGAAACAAAAGATTATAATAGTGAAGAAACAAAGGTAAGTTCAAATCAAAATAATGTAGCGGATTTAATATCAACACAAACAATTACAAAACAAGAAGACAATAATAAAGCAGTACTAGACGATACAAATGAAACAGATGATAAAATTGAAAATAAGGAAACAGAAGATAACACAAATAAAGAGGATAAAAAAGCAAACCAAGATAATTCGGTAACTGAAAAAGATGATAATAAAGATAATGAAAAAACAGATAATAAAATAAATGAAACAAAAGTTAATGAAGATATAAAGAAAAATGAAGTAATAACTAAAAAGAAGAATTCAAAATTGAATGCAAGTAAAACAGCAAAATCAAATGAAGTAAAAAATCAAGAAAGTAATGGAACAGAAAAAGAATATTCAACAACAATATCTGGAGTTGCATATATCGGTGGAATAATAGGATATGGAGGTCAATTATCTGAAGCATCATATTTACCTGTTACGATAACAGATTGTGCAATACAAAATATTAAAGTTGAAGGAACTCATGCAGTAAATGAGGCAATAGGTGAAAAATCTTATTATAGTGGTTATGCTGGAACTCTTATTGATCAAATAATAAACTTTGTTAATACAAATTCGACAATAATATCAAAAGAGCAAAATCCATAAAATAAAAAAGATAAAACTATCAATAATAAAATTTGATAGTTTTATCTTTTTTATATTTATAAATTTATTAAAATTATTTATTTAAAGAATATACGAAGTGCTGAAAATTTTGAATATTTTTCTATTTTATTTGGTACAAATTTTTTATAATTATACTTTTTAAAGCGTAAATCAAAAATAATAGCAGTAAACAAGTAGAATGAATTAGATAAAGTCCATACTAATGGTAAAATATATAATGCTAAATTATTATTAAATATTTTTAAAGCTGATATAATAAATCCTGCAAAGTTTAAAATAAAAAATATTAAATGAAATAGTAATACTTTAAAATTTATTTTACTCATTTTATTATTTGCAACTCCTTTTGGTGTAACATCAAATTTTGTATTATGAAATCCTAAAAATTCTTTTGTTACTGCAGGTGCAAGTATTGGAGTTAAAATTGTTTCATATATTGTATTCCAAGTTGAAGATCTTTTATTGTGCTCTAAAAAGTCTATTGCAAAACGTTTTAGTAAATAACATGGTAACCATAAACAAATAAATGTTGTTATATTACAATTTATAACAGTAATTCCAAATAAACTAAATAATAAAGGGGCAATTAAGTATATTAATCTACGTAATCCAAAATACCAATAGGAAACACATGAATAATATTCCAATTTTTGTTTTATAGAAAGACCTTTACATGAAAATATTTTATATTTTTTTGACATTTGAACACATCCTCTAGCCCAGCGAGAACGTTGCTTGGCAAAACCTGTAAAATCTGTAACTGAATTTCCATATGCAGTAATATTATTTAAGGCAATACCTTTATAACCTGCATTTTCAATCAACATACCTGTTGCAATATCTTCAGAAATTGTACCTGTTGCAAAACCATTAATTTTGTTTAAAGCTGCTCTTGATACAACTGCATTAGTACCACAAAAGACTACAGAATTTGTTACATTTTTTTTGATTTGTAAAGTATTATAAAAATATTCCTGTTCAAAAGGAATGTTGTTTTCTAAGTGAAATCTGTATTGAAATATATCTGGATTTTTAAAGCTTTGTGGAAATTGAACAAATCCTATTTTTTTATTTGAATTAGATAAAAAATATGGAAGTGCAATTTCTAAAAAATTAGGAGTTGGACACATATCTGCATCAAAAAATACCATATATGGTGAAGAGGTATGTTTTAGTGCATTATTATAATTACCTGCTTTTGCATCTTTGTTCGATAATCTTGTTATATAATTTACATTCATATTTTCACATAATTTTTTTATATTTGCTCTATTACCATCGTCACAAACATAAATATGTAGTTTGGCTTTATCTGGATAATCAATATTTTTACAGCATGTAATAGTGTTTATTAGTAAAGATTCATGTTCATTTAATGTTGCAATAAAAACATCAACATCTGGACATTCGGATAATTTATTTACAGTGGTGAATGAATAAGATTTAGTGGTATCTCTTAGAATGTTGAAGTAATAAATAAAAAAATCAAATGCTTCCCATAATTCTGTAATTAGTACAAGTATTCCTAAAAATAAACTAAGATAATCCATGTTAATTGGTAAAGTAAATAGAATTCTATAAATTATATAGATGAAAGTTAGTGCAAATGATATAAAATAAATAGTTTGTTTAAATAAATTCTTTTGTTTCATATTTTGTCTCCTTTAATAAATTATATAAAAATGATAATTAAAAAAAATAATAAAGTCAAGTAAAAAAATTAAATTATGATTGACTGATAGACATAAAAATGCTACAATATATTGTATAAAGCAGGAAGGAGGCTTTGTAATGCACAGATCGAAAAAGTGCACTGGTGCTCAACTTGCACTTCGGAATAATATTTTTGGTTTAACAGACAAAAAGGATTATTCTGAGATGTCAAAATTTGCCATACAAGTTGAGTTGGCAGAGATACTCCCAGATATTTTAGCGATGGGAGATCAAAGTGAAATTTTATGTCGTATGCAGAATATACCATTAGACAGGTATCCAAATTTCCAAAAGGAATTTGATATAAGCGGTAATAGCTGTATCTGCATAAAGAAAATTTCAAAATCTGCAGAGAATTTAAGGACTGCAATTCGTATGACAGTTGAAACACAAACAGGAAAGTTTGTGATTGGTCAAGGAATTGCGTATCAAGAAGGCAAACTTGAAAAAAAGTTCAGTGATTATTTAAATAGATTTGCTGAACAGTTCTTGAATTCTTAAGTCAAACAAGGGGAAAGGAAAATTTTTTTCCTTTCCCCTTGTGCTTTTTTATAAAGAATATATAAATATTTATTGTTAACCACTTGCAAATTCAATATATTTATGGTAGAATAGCTTTTGTTAAAATAAAATAGCAAGAGGAGGTGCAACATAAATGCCAAATATCAAATCAGCAATCAAAC
>OGZK01003467.1_pt1 | contig 12328 bp, 6 predicted proteins | sample 1576791 | NCBI WGS metagenome assembly OGZK01 (sample SAMEA3541556, study PRJEB24748) | human gut metagenome | biome: human gut; feature: human-associated habitat; material: faeces | place: China | collected 2012
AATCATAATATCTGGGTAAGCACATTCAACGGAATCAGTTGTCTGAATAGAAAAGAACAAAGTTTTACCACTTACTTTTCAGGCGACGGACTACAAGGAAATGAATTTACAAGAGGAGCTTTCTATCGTTCAGTAAGCGGTGAAATTTTCTTCGGAGGAGTAAATGGAATCACCAGCTTTATGCCGGAAAAAATAGCAAACAATACTCCAACTCCCTCTATTACAATTACTGAATTTATCGTTGCTGGAAAATCAGTAAATACCAATACACTGTCAGGAGGAGAACCTATTACCCAAAAAGCCGTGATAGAATCGGACAAGTTCCGGCTAAACTATAAAGATAATACATTCAGCATATCGTTTTCTACATTACAGTTTGACAACGTACGTCAGGTTATCTATAAATATCGTATCAAGGAGCTGGATGAAGAATGGCTGTCAACAGCACCCGGAGTCAATACAGTGACATACAACAACCTGCCTCACGGGAAATATACATTCCAGGTATATGCTATCAATCATGGTTACAATTCACCTACCCGCAGTATCGAAATCATCATCACTCCGCCTTGGTTCCAATCATGGTGGGCATATATTATATATGCCATACTGACTATTTTCATCATACTGGCTATCATCGGAAACTTGCGTACACGCTTCGAACGCCGTAAAGAAATGGTAGAACGTAAGCATGCCGAAGAAATAAGCGAGGCTAAACTACAGTTTTTTATCAATATATCACATGAAATTCGTACTCCTCTCACGTTGATTATAAATCCGCTTGAAAAGCTGATAGCCAACTGTCATGACTCAGAACTAGGAAAGAGTTATATGATGATTTACCGTAACTCACAGCGTATTCTTCGATTAATCAACCAGTTGATGGATATTCGTAAAATAGATAAAGGACAGATGAATCTGAAGCTAAGAGAAACAGACCTGGTCGGATTCATTGATGATGTAGTAACTACATTCAGTTACCTTGCACAAAACAAACATATCACACTTACTTTCCAACATCAGGACAATCGGTTAAGTGCATGGCTTGACCTGCATAACTTCGACAAAGTACTGATGAATCTGCTTTCGAATGCCTTCAAGTATACTCCCGAAGGAGGAAATGTTACGATTTCACTCACTACCGGAGAAGATGAAGAAGCACATCTTCCGCTTAAGAAATATATAGAAATTAAAGTAAGCGACACAGGAATAGGCCTGGATGACCAGCAGATAGAACGCATATTCGACCGATTTTACCAAATCAACAATGATATTACACGCAATCAGGCCGGAACCGGAGTAGGACTCCACTTAACCCGATCACTGGTAGAGCTTCATCATGGTACAATCATTGCCCGTAACCGTACAGATGTACAAGGCAGCGAATTTATTATCCGCATTCCACAAGGTAGTGACCATTTGAAAATGGAAGAACTGGAACAACCAGATACAACTACCTCAGAGAATAATCCAACGATTACTACTACCACAACATCTGAACAGCCAGTTAAAACAACAGAAGAAACAGAAACTGAAAAGAAAATCAAATCAAAAAGCAACTTCCACATTCTGATAGCTGATGATGAAAAAGAGATTCTGAACTATCTGAAAAATGAATTGTCGGCAGACTATAAAATTCATACTTGCAACAATGGACGTGAAGCCTACGAATATCTGCTAAACAATCCAACGGACTTGCTCATAAGTGATGTAATGATGCCTGAAATGGATGGTATGACATTATGCAAAAAGATCAAGCAAAATGCCAATATCAACCATATCCCTGTGATTTTACTGACAGCTAAAGGACGTCCGGAAGAGCAGGTAGAAGGTATCGAAATCGGAGCTGACAGTTATCTGATCAAACCGTTCAATATAGAAGTATTGAAGAGTACGATTGGCAATCTGCTTTCGAACCGACGACTGTTGAAGAATAAGTTCAGCGGAGCTCAGGAGCAAAGCGACAAAGTTCAGAATATCCAACTGAAATCGGCAGATGAAGTATTGATGAACAAAATAATGAAAGTCATCAATGAAAATCTGTCAGAGCCTACCCTGAACGTAGAAATGCTAGCGAACAGTGTAGGATTAAGCCGCGTGCACCTGCATCGTAAGCTAAAAGAACTCACCAATTTATCTTCAAGAGATTTCATACGCAACATACGTATGCAACAGGCAGCCAAGCTACTGAAAGAGAAGAAACTGACGATTTCTGAAGTAGCCTATGCTGTAGGCTATAACAACCTGTCGCATTTTTCGAATACATTCAAAGAATATTTTGGATTATCCCCTAAAGAATACATGCAAAACGCTCATGAAGAAAATGCTACAGAGAATGACATAATAGAAGAATGAATCGTCAACCACATCGAAAATCAGATAATATTACAAAAAAGAAAACTCCAGCATATCGTTCTAAAAACATGCTGGAGTTTTCTTTTTTTCTGTACAAACTTCTTTATTTTTCGTACAAACCTTTTTGCCTTTTCGTACAAACTATTTCAACTTTTGTACAAAAAACAGACCTAATCCGCTGTTATTATCAGGAAAAGAAGAGGAACTATATTTCAGCTCATTCCTTTCTTGGCAATAGATCTGCCCCTGGACATTCAAAATTCGTAATAGGCAAATGTACCTTTTTCAGTTCTTTCAGCCGGAAAGTTGACTTTTCTATATCTTTGGGAAATTGCATTTTCGAAAAGCTCTGAAAATACAACAAGCAGGCATCTTTCCACCAGACGGCATCATTTACCTGAATATCCAAGCGTTTTGCAACTGCTTCATAACGCTCTGTATCAATATACGGACGCATCTGATTCCATGTATCGCGAAAACGCCGTACCTCTTTCAGCCCCGTATCATACTTATAACACAGTTCTTCCCACAGCGTATATCCGTCTTTCAATTTATATGTCCACGGAACATGGTGAAACCAAAGCAAAAATTCTTCGGGGCATGTATCCAGCGTTCCCCATATATTCGCCAACGAATCGGGATATTGCGAAACAGCATTACTACCTGTACCACTTCTGTCAAAGCCAAGTCCTTCACTATCTGCCCGATGATAATACGAAGGAAGCCAGTCGGGACGTGCCCCTTCTATCTCACACCACGGTTCTGGTCCGTAATGATGTCCCCACGCAAATATATGGTGTAACCCCAATGGCATCATATAGTTAACCACCGCTTCACGACTTTCCAGCATAACCTCACGCATTGGAACAAGAAAATCTTTGTTCGATGTAAAGGTCTGCTTCAACCATTCATCGGCAATTTCTTCCGACGACAGACGAGGATTCCAGGCAAGTCTGCCAAAAGCATACCAGTTGGCCTGTGCAAAATCGTGTCCGCACCAATTCACATCATTACCAATATTAGTCACACCTGCTACGGCACGTAACATATCCGGATCAACATATCTGAAAAATTCTTTCCACATCGGAGCCAGATAAGCCAAATGATTGGAATGCCCAAGGTATTCTTGTGTAACCTGAAATTCTGCCATTAATGGTGTATGTTTCATCGCCCCAAACAAAGGACTATACGGTTCACGCGGCTGAAAATCAATAGGACCATTCTTTACTTGCACGATAACGTTGTCGAGGAACTTTCCATCCAGTGGCTGAAACTCCAGATAAGCCTGTTTCGCACGGTCATTGTCGGAAGGACTATATACAAAAGCTCTCCACATTACGATTCCTCCATACGGTTTCAATGCCTCTGCAAGCATATTTGCTCCTTCAGCATGTGTACGATGATAATCACATGGACCAGGCTGCCCCTCGGAGTTAGCTTTCACCAAAAAACCGCCAAAATCAGGAATCTGCGAATATATTTCGTGTACTTTTTTCTTCCACCATTCTGAAACCTCGGTATTTAAAGGATCGGCTGTAGCAAGTTTTCCTAAAACCATAGGAGAGGCAAAATTTACAGACAAGTAGACTTTTAAACCGTATGGCCTGAAAACATCAGCCAGCGCTTTTACCTTCAACAGATATGCATCCGACAATATTTCCGGAGAAGCATTGACATTATTTAATACCGTACCATTGATTCCAACCGAAGCATTGGCACGTGCATATGCTTCATAACGAGGAGATAACACATCAGGCAGTTCTTCCCATTTCCAAAGCGAATGCCCAGCATAACCGCGTTCTATTGTTCCATCCAGATTATCCCAATGATTCAGTATTCGGTATTCATATGCCGGCTTTTCCTTTATATCCAGATGGCCTAAATCAATACCCGTTTCCTGTAAACGAATCAGATGATAAGCAGCATAAAGCAGTCCGGTTTCCGACAATGAACCGATAACTATATGATTTTTATCCGTACGGATAGTATAACCATCTTTTCCTAAAGCAAGGTGTTCCTTATCTGCACAGAGTTGTAAAGTGACAGGAACACCTTTCCACGACCTATTCAGTTCACGCTGTGCAATATTCAACGTCTGCGAGTGCAACAAACAATCAATTGTTGCACTCGCAGTAGTATCTTGACGCAGCCATAAACGACTGCCGTCTTCTGCGGATGCTCCTAAAGTCCATCCGCAGAATAACAGACCGAGAAATAAATTCCTGATCATTCTCCTCCTCCATCTATTGTAATAATCTTACCTTCAGCATCATATTCCAGTTCCACAACTTTTAAGCTACGTAACCATGTTTTTCCTCCAGAAGGTACACAATCGTGGTGAAACAAATACCATTTTCCTTTATATTCCACGATAGCATGATGAGTAGTCCATCCAACTACCGGAGTAAGAATAACACCCTGGTAAGTAAAAGGTCCGTATGGATTATCACCGATAGCATAACATAAGAAATGAGTATCCCCTGTAGAATACGACAGATAGTACTTGCCATTATATTTATGCATCCACGATGCTTCAAAAAAGCGGTGAGGATCACCAGCTTTCAAGGGTTCTCCATGTTCATCCAAGACAAGGACAGCACGTGGAGCCTCTGCAAATTCCAGCATATCATCACGCAACTTGACTACACGACCGGGTAATGCTGGTTCATTGTCTGCCGGCAGGCAAGGATTCTCTATAGCTTTATTATCACGATAACGTTGTAGCTGTCCTCCCCAAATTCCTCCAAAGTACATGTAATGACTGCCATCGTCATCGCAGAATACGGCAGGATCAATGCTGTAACTACCTTTCATCGGATCGGATTGTGGGATAAAAGGTCCCTCAGGTCTGTCACTTATAGCAACTCCCATACGGAAAATATCATTCTGGTCCTTCATTGGAAAATACATGTAATATTTACCATTTTTGAAAGCTACATCGCAATCCCATAATTGTCTGCCTGCCCAAGCTATATCTTCAACTTTCAAAACAACTCCGTGATCTACAATCTCTCCATGCATCACATCATCCGTTGAAAACACATGATAGTCTTTCATATTAAAATGATCACCATTATCATTTTCAGGCACTCCACTTTCCCAGTCATGAGACGGATAAATATAGAGTCTGTCATTAAAGACATGTACAGAAGGATCTGCCATATAATCACCTGGAACTAAATATCTTGCTTCTTTTTTCATGGTAATATCAAATTTAAATTCTTATAGATAAAACTGATTATTATTTCTTTTCTTCTGCCGGCGACTGGCTCTCAGCCATAATTTCTTTTACAAAAGGTTTCGGTTGATAGTTACGGTCGAATAACAACGGATAGTCATGACGTCCTTTCACCGGAAAATCATTTTTCCATGAATCGCCATCACTTACTCCCCATGCAGTTACACGACTAATCACATCAGCATGTTTCTCAAATAAGCCGAAGAATTGCTTCATACGGTTATTCCATGCTTTAGAAACAGAATCGGGCAATGTTTCCGGATAAGGATTCAACATTTTCTGATAAGCTACGGTATCCGAAATATTAGCACTTTGTTTTACTGTCGGCAAAGCGCTCATGTCCCACTCAGTAACCATCACTTTTACTCCAGTTCCGGCAAAGGCCACTATACTTTGTTCAAATTCATTAATATCAGGATAGTCCATTCCCATATGTCCCTGCATACCTACAGCATCTATGCGAATCCCCTTTTCTTTCAGACTGCTGACAAGCTTTACTACTCCTTCACGTTTGCCTGGCATATTCATGGCATAATCATTGTAATACAATTCTGCATCCGGATCAGCTTCATGCGCATACTGAAATGCCAACGGAATGAACTCTTCTCCTAAAATCTCATAAAATTTACTTTTACGATACGAACCGTCTTCTAGAATAGCCTCATTTACAACATCCCATCCCTTTATACGTCCTTTATATCGGGTTACAATTGTTGTAATATGATCTTTCATACGTTGCTTAAGCACTTCAGGAGTCACATTATTTCCTTTTTCATCCACACAGAACCACGGAGCCAATTGTGAATGCCAGATAAGGCAATGCCCGATAACAGCCATACCATTTTTTTCTCCAAAACTGACAAATTGATCAGCCAAGGTAAAATCGTAACGATCTTCTTCCGGATGAATCACTTCACACTTCATACAGTTCTCAGCTACAATCGAATTGAAATGCTGCTTCACAAGTTTTATCGAACTGGTATCAACACCTGAAGACTGATTAACATTCAACGCTACTCCCATCAGGAATTTATCACCAACAGCATCCTTCAGAGAAGGTTCTTCAACTACTGTTGCCTTTTGATTTCCACAAGCAGCAACAAAAGCTGCTATCAATAATGCTGATGCAATGTGTTTCACTCTCATGATATGATTTTTTTAAAGGTTAATAATCGTTTTTACTTCTACGTTCGGCAAGTTCTGCCTGCATTTTCTCATTATATTTTTTCGTTATCGGATAGAAGAACAAAGCTATCACTCCGACAAAGAATGTTGCTGCAGGAATAAGACTTGACGAAAGTATAATTCCATGAATAGCCGAATCACTTTGAGCAACTCCGGCTCCTGATATATAGCCAAAGCCTGACAACAAGAAACCTAAAATAGCTCCTCCCACACCTAGTCCAGCCTTAAGAGCAAAAACTACTCCAGCAAACACAAATCCGGTAGCACGACGATAATGTACATATTCAGAATGATCGGCTACGTCGGCTATCATTGCCCACAACAAAGGCACGGTAGGTGCATAAGCCAAACTCTTCAGGAAGTTCAATACAAACATGAATCCTATATTGTCCTTTGCCGGGAAATAGAACATGGCTGTAAAGATAGCAGTCAGCGTTAAACAAACAATGAAGGTTTGCTTCTTTCCGTACTTATTAGCCAGATATTCTGATAACAAAATTACTCCGAAAAATTGAACCAAAGCTCCTAACATATTAAAAACTCCAAAACCAACTTCGTATGCCTTATCAGGAGAACTGACTATCAGTCCAAAAGCATTTAGTATAGAATAACCTATTGAATCTTGAGCCTCGGTTGCAACCAATCCTAACTTATCGAGAAAAGCATATAACGCCCCTGCATCTACATAATTTTCGAAATAATAGTTCATTGCACTTCCCCACATTGCCAATGTTATAAAAACAAACAGTGTTAATACAAACATAGCCCGCCACGGCAAACTGCTCAATACATCCTTTATATCCTGACGTGTATTGTTTTTCTGTCCGGCAGGAGGAGTTATTCGTTCTTTAGCAGAAAAAAATACGGTAACAAGAAAAATGAAACCTATTATCGCAAACAAGGAAATAGTACACAACCAGCCATGAGCTTTATCTCCACCATCGGAAAACTTGCTGACCAAAGGAAGTGTCAGCCCTTGAACAACAAACTGGGCAATAGTAGAAAAGATGAAACGGATAGAAGTAATACTGGTACGTTCTTTGATATCGGCAGACATCACACCTCCCAAAGAAGAATAAGGAGTATTATTGAATGAATACATCGTCATCAATAATGTATACGAAATAGTAGCATACAAAGCTACAAGCCCTTTGTCCTCAATACCCGGATTATAGAATGCCAATACGTAGAATACCATAAAAGGCAAAGCGGTCCATAACACCCACGGACGATACTTTCCCCATCGGGAATTTGTTCTGTCGGACAAGATACCAACGGTCGGATCAACAAAAGCATCGACTATACGCGCCACTAACATGACTGTACCCGCTATCGCTCCTTCCAGACCGAATATATCGGTATAAAATTTTGTTTGATAAATCATCATCATCTGGAACACGAGGTTCGCAGAACAATCTCCTAACCCATAGCCAATTTTTTCGGTCAGAGTTACTTTCTGGTTTTGAATTGTGCTCATAGTATATCTCTTTTTTTTGTTTTATCATTCAGCAGACAGTACAGCTTCTACAAGTCGCGTTCCTGCTGTTTTCTTATCAAGCGGATGAATATCATTCCACTCACCGGTATCACTGTTCTTTATTAATGTAGCATGGTCTACCGATTGAGCAGCCTTTGCCTGCTCAGCCCGAAGTGCAGCCCAGCTTGCACGTCCCGGATCATCAGGCGCCAAGAAATCAGCCAATTCAACAATATAAAAAGGCAACTTATCATTTTGGAAAAGCTTTCTCCAGTCTTTCATCAAAGCAGTCAGCAAAGATGAGTATTCTTGCCATTTTCCAACATTCGATTCTCCCTGATACCAAACGACTCCTTTAAACATGTAATTTTCTAAAGGCGCAATCATTCCATTGTATAGTCCTACCGGTACATAATGAAAGTTGGTTGATGCCGGAGCAGAAGGCATTTCCGCTCCTACATGATATTTCCACGACGGAGATAATACGATTTCATCTTTTCCACATATCAGCTTATAAGGCTTTTCTTTCACAAAAGAGGGATATCCTCCGTTGCTGATCAGACGTACGGTAATCTGGTTCTGTCCTGTTTTCAAGACTCCAGCCGGAACCTTATAAATACGGGGAGGATACTGATAAGAGGTTGTTCCTACCAGGCATCCATTGACGTATACCGAATCAGCATCAACAATACAACCTAACCGAAGTATGGCCTCTTTATTATTCCATGATTCTGGAATATTTATCTGCTGACGGAACCAGTGCGAACCATTTATCGGACGCCATCCATTCGTTGCCCATGAAGAAGAAAACATATCAACTGTTTTCCATGATCGGTCGTCGAATGATGCCGCATACCAGGGAGTTTCAGTGTGAAGTCCTTTATCCGATTTATATAATTCTTTCTGCCATTCCTGCTGATGCATTCTTTCAGACTGTTTAATTTCAGTTACCAGATCATCACACTCATACATTGCTTTCTGATTCAGATATGACGGAAAATCTTTCAGTCCAGACTCACTTATCCATGCTTCGACAGGTGTACCTCCCCAACTGGAATTGACAATTCCGACAGGAACTCCTGTTTGCTGATACAAGAGTTTTGCAAAGAAATAACACAAAGCCGAGTAATTCATTACATTATCTTTAGTAAGAGGTACCCACGCCGCTTGCTTTGTATCAGTTTGAGGCATCTTAAAATCATAACAATAGGGCACTTTTATATAATGAATCATCGGATTTTCATAACTGTTTACTTCTTCGGCAAACTTATCCATTATACGAGATACCGGAAGTTCCATATTCGACTGACCGGAACAAAGAAATACATCACCTATTAATATATTATGCAAAGTCACTTCGTTTATTTGCATATCATACGGACCTCCAGCTTTCAAGGCAGGAAGCTCAATCATCCAGCAACCTTTCTCATCGGCAACAGTACGAAATGTTTTGCCACGGAACTTTAATTCCACTTTCTCACCCACATCGGATTTTCCCCATATCTTTACCGGACATTCACGTTGCAAGACCATTCCATCTGCCAGTAATTTGGGTAAGGTAATCTTTGCTCCGCAGTCAAAAGCGGAGCAAAGAAATAATAAAACTAACCCTAACTTAATATTAAACCAATCTGTTGTTTTCATTCTATACTTTTCTTTTTGTTTTTCATGATACACAAAAGTATAAGGAATAAGGTCATTTCATTTCACTTATTGATTCAAAGCCTTGCTACCAGATTACATCGCGCCCCATGTCTGTTACATATACTTTTCTCAGTGTTACATTTATGACCTGCAACATATTCCAGCTTTGTTTTCATACAAAAACATACTTACCTTTGTACGAACCAAAAAGTAACTTTATACCATGAAAAAACTTATTTTATTTGCTGTACTTTCCCTATTTCTTATAAAGGGACATGCTACAGATCAGTTTGTATTCTTCCAAAAAGAAACAGGATATTTTACATTAATCAATCAATGTACTCCTTGCCGCATTGTGACCGACAGCAATGAAGACGAAGGAATCCGAATGGCGGTTGAAAATCTGAAAGAAGATTTTTCCGCGTATCTGGTAACCGTCCTGTTGTATCATCATCTGCTGGCAATGATTCTGTTTGTGTCTATGTAGGAAGCATGGAAAGTCCGATTATACGCCAGCTGATAAAAGATAAGAAGATTTCAGAAAAGGAACTTGCTGGAAAAAATGAAAAATACATTATTAGTTTGCTGGAACATCCACAAAAAGGAATCGCCCGTGCGCTGGTGATTGCAGGAAGCGACAAACGAGGAACAATATACGGCATCTACGAACTCTCACGTCAAATGGGAGTTTCTCCCTGGTACTGGTGGGCAGATGTTCCGACAGTACATAGAGAAAATGTATATATCCGTCCCGGAAGTTATTCTGACGGGGAACCTAAAGTAAAATACAGAGGCATTTTTCTGAATGATGAAGCTCCGGCATTAAGTGGATGGGCACATGAAAAATTCGGCGGCTTCAATAGTAAGTTTTACGAAAAAGTATTCGAATTGGTTTTACGTCTGAAAGGTAACTTCATGTGGCCTGCTATGTGGGGAAATGCCTTCTACGATGATGATGCAGAAAACGGTCCTCTCGCCAATAAAATGGGGATTATTATGGGAACTTCTCATCATGAGCCTATGGCTTTGAACCAGCAAGACTGGAAACGGAGAGGAAGTGGCAGATGGGATTACCAGACAAACTCCAAAACTCTTCAAGAATTTTGGACATTCGGTATGGAACGTGCTAGAAACTGGGAAAAAGTAGTTACGGTAGGCATGCGTGGCGACGGTGATGCTCCAATGGGTGGAGAAGAAGGTAAAGACCACGAATATACTCCCAATGAAAAGAAAAACATAGCTTTACTGAAGAGAATCGTCAATGACCAGCGACAGATCATCCGTAAAGTGACCGGAAAATCCGTCGATAAGACACCACAAGTATGGGCTCTTTACAAAGAAGTTCAAAATTACTACGATAAAGGAATGAAAGTTCCAGACGATATCACTCTGCTGCTTTGTGACGACAACTGGGGAAATATACGAAAACTTCCTGACCTGACAGAAAAGCCTCGTAAGGGAGGATATGGTATGTATTATCATTTCGACTATGTCGGCGCACCGCGAAATTCAAAATGGATTAACATCAGTCCTATCCCGAGAGTATGGGAACAGATGCATCTGGCATACGAATACGGTATTCGACAGTTGTGGATTGTCAATGTAGGCGACTTGAAACCAATGGAATATCCCATTACTTTCTTTTTGGATATGGCATGGAACCCCGACAGATTTCAAGCAAACAATCTTCAAGAGCATACCGAATCATTCTGTCGTGAACAGTTTGGAACGACCTATGCCAAAGAAGCCGCACGCATCTTGTCGCTTTATCCTAAATACAACCGCCGTGTAACCCCTGAAATGCTTAACTATCAAACTTACAGTTTCAACTACGGAGAATGGGAAAAAGTTGTAAACGAGTACAATGCTCTGGCACGCGATGCCGATAACTTACTGCAAGAAATGCCCGGTAATTATCGGAACGCCTACGAACAACTTGTGAACTTTCCGGTGCAGGCATGTGCCAATCTGTACAACATGTATTATGCACAAGCCATGAACCACCGACTGGCAAAAGAAAACAACCCGGAAGCCAATATATGGGCAGACAGAGTAGCCAGTTGTTTTAAGCGAGACTCTTTGCTCATGCAATACTACAACAAACAGATAAGCGATGGGAAATGGAACCACATGATGGATCAGGTACACATCGGTTATACATCATGGAATAATCCTCCAAAGCAAGTCATGCCTGAAGTCGTACGAATATCTCCAGAGAAATTTCCTCATACATTTGCCGAAAAAGATGGATATGTTTCAATGGAAGCAGAACACTATACCCGTGCTGCGAATGGAAAGGAAACACAGTGGATAATAATTCCGGATTTTGGAAAAACACTTTCCGGTGTAATCACAACTCCTGTAACTGTTTGCCCTGAAAATTGTTATCTGGAATATGATATTGATTTCACCAAAAGCAACAACATCAA
>OGZK01003472.1_pt1 | contig 12312 bp, 9 predicted proteins | sample 1576791 | NCBI WGS metagenome assembly OGZK01 (sample SAMEA3541556, study PRJEB24748) | human gut metagenome | biome: human gut; feature: human-associated habitat; material: faeces | place: China | collected 2012
AGTGCAGGATGTTGTCCAGATAGCCACTCCTGCGGCTGACGTCGCTTTCCGAGGGTAACAGTTCCGCGCAGCCTTTGACGGCCGCCAGCGGGGCGCGCAGGTCGTGAGCAACCGAGGCCATCAGCTCCTTGCGTGAGCGGAGCAGTTCCCTGTTCCGCCTGTCGGACTGTTCAAGCTCCCTCTCGTATTGGAGACGGCGGTTCAGGTCCCGGTGTATGACGGTATACAGCATGATCGCCAGAAGGGAGACGGACAGGGCAAGGCCGGCCACCATATGGTAGGAATTGTCCCGTTCAAGGACAAAGGCCCTGTAGCGTGCGGTAAAACGTTCGTTGTTTTTCCGCTCAAATTCGGAGATCATATTGTTCATCCTCCCGTTCAACTCCATACTGCCGGCATACAGGCTGTCCATCTGTGCCAGCAGCCTGGCCCGCCTTTCAGCCTGTTCCCGGGTGACCCTTTCATTCAGGGAGCGGAGCATGCGTGTTGTCGTCCCGGTTGAAGAGGGAACGGACAGGGATTGCCGTTTACGTTCAGCCTCTTCCCTCTGTTGCAGGTAAGCGGATTTGTTTTCTTTTCTACGGAAGATATCCCGGAAACTCCTTTTCTTTTTGGGTACATCTCCCGCACCGGTTTCCGGAGAAGCCGTATTTTCCTTTTGCCGTGCAGCCTGTTTCCGGGCTGTCAAGACAATGGCAGGAATGCTTTCTTGTACAATGCCACCTATGTCCTGCAGTTCCTTGAAGGTATGTACCGCCTTGGATAAAAGGAGTTCCTTGTTCCAAAGAAGAAGGCACAACGAGTCGATATGGCTTTTTTGTAACGGGGTATGGACATATTCTTTCAGAAGTTGCAGGCTGTCGCAGACCCCGTGGCGTTTGCGGCTGTATTCCCCGAGGTCGTCATCATCCCATGTGGCGGCAATCTCGGCATGGGTGGAAAGGTCCAGCAGGTCGATGTAGATTCTTTCAGCCAGACGGTGTATCGCCACCAGCTCTTTCTCCTTCTTACGTAGCATGTGTCTTTGCATTTGTTCCTGACGGAACTGATAGACAATGAATGCGGACAACAGAACCAAGATGGCATAACCGAACGATATTTTTAACTTCAACCATATTATACCATTGTTCATGATTTTTATTTATAAATACATACTTCTATATAATATCCACAAATTACACAGATAAAATAACCAGCAAAAGCATAAAATATTTGATATTGGCGTTCCAACATTTTAAGTTAAGAAGAATAACGTTCGCAGCTTGTTTTTATATTTCGTCTGCATTTATAAGGTACGCATTTTCTACTTCATTGCATGCTGATATTCATTCAGCGAGGGACAGGCTTGCAGGATCATCCTGTCCTGTTCTCTCAGCTTCGCCCTGACACTCGGGATATGGTGTCTTGCCATCCGCGTGAGGATGCCGGGCAGGTCACCGTCCACGATGGGCAGGCGGGCGGAGAGGCACGCCGCCAGCATGTCGGATATGAAGCCGTGCACGGGATCACCCTTTTGGGCGCTTTCCCATCTGCGAGAGTCCACATACGTGCCGTCCTGCTTGGAAAGCAGGGTGTGACACAGGAACTCGGAGAGCATGTCGTCATCCACGCAGTCGAGCCGGCTGATGAGTTGACCGGGAAGGCACATACGTCTCCGGAAATCTTCACGGGTGATCACGCGTACGGGGCGGTTGTCTATCTCCTTGCGTACTGACTTTAGGAGGGCATCGTCCTTTTCGGGTTCCTTGCCGGAAAGGAACACCCATACCGGCGAGCCTGCCGTGAGGCGGCCTGTCGGGCAGGGGCAGTCCTCGTACCACCTCACGATTTCAGAGAATTTGTGCAGCAAATAGTCACTCACTTCATTCTCGTAAAATATGCGGCCCGTATCGGGGGAAAACGTTTTCATCACGATCCCCGCACTTACCGGGAAGCCACAACGCACGAGGGCGGCCAGCGCTCTACCCGGCAAAAGTATGAATTTGTTCAATTTTAATGTTGCCATATTATTCTTGTTTTTGAATTTATTCTGTTCATATAAAAAACGGAAGCTTCGGACTGTCACAGGTGGAAGCTTCCATACATTTTAATTTCATTCACTTGTACCGCATCCGCCGATGCGAAGTGAACTAACTTCGAAAAAATATCTCCATGGCATGCCTGCCGGGGTAAAGCTGGCAGGCTGCCATGCTAAAGTACAAGCTCCGGGCTTTCACAAGTGCGGGCCTTGTTTTCCCATGTAAAAAAGTGGTTTCCCACTTAATAAATCCAATCCCTTTTGGGGATTGAACTTTCCTAAAAATTCAAAAAAACTGTGTCCTACGGGCATTGCTACCCTTCGGCGGACATCTGGCGACCTTTCACAAGGACGCATTCCGTTTTCTTCATCGTAACTCTTCGTATATATGTCTAAATTGCACTTTTTCCTTTTTTACTTCCACGCTTTCCTTTTCCGCCCAGAGGAATGTGATAAAAGGAAGCGGTGGGCTGCATCTCGTTTAATCATAAAGAAGGCCCCAGGATGCCCGAACACAACTTAAACAGACAGCAGCCCACGCTTGTAGTGGCTGTATAGGAGTCAGTCCTGTTCCTTTAGCAGAACCAGCTTCGGTCGATGGCCGGCAGCTCCTTTTTCCAATACCACTTGCGCCAAGCGAAATGTTTGCGCACCACGAAGTAGCTTACTTCCTCGCTCTCTTTTTCTGCCTCGTAATCAAACGCTGAATGGCCGACAGCCAAGCGTTCAGCCCAGTAAAGGAGGTAGTAAGCGAACAGCGGCAGGGCGGCAAATCCCCAGCATACCTGCCAGCCCAAAAGCAGGGACGGCAGCAGGGACACACAAAAACATTCCGTGTATTGCCGGCGGTGGATGCTCATCTCCATCTCTTCCCAAATGCCTTTCTCGCCATAAGGGAGGGCAGTCAGGGTAACCAGAGGCAGGGTCACGTAATCGTAGGGATTCAGCCGGCCTTGCAGCAGACGGGCGATTTTGCTGTCATAGATGATCATAGCTCTTTAGTTATTGGTGTTTCATGCAGTTTTACAGGTCTCTCTCGGCGCGGATGAACGTGCCTTGATTGTTGTAGTACAGTTCCCAGCCGGGGATGTCTATCTCGTAACCGCCCGGTTGTTTCTCCACCTTGTAAGGTACGGTATCGGGGTAACGGGCGGTGATGTCCGTCGCGATGGATTCCGGCAGGATGCCGTCCGGCAGCGCGGAGAACTTGCAGTCCACGCTTGTCCAGTCGCCCTGTCCGTCAAAGTCCAATTCCGTCCCATCCGAGAGCCATGCCTCGTATTCGGTTGTTCCGTCATCCTTGTCACGCACCGCACGGGTGCATTTCACACCGGGGAAGTACTGTGCGATGAACTGCCGCGCCTTTTGGGGCAGCGCGTCGTAGCCGATTTCCTTCTCGTCCTTGTCGCAGGATGCCGCTGCCAGTATCACGAGCAGCAGCAACAGAGGTTTGATAAATACCTGTTTCATGTCCTTTTCTATTTAGGTTTCTGTTTGTTATTATTCAATTCTTATCCTTCTCAAAGCGTTTTTTTGTTCCGACCTCCGGGGCGGTTGTTCAGCGGGCGGTTCATCCGCCTGAGCAGTGCGGCCTTCAGGCTGTCAAGGAAAGGCGTCTGCCGGTTGCGGATGCGCAGGTCGCCGAATGTCCGGGACAGGTTCTTGTCCAACTCGATGTTGAATGCCCGCTGCACGTACTCCGACAGCCTTGTCAACGGGACATCCCCGAATACCTTGCGGCTGTCCAAAGCAAATAGCAGTTCGGTCAGTTCCGTCTTCGTCGCTTTCCACGTCAGGCGCACCTTCGGCAACGATTCTTCGGCTTGCCGCAGCTCGAACGCCTCCAATTCCTTCGTCAGGTAGCGGATCAGCCGCTCGTTGGCAAGAAGCCGTGCCGCCATGAAGTTACAGTTGGTCGAGAAAGACGGATCACGCTCGTGATGGAACGACTCCAAGTAGAGTGCCGTGTCAAGGTTGCCACGCAGGTAATAGAGCGCGTCCAAGTGGGTCAGCCCGGAGCGGTAGTAACGCACGAAGTCCGAACGTTTCTCGTTGTAGCGGTTGATGCCCCGTATCTCGTCTATCAGGTAGCTTCGCTGCGACTCGCTGCCTACCGGACGGTTCATCTCGATGTTGTATATCTTGCGGTAGTAGATGAGCCGGTGACAGATTCGGGGTTTGACCGTCTTGAAGAACTCGATTTCCTCCACTTCGTCACGGAAAGTATAGTCCGCGATGAAGGCTTTCAGTTGCAGGAAAGCGTCAGCGAGCACTAACGAGGCTTCGAATGACTTCTTGATCATGTTCAGGTCTCCGGCCTCTATCTTCTCCACCTTCTTTTCCGCCTCTTCCTCAAGCCTTGCTGCGAAGTCCTTCATGTCCGTCCGTTCAGCCATGCACGGGTATCTTCAGTTCCAATCTCTCGTCGTCCACCGCCACGCAGTAGTCGGCAAGGCCGTACCCTTCGAACTGCTCGGTGGTCACTTTCAGGTGTGTCACCTCTGTGCCGTCCAAATTCACTTCGTCCGTCAGCGTGCGGAGTTCCGGGTTCATACGCAGGGCGTTCTCCGCCGATTTGCCGTAGGCGTTCCAAGTCTCGTCCGTTCCGCTCCAATGGAGGTGGACGGCATCCGTGTTGCCTTTTTCCGTTTCAAGTATTTTCGTTGTTTTCATTTGTCTTCTGTTTTTATTGAAATAAAGGGGAACTTGCCGGTCTTTCACAAGGGCGGCAAGCTATAGGGTTATTATACATATTCCTCCCGCTGTGCTGGGGAGGGTCTTGATGTATTTAAAGTGTATATATCTCTTGTTGGTTATGAAAGTAAATTACACCATCCGATGCGTCTTTCTGAATTGCAATTTACTTTCATGATTCTAAAGTTTAAATTGTAAATAATAGGTTGAGCGTATTACTTATACTTATCGGAATAAGCTCTGTAATTATTATAAATGGTTTCTTGTTCTATGGGTGTATCGTTTGTAGGACGATTTTGGATATACTTGACAGCAAAAGATGTTGCGGTTTCACTTGTAGTAAAGTATCTCACACCCTCACTATCAGTATACCACCTTGCATTTTGTACAGGAACATACATATATTGGCCCGGAGTACTTAATCGACCTTCTATATAGTCTTTGTAAGTATAAGAATTGGTAATAGAAAGGGCTCTTACAGTTGCTTTCACGTTGTATAGTGAACTTCCAGACACATCTTTTACATATACATTATTTTTGCTCATAGCAGCACTCCACCACATATATGCAGGATCGCCACACGTATTTCCTGTACATTGCCATTGGGTCGTTCCGAAGAAAGGATGGTCTTTATGAACATTCCAACAAGTGGTATAAAGGGGAACGATACAATAATTGTACTTGTTTAACGATCCGTATATAGCATCTCCCAGACGAACTCCAGAAGAAGCATGTGCAATGACAAAATCTTCATTTATATGTGATTCTCTACCCCAAGTCATCCAATCATGCATTGTCCCGGTGACATTCAGATCTATCCAATCATCATCCACGTTTGCATTCTGTATTTGTAAATGAACGGTACGTTTGCCATTGTTTGTAGCCGTGTTCTCTTGTGTGTCCCACCGTTTCTTCACGTATGATGCCGTACCGCCCGTAGAAGTACAGGTTATGAGTGCATCGTCCCCATACGTAAGAGAACCATCATCCATTACTCCGTCTTGTCCGGCATCCATCACTATACGGGCCTTTATCTGTGCTCCATCCTTGAAGCGTCCGCCTGTCAAGGAGATATTCCACTTCTCCGCCTCACGAGAAATATTTCGTTCGCAATCCTTGAAACCGAAGTCAGCGGTAAAGGCTTTCTGCTCCACGCAGTACATCACATTTTGGTCAAAGTTCTCTTTGGTGGCAAGCAACGAGGCGAAGCGGTTCGCCGACGGGATGCTCAACGTCTGCAGGTAAATGTCGCCCTTTGAGGAGTTGTCATAAATGACCTGCGAATAATTGTCCTTCGTGTACGTAGGAGACGAGGTCATGGCTATCCAGTCCGATTCCGATGCGTTCTGCAAGCCGATGATGTCATTTTCCAAGTGCTGGCTGGTCGTCTCGGGCAGGGAATAGAGCCAATAGGCATCCCCTTCGGTGGGTGTCTGGCGGGACATAAGAATCTGTTTTTTCTTGTCAGCGAAAGAAATCTCCATGCTTACATGATTCCCCATGTCCTTGGGCCAAGTGACCTTCACGGAGAGGTTGGACGCTCCGCTTGCAAAAGTGGTGGGTGTAACGGTTACTCCAGCCGGGGCTAAGATTTCACCCGTAGTCCCGGCAGTAGTTGCGGACGCACTCAAGAAGAAAGCCACCTGATCCGTCAGGGTTTCATCCGTAAAAGCAACGAACTTGTCGTTGGTGGTAACCAGCGACACAAAATTGTTCGAGATGTGGTAGGTATAGGTCTTGCCCATTTCCCATTTCGTGCCTCCAATGGATGCGCCCACCGTAAAGTCGGCAGTTCCGTCATTCAGCACCACCTCGATCTTCGCGTCGTCGGACAATGTCTGCGGCATCATGAAGAGGGTCTCGCCTTTGCCATCCTCCGTAATGGCTCCACCGTTTCCTGCCACCACTTTGTTTAAACGCAGGGTAAAGGCTTGCGTGTCATCAGTCAATGTCCATGCGTCCGTTCCTAACGTGTAAGTACCTTTGTAGCGCACGCCATCCAGCTTGATGGACTTCACCACGCAGTTGGGCAGGTCATCCCCTGCCACGAATTTTACGGCCGATAAGGCATGATCGAATGTCAATGGAATGGCTTCCTGTTCTGCCTGGTTGGTAGCGACAGCCGTCATCACGTCCATCTGCTTCTTCACGTCTTCGGGAGCGGTGTAATGGAGCTTTGGAGTACCGTTCTCGTCCGCACCCGATACGGTCAAGCCCTCCGCGTTGGCGGTGTGCGGATACCAGGCATAGAAGTTCAGGGACTTGACGCCCGGCCAGTAGAATTTCTCTTCGGGATACCAATAGGTAGTACCGTTCTCAGGGCTTCCTTTCGTTGTCGGCACATTATACATGAAGTCGGGCGTACCCTTAATATCCGTATAGGCCGATACGGCGAAAGTCTCCATGATTCCGTCTTTCGTCTTGTTGTCTTCGGTCACCTGTGTACCGCGTGTCATCATCCGGTTGTCACCGGGAAATCCGTCGGTCACTTCGGCGGAGAGGTAGACGGTCTTTCCGTTCACCTTGCCTTCCATCTCGACGGGTTCAAGCTCTTGCGTGGCAGGAGCGGAAACCGCACGGGTGCCGTCCGCCTTCGTCCACGCTTGCGAGCCGGGCGTGCTCACGGCGAAGCTCAAGCTGTGGTCGCCCTTGACAGGGCGTTGACCTCCGTTTTCCACCTCGTCCGTACAGGCGGAAAACACTGTCAGTGCGATGAGCGAAAGGCTCATCAGTTTTTTTCTTGCTGTCATATATATTTTTATACCTTTTTACACGTCAGAATGTCGTGCTACAATATGGTTTCCCAACTTATGCACTTTCATTCAATATGTTTCACTAATTGATAATTCCACTTTATTGTGATAGAATCTTGATATGTACTTTTACAAGCTACTCTTAAGTATGGCATAACGAAAATTGTGAGAAGTCGTTTTCCAATCAATACCGACTTGGAAACCTGAGACAAACTGACCCATTTCCGCAAATTTTCTACCAACTCCAGTTATTAGATAACATTTAGTCAAATCATTAGTTGGTGCCGCAGAGATCCAGTACCAAATATCCCCATCCTTCTTTTGTAATGGTTCCCCATATACCTCGTTATTACCGGGACATCGGCCATTTTGAGTCAGATCATATATCCAATAAACCAAACGCAACTTAGTGTCCCATGTTGGATTTATGATTTGCCACTTTCCTTGTCCGTATACAGGATGGTTCTTATCCACTTCCCAATATTTATGGCTCTCCGTTTCATCATAAGGTCCAAAAGTTCCGTCTTTCCGTGCCACGATAACGTATTTCGGATCTGAATTGTAATCTTGAATGTAGTTCGGTGGGAACATCGTTCCTCGCCAAATGGTGTACCAAGTGTTTTCGTCCGTACCGGGAATGTATGTACGCTTGGTATTGAGATCATCAGGATCTGACGGAATTGTTATAGGTGCCGTGCTATTCACCTTGATTTGTACCACGAAAGGAGTTGCGTCTTTCTTTGCCTTGCCCGGACCATCGCCCACATTGTTCATGCGAGGGCTGGTAAAGTCCGCTGTTGTTTTCCCGGTCAGATCGAGGTTGTCTTGGAAAACCTCATAAGTCTTGTTTCCATCTCCATCTGTCACCTCATACGCCAAACGGGCGGTGATGGCATTCACTGAAGTGGGAGCTTTCAAATCCACTGTGAACGGGTCTCCATTGGCACTGATGTTATGCGATGTGTAAGGATTACCGTCCGTACCATTCGTTCCTTTGAAGAAGGTCACTTCCGCTGATAATTTACTGATTGAAAGCTTATATGTCACAGTTGTTCCTGCTGCCCAATAGCTATAACCATACCCATCAGCCGTAATGTCCTTCAACTTTGCACTCAATGTCTGTTCTACCCCATTCATCACCAACGTCACTTCCAAACGGGCTTCGCTGTCATCTCCAAATGTCTGCGGCATCATGAAGAAAGTCTCGCCCTTTCCCGTGAGTTCGGTTTCGGTATTCTCGGCTACCTCCTTTCCATTGGGAAAGTCCAAGGTGAAGTCTCTGGTGTCAGCATCCGGATCCCAAGGTAATATACCGCTGCCATGTGCTTGCCAGTTATGATAGCCTTTGTATTTCACTCCTTTCAGGGAGATGGACTTGACGGTGCAGGCAGGGATGTTGTTGCTCGTCTTGAACTTCACCGCCGTGAGCATATGTCTGAAAAAAATCGGCACGCTTGATGTCTCGCTCACTTCATAGCTGTTGGCCATCATAAAGTCCTCTTGGTCGGCTACCTGTTCGGGTATCTCGTAGAACAGCTTTGTATCCTTGACATTGTTGTCTTTCGGGATGGTCAGGTTCTTCGAGTTGTAAGGATACCAAGCGAAAAAAGTCAGTTTCTTGCCGGTAGGCCAGTAATACGGCGTTCCGGTAGTCCATGTGGAAGAGGCGTTGTCTTTCGCCACCTTCACGTTGTACATCACATCCAACGTCTCGGGTTCAAAAACGTTAGCATCTAAAATAGCAGCCGACACGCTAAATTCATCCACCTGTGCGACCCCCGTCACCTGCGTACCTCGTGTCAAGGGTTGGTCGTCACCCGGGAGACCGTCAGAGACTTCGGCAGTGAGGTAGACGTTTTTTCCGTCCAGCTTGCCCTGCATCTCCACGGAATTGGTCTCGTATGATCCGGCGGCATCCGGAAGGCTGCCGTCCGCCCGTGTCCGGGCATCGGGGGATTCCGTGCCCACGGCAAAGGTGATGCGGTGGTCGTCCGTGCCCGAGTCACGTCCTCCGTTCTCCACATCGTCCGTACAGGCGGAGAACGCCGCCAATAGGATGAGCGACAAGCCCATCAGTTTGTTCTTGTAGTTCATATCTGTCATTCGTTTTTTATTCGTAATTCGTTTTCTGTCTTACAGATTCACGTCCTGATGGCGAATCACCCAGTTATTCACCGTAACCGTGAAGCGGATGGGCTGTCCCAGCACCGGTTCACCGGGATCGGGGCTGTCCGGGGGCATTCCCCCTGCACCGTTATCCCGGGACTGTCCAAGCCGAATCCGTCCTATCACGGCGTTGTTTTCACTGAGGCTTGCGGCAATATCGCTTATATCATGAAGCTCCGCACCACACTGATGCGTGATACCGGTGCGACCCTGTCTCCGTTCCATTCGTTCCTGCTGCTCCAGGGTCTGGAGACCCTGTCCCTGCGTGTAGAACGTCATGTGGAAAATGCGTTAAAGGTTGTAGATTATTTATCAAAGCATCCACAGGTAGAAAAGGTCAACCACCCATCATTACCGGATGCACCGACACATGATTTATATGAAAAATACTTCCCAAACGGCGGCGGTTCAATCTTCACATTTGAAATTAAGGGCGGCGCTGAAGAAGCAAAGAAGTTCATTGATAACCTTCAGGTATTCTCTCTGCTTGCTAATGTAGCAGATGTAAAATCCCTTGTTATCCATCCGGCTTCTACAACACATTCACAGCTGTCAGAAGAAGAACTGCTTGATCAGGGCATTAAGCCAAACACAATCCGTCTTTCAATCGGTACAGAGCATATCGATGATATCATTGATGATCTGGAAGAGGCATTTGCCGCAGTAAGATAAAAAACTCTTGCACAGCGTGCTGGTTTATGATAAAATGTAAATGTTACTAATAATATTTTCAGGAGGATTATCATGTCGGACGATGCTGACGGTGATACGGCACCTAACCACAGAACAATCAAAAATTTAAATCAGAATGAATGAATACAGGCATGGCTGCACGGATACAATCTTGCAGCTATGCCTTTTTGTGCTGTTTTAGGGAAATACCGGTGTGATAAGCGAAAGGAGTTTTATTTAAAGATGGGTACAGATATTGTATCGTGGGTAATTATTATTTGCTGCATTATGATGTCAGCATACTTTTCAGCAACAGAAACAGCGTTTTCTTCGCTTAACAGGATTCGTATCAAAAATATGGCGGAAAAAGGGAGTAAGCGGGCAAAGCTGGTGTTAAAGCTTTCAGAAAATTATGACAGCCTGCTTTCAACGATTCTGATAGGGAATAATATTGTCAATATTACCTGTACATCACTTGTTACAATTCTTTGTGTCAAGGGATTTGGTGAAGATGTGGGGGCAACCCTGTCAACCGTGATTACAACCGTGGTGATTCTGGTATTTGGTGAAGTTTCGCCGAAAAGTATTGCGAAGGAATCAGCAGAAACGGTTGCAATGCTGTCAGCTCCGCTGTTAAGAATATTTATCTACATACTGTCACCGGCGAATTTCTTATTCCGCCAGTGGAAAAAGTTGTTGTCCTGCATTTTTAAAAGTCAGGATAATAAGGGGATTACAGAAGAAGAACTGCTTACAATTGTACAGGAAGCTGAAGCGGACGGCGGCATTGATAAAGAGGAAGGAAGCTTAATCCGCAGTGCAATTGAGTTTAATGAACTGGAAGCGATAGATATTTTAACCCCGCGTGTCGATGTCATCGGTGTGTCCGTAGAATTATCCAAACCGGAAATTGCAAAGGTATTTACAAAAACAGGATATTCGCGCCTGCCGGTATATGAAAAAGACATGGATAATGTTGTCGGCATTTTATATCACAAGGATTTTTACAATTACGTCAATAATTCGGATATGACAATCCGTAAAGCCGTAAAGCCGGTGCTGTTTACGACAAAGCATAAAAACATCAGTGAACTGTTAAAAGAATTACAGGTAAAACATATGCACATTGCGGTGATAGTGGATGAATTTGGCTGTACGGTCGGTATCCTTACATTAGAAGATATTTTGGAAGAACTGGTCGGAGAAATCTGGGACGAACACGATGAAGTCGTGCGGGAGGTTGAGCCGTTATCGGAAAATGTGTACCGTGTTTCAGGTAAAACCAATGTTGAGCGCCTGTTTGAATCCCTCGGATATGAGCAGGAATTTGATGTGCAGACTGTCAGTGGCTGGATTATGGAGCTTTTAGAGCGTATACCGGAAGCGGGTGACACCGTAGATTACCGGAACATGCACCTCACTGTAGAGAGCATGAAAGAAAAGCGCGTGGATACGGTAAGGCTGGAAATCCGCCACGAAAGCCAGAGTGCATAGTGAAAAAAGAAAAGAGGAAGCTGCAATTATGATGACAGAATTAGAGCAGTATTACAATAAATTTAACGAAGAAAAGCGGTTAGACAGCCGTCATGGAAAAGTCGAGTTTATTACGTCCATGAAATATATTCACGAATATCTGGGCGGGGACACGACAAAGAAAATCTTAGACATCGGTGCAGGAACCGGAAAATATTCGGTGGCACTGGCAGAAGAAGGTTACGATGTCAGCGCTGTTGAACTGGTAAAGCACAATTTGGGACTGTTAAAAGCCAAAAACAGCAGTGTAAAAGCTTATCAGGGCAATGCGTTAAAACTCAGACGATTTGAAAATGATACGTTTGATGTGACATTGTTATTCGGACCAATGTATCATTTATTTACTAAGGAAGACAAAGTCCGGGCGCTGTGCGAAGCAAAGCGCGTGACAAAGCCAGGCGGCATAATCTTTGTGGCATATGTCATGAACGAATACAGCATTTTAACATACGGTTTTAAGCAGAAGCATATTGCTGA
>OGZK01003499.1_pt1 | contig 12249 bp, 9 predicted proteins | sample 1576791 | NCBI WGS metagenome assembly OGZK01 (sample SAMEA3541556, study PRJEB24748) | human gut metagenome | biome: human gut; feature: human-associated habitat; material: faeces | place: China | collected 2012
GAGCCTTACAGGCGCATATGAAGAACCACCGGCTTTGCCGGTGGGTCACTTTTTTTGTTGCTGAAAAACATTTTTTGTTTTCTTTCCGGCGCAGCCTGCGGGCTCGACAGCAAGCTATGTTCCGGCAGGCACCAGGCGCGCCGTCGGGGTATGGCGAGAGGCTGTTCCCGGGGGGAGGGCAATACGGTATCGCCCTGCGGGCGGTATGGGATGGGATAGCTGCCGGGATGGCAGAAAATTGTTTGCAGCGTAGAAATAATCGGAGATATTTTTAAAAATACCTAATAATATAAATGGAATAATGAAAAATCTGGAAAGGTTTTCCACAAATCCCGCGATCTGGAACGATCCCGCAGCAGGATGAGACATTCACTGCCGGACAGTGTCACTCCAACCCTGTGAGGTAAGCCATGCCTGTGTGTCCCACCTGCGGTTTTCCGGGAACGATCTACAAATGTGATGTTTGCGGCGATGTCCGTTGCAACGGCCATACGGTAAGCGCCGGAGGCCAGCGCGGTGCCTGCGGAACCACCAAGAGCCCCTTTGGCACTGCCAAACCGGCCGTGCCCAACGGCCGTTGCCATGTCTGCCGCAAGGGGAAGTACAGAAAGATCTAGCGATTGCCAGCGGCCCTGGCTTGCGGGGCCGCCGGCAGGGCCAGATTGTCCGCATCCGGGCGGGCGCTTTTTTCCTGCAGGCCGTGCCATGGAGGCGGGGTGCTGGCAAACGCTCCGCCTTGGCGCTATCTTTGTTCCCGGACAGGCTGTCCTGGGCTGGAGACTGGCCTCTGCGGCTGCGTCCAGCCTTTTTTTCTTTGAAGTGCGCCATCCCGGGGATGCCGTCTCCCTGCTGGAGAAGAGCAGGGAGGACGTTTCCATGCGGCGCCGTGTATCAAGGAGATTGATCATGCTGGGAGCCATCATCGGTGACATGGTGGGCAGTCCTTACGAGTTCCATCCGTGGCAGGGGGCTGCGGAGGCCTTTCCTTTGTTTTCTCCCCGTTCCCGCTTCACGGACGATACGGTGATGACCGTGGCCGTGGCCCGCGGGCTGATGCAGGCCTATGGGCAGGAACAGGCCTGCCGGGAGGCCTTCATCGACGCCATGCACGAATATGGCCGTGCTTACAGCCGGGCGGGCTACGGTCAGCGTTTTTTTCGCTGGATCGTCACAGGCAGCCGCGCGCCGTACAACAGTTTCGGCAACGGTTCGGCCATGCGTGTCTCGCCCGTGGGCTGGGCCTGTGACAGTCTGGAAGAAACGGAACGTTATGCGGCCCTGAGCGCCTCCGTGACGCATGACCATCCCGAGGGCATCAAAGGCGCCTGCGCCACGGCAGCGGCCATCTTCCTGGCCCGGGACGGTGCCGGGCGGGATGCCATCCGTGACTATGTCTCTTTCCGCTACGGGTATGATCTGGCCCGCAGCCTGGCTGAGATCAGGCCCGCGTACCGTCACAAGGAGAGCTGTCAGGAGTCCGTCCCCGAAGCCATCATCGCCTTTCTGGAAAGCCATTCCTTCGAGGAGGCCGTACGCAATGCCGTCTGGCTGGGCGGTGACAGCGACACGCAGGCCGCCATCGCCGGGAGCATAGCCGAGGCTTTTTACGGCGGTGTGCCGCAGGATCTGCGGGAGGCGGCGTTGGCCCGCCTCGATGACCGTCTGCGCGGCGATGTGGCTGCCTGGTACCACTGGCTGTCGGAGCACAGGGGCATCCGGCTTGACAGGAAGGCCGATCCTGTTCAGGAACAGAAGACAGCCGTATCCGCAACAGGGAGGGACATCATGGAGACCATGCCGAAAGCCGGGATGACAGGGCAGTGGGAAACGACGGTGGAAGAAGGCCTGCTGGCCGCGCAGGTGGGCAGCGGCGAGGTCCGGGTGCTGGCCACGCCCATGATGATCATGGGCATGGAACGGGCCGCCATGGAAGCTGTGCGTCCCTGCCTGCCCGAAGGCATGACCAGCGTGGGCACCCGTGTGGACATCAGCCACATGGCGCCGACCCCCTGCGGCATGAAGGTGCGCTTTGAGGCGAAGCTGACGGCGGTCTCGGCCAACGGGCGCGGCCTGACCTTTGCCGTGGCTGCCTATGACGAAGCAGGCCCCATCGGAGAGGGCACCCACGAGCGCGTGGTGGTGGACAGGGAAAAATTCCAGAGCCGCGCCCAGACCCGCGCTACTCAGGGATAACAAACAGGGCAGGCTGGACGGATGTGCTGGCACAAAACGAGACTGTACGGACAGGGAGGGGCTGAGGCTCCTCCCTGTTTTTTGTTCCAGGGAGAAGTTTTTTTCTAAAGTAGATAAGGTTATTTCTACCTTTTTCTATTATAGACGCAGGGGCAGCCTGCTCAGACGCCTGCAGTATGAACCGAATGCTGATGTGTAAGGCAATGTCAAAGGATAAGAATAGGCTTGCCCGTATGTCTGGGGAAGGGTAGGCTCTACACGTCCTTCTCCGGGAGAAGAAAAAACGTAGGTGTTAGGAGAAAGGCGGCCAGGCGGCACTCAGCTTTGGGGCTGTCTGCCTTGGGCCCTTTACCGCGATATTGCGAATTGTCTGGTAACCGTCCTTTGACCATGGATGCCGGGTGGATATGGCACGGCAGCCATCTGCCCTGTGTTGCATAGCAATGCTTCGAGGAGGCACCGTTGTTTTTTATCGGATCTCTGACCTGCCTGAGCATCTTTCTGGCCTGGCGCTTGGCTGCGCCTTGGTGTGCGCCCTTCCTGGCGGTCTGCGTGACAGGCTTACTGCAGGTCCTTGCGGCCATGGGCGGGGTGTATCATGAAGTGCGCCTTGCCGTAGCTATCCTCTCCATCCTTTCCCTGCTGCCGGTCTGTCTTGCACTGTTCAACGCGGGAGTCTCGCGGCGGCACTACATAGGGACGGCTGCCCCTTCCCTGCTGTTCGCGGGGCTGTTGCTCCTGTTCGCTTGGCATTATGCCGGGGCCCGGCTTGTCTATTGGGATGAGTTCTTTTGGGGGGCTTCGTCAAGCATCTTGTACAGGAAAACAGCCTCTGGGCCTGGGGCTCCGTCCTGCCCCGGAATGATTCGGTGCTGCTCTATCCGCCCATGGTCACCATCCTGCAGGCCCTGCTCCAGCCCATGGGGACGTTCTCGGAGCCTGCCATCGCCCTGGGTGAAGGTGCTGTCCTGCTTTCTGCCACCGGTGTCGTCATCCATTTGGCGCGGCAACGGGGGCTGTCGTTCTGGCCGGTCTGCTTCTGCGCTCTGCTGACGTTCGGTCTGCTGCGTTCGCTGGGTAGTCCAGTACGTTTTTCCTCGTATCTGTTCGGCTATGCCGAGAGTCTGCAGGTTGCCTTGTTTCTTGTTCCCGCACTGGCTCTAGTCTTTGCCGGGAATACGATTCTGACGCGTACGATATTGTCCGTGGGGCTGCCAGCCCTTATCCTGTGCAAAGTGACGGGCTGTTTGCTGGTCCTGTTCATCCTGGGCGCCACGGCAGTGGTGGCCTTTCTTGTGGCTCCTGCAGGACAAAAGTTGCGCCAGACTGGGAGGATGCTCGTTCTGCCGGGAGGGGCCTGTCTTCTTTTCTGGGGGCTCTGGCGCTGGTATCTGCAGATCCATGTCTTCAAGCACGTTCCTCAGCTGTCCGCTAGGATGGCCAATGCTTTCGATCCGACTGTCGTGCAGCTGGTCATCTCCAAATATGTCCAGGCATTTTTTTTGACGGATCTTTTCGCCATCCCGTATGTCGGGGATCTTCCTGTCATAACCGGGACGGCATTCTTATTGCTCTTGAGCGCGTACTTTATTGTCAGAAAGGATGCGAAAGGCCAAAGATATTTCCGGGGCAGTCAGTATGTTGCTTTGGGGATACTTTTATGCGGTTTCTTTTGCTGGATGCTGGCCCATGCCTATGTGACCATCATGTATTTTACCCCGGAAGAGCAGGGACGTGCCGCGAGCTACGAACGCTATATAGCTGTGGCCATCGCTCCATTTCTTATTGTCGGTCTTATGGCGGCTCTGGAGTCCGGCATGCGTTGCCGCCCTTTTTGGGCACGACGCATCATCAAAGGAGGCACATTCCTTTTGGGAACAGGTATGGTCCTCTTTTTCTTCATGCGTCCTGCGGGGTTGCCGGCCAACATCGCAGAGATGGATCAGGGGGCCCGGATTATGGTCCGGGCGTCGGCTCCAGGGGCCCGGTACTGGCTCGTGGTGGGACAAGAGGAATACCAGTATGGGAATGCCTGCCAGTTTTATCTGATGCCGGATAGACAGGAAGCCCCAGTGACAAATGATATCGTATTTAATCCCCATAATACGCCGGAGACAGCTCTTCTCGGCGGCAGGCTGCCTGCCGATCTGCGAGCCACTGCCCGGCGACAGAGGGTGGACTATCTGCTTCTGTGGCGTGTCCCTGCCGACTTCGTGGCACGCTACGGCAAGGATCTGGGGTTGCATGAAGGTGAGGAGTTCCCGCTTCTCCTGCGTCTTGATGCCTGGCGTGAAGGAGAACGGGAGCTGCCTGAAAAGATCGTGTTGCCGGTAGAGCTTGGCCGGCAATGAGAGGGATGCGGTACGCCGTATCCCATCAAGGGGAAATGCTATGGAACAGACTTGTGAACTGACTATCCTGATGCCCTGTCTGAACGAATCCGAGACGCTGGCCACCTGCATCATGAAGGCCAAAGCCTATCTGGAGCGCTCCGGCGTCGACGGAGAAGTGCTGATAGCGGATAACGGCAGCACGGACGGATCCCAGGAGATAGCCCGCAGCCTGGGCGCCCGGGTGGTGGATGTGGCGCAGAAGGGGTATGGTGCGGCCCTGCTGGGGGGGATCGCTGCCGCGCGCGGCAAGTACACCATCATGGGCGATGCCGATGACAGCTACGATTTCTCCAGCCTTCAGGTCTTTGTGGACAAGCTGCGTCAGGGGGTGGATCTTGTCATGGGCAACCGCTTCAAAGGCGGGATTGCTCCCGGAGCCATGCCGCCGCTCCATCGGTATCTGGGCAATCCGGTCCTGAGCTGGATCGGCCGTCTGTTCTTCCGTATCAGCATCGGCGATTTCCATTGCGGTCTGCGTGGGTTCAACACTGAGGCTATCCGGCGCTGCGGTCTGAAAACCACCGGTATGGAGTTTGCCTCCGAGATGGTGGTCAAGGCTTCCCTGTATGGTCTCAGCATGGCCGAGGTTCCCACCACGCTGGCCAAGGATGGCCGCAGCCGTCCGCCGCATCTGCGCACCTGGCGCGATGGCTGGCGCCACCTGTGCTTTTTGCTGACCTATGCGCCGCACTGGCTGTATATGTATCCGGCGCTGGCTCTGATGGGTGTGGGCCTGTTGGGTGTGCTGCTCCTGCTTTCCGGTCCGCTGTCCGTGGGGAGCGTGACCTTTGCCAACAAAAGTTTCGTGACCTTTGCCATGCTGCTCATGCTGGGTATGCAGGTCATGGGGCTGGGGGTCGTGGCGGCCGGGCTGGCCGGTACGCATCTGCCGGGTAGGGGCGTCAGCCTGCTGGCGCGCCTGGCCTCCCGTGACAGGCTGGCTTTTGTGGCCCTGGCTTTCCTGTTGTTGTTCGTGTTCAGCTACGGCTACTGCTTCTCTGCCTGGTCAGGCGTCGGTTACGGTGATATGGCATCCCCCTTTGTGGACAATCTGAGCATTCTTGCCATCGTTTTTGGTGCCATGGCTGTCTTTTCCTTCATGCTGGCGTTCATCATCGCCGTGTGCAAGGAATTCGGCATGCGGCACTGATCCTGCGCCAAAGGCGATTGGCTGGCTGCTGTAAAAACGGGTATCGGATCGAGCATGAAATACTGCGCTATCTTGCTGTGCTGTTTCCTCTGGGGGGCCGCGCCCGTCCTGGCCTCTCCCCTGGGGGCGGACAGTTTCTTCACGGTGGACATCCCCGAAGGCTGGACCATCGAGGCCCAGGACAAGGGCTCCGTGACCATGCTTTCCCCGGATGCCGGCATCATGGTGAGCCTGGTGACGGGCCTCAACGGTACGCACAGCCGCGCCGACATCGTGGAGGAGTACCGCAAGATGCTGGATGCGCCGGATGTCCGGCCCCGGGCCGATGATGTCTACGAGATGCAGGGCCATGCGGGGAACATCCCCATGCGGGGCGTGCTGGCTCTGGGAGCTGACCGGCATGTGCTCGTCCTGCTGGCCGGGAAGGTGGATGATGCCCAGGCCCAGGCCATCGTGGATTCGCTGGCCCTGAAAAAATAGGCTGCTTCCGTACCGTTTCCTGATGGGCGGGACAGCGATCGCAGGCGCAGGTGGACTGCTCTTGACGGGGCAGGAAAAGACCGTTTGGGCAAAAAGACCGTCGTCCTTGGGATGGCGGTCTTTTTTTATGGCAGGAAGGCCCATGTGCGGCGGGTTCCGTCAGGTGGCGGCCCGTGGGAGAGAGGGCGGGCTCGGGCCGGGGCATGTCTGCTGCCGTCTCATATGCAGCAGAACTTGACGGGCCTGAGGAAAGGGCCGCAGCGTCTGCGGGACGGGAGCGCGTTGCAGGGATAGGGGAGGCCGCAGGGGCATCCGCGGCCGGAAAAGCCGTTGTCCTGCGGAAAGGCGGCTCTCCGGCCCCTTGTGGGGCGTGGGTAATGGGTATATGCTCCAAAGATTCCGCCTGCCTCTGGCGTGAGCAGGCGCACCGTTTTTACAAGGGATGTTTTCCATGTCGAATCATAGCGAGTACCTGAACAAGGTGTTGTTGAGCCGGGTCTACGACGTGGCCGTCGAGACCCCGCTGGATGAGGCCGTGAGCCTTTCCCGCCGCCTGGGCAACCGCGTGCTGCTCAAGCGGGACGACCTGCAGCCTGTGTTTTCCTTCAAGCTGCGCGGCGCCTACAACAAGATGGCCCGTCTTTCTCCCGAAGAGCTGCGCCGCGGCGTCATCGCCGCCTCGGCCGGCAACCATGCCCAGGGGGTGGCCCTGGCCGCCCGCCGTCTGGGATGCGAAGCCGTCATCGTCATGCCCGTGACCACGCCCGCCATCAAGGTGGATGCCGTGCGCCGTCTGGGCGGACAGGTGGTGCTGTTCGGTGAGTCTTTCAGCGATGCCTGGCGGCATACGCTGGATCTCATCAAGGAGACCGGCTACGTGTTCATCCCGCCTTTTGACGATCCCGATGTCATTGCCGGACAGGGCACCATCGGCATGGAGATCCTGCGTCAGCATCCCGACCCCATTCACGCCATTTTCGTGCCCATCGGCGGGGGCGGACTTGCCGCCGGCGTGGCCGCCTATGTGAAGAACCTGCGGCCCGAGATCCGCGTCATCGGTGTGGAACCCGTGGACTCCGACGCCATGCGCCGTTCCATCATGGCCGGGCATCGTGTGGAGCTCAAGGACGTGGGCCTGTTCGCCGACGGCGTGGCCGTGAAGCTGGTGGGCGAGGAGACCTTCGCCCTTTGCCGCGACCTGCTGGACGACATCATCACCGTGGACACGGACGCCATCTGCGGCGCCATCAAGGATATCTTTGAAGATACCCGCGTGGTGGCCGAACCGGCCGGTGCGCTGGCCCTGGCCGGTCTGCGTGCCTATGCCCGCGCGGGCAACCTGCGCGACACCACCCTGGTGGCCGTGGTCAGCGGCGCCAACATGAATTTCGACCGTTTGAGCCATGTGGCCGAGCGTGCGCGCTTCGGTGCCAACCGCGAAGCCCTGCTGGGCGTGACCATCCCCGAGAAGGCGGGCAGCTTCCGCCAGCTGGTGCAGGCCATCAGCAGCCGCAACATCACCGAGCTGTGCACCCGCTTCGCCGACCCGGTCAACGCCCATGTGCTGGTGGGCATCGACATCAAGAACAGCGACGAGGTGGCCTCCGTGCTGGAAGACCTGCGGGCTGCCGGTTTCAGCGCCTGCGACCTTACGGACAACGAACTGGCCAAGCTGCACCTGCGCCATATGGTGGGCGGCAACGCGCCCCAGGTGCACAACGAACGCCTGATCCGCTTCTTCTTCCCTGAGCGGCCCGGCGCCCTGCTCAATTTCATGGACGCCATGCGCGTGACCTACAACTTCACCCTGTTCCAGTACCGCTACCACGGGGCGGACTTCGGCCGCGTGCTGCTGGGGGTGGAAGTTCCCGAAGAGCGGCGCGAGGACTTCGAGGAGTTCCTGGCCCGCGTCGACCGCATGGGCTACCCGCATGTGGATGAGACCGACAACCCGGCCTACAAGATGTTCCTGGGCTGGCATCACGACAACTAACGGATGCCGGTCTGCACGGACAGACCATGATGCTTGTCGGGAGGCCGCTCCTTCGGGGGCGGCCTCCTGCTGTTCACAGGCTCCGGAGATCCCGGCGGCAACAAGGAGAGCACGGGAGGGCTGAGAGAGACCCGGCAGCGCGGCTCCTTTGCGGACTATCCTGATGCCTGCATCGTCCCTCCCCGGGCCGGGGGAGCTTTCTCCGCCTGTCCCTGCCTTCCGGGCCGTCGTCATTGACAAGCCGGGACAGTTGGCCGAACATGGACAAAACCGGTATCGTCAACTTTTTACCGTCTGGCAGGACGCTATGATTCGTATTCAGGAAATTCTCGACAAGGTGGCGGCCAACAACCATGATGCCAATCTGGAGCTGATCCAGAAGGCCTACGTGTTCGCCGCCACAGCTCACGCGGGGCAGACGCGCCTTTCGGGCGAGCCCTATCTGTCCCATCCGCTGGCCGTGGCCTATACCCTGGCCGACATGGGCTTTGACGAGCCCACGGTGGCGGCGGGCCTGCTGCACGATACGGTGGAAGACACCGGCACCACCATCGAAGAGATCGACGACAAGTTCGGCGAAGACGTGGCCGACATCGTGGACGGTGTCACCAAGATCAGCATGATCGTCTTCGAGAACAAGGAAGAGGCGCAGGCCGAGAACATCCGCAAGATGATCCTGGCCATGAGCCACGACATGCGCGTGCTGATGGTCAAACTGGCCGACCGCCTGCACAACATGAGCACCCTTGATTTCCAGAAGCCCCACAAGCAGCGCCGCATCGCCCAGGAGACCATGGACATCTACGCGCCTCTGGCCAACCGTCTGGGCCTGTACCTGCTCAAGCGCCAGCTGGAGGACCTGAGCTTCAAATACCTGCGGCCGGACATCTACAACCAGATCGACCACTGGCTGGACGCGCATCAGGTGGTGGAAAAGCAGATCATCGAAAAGGTGGTCTCCCTCATCCAGGATCTGCTGGCTTCCAACGGTCTGGAAGGGCAGGTCTACGGGCGCATCAAGCACAAGTACAGCATCTACAAAAAGATGCAGTCCCAGTCCCTGACCCTGGACGAGATGCACGACATCATGGCCTTCCGCGTGCTGGTCAAGGACATCCGCGACTGTTACGCGGTGCTCGGTCTGGTACACTCGCAGTGGAAGCCGGTGCACGGGCGCTTCAAGGACTATATCTCCATGCCCAAGGCCAACGGCTACCAGAGCCTGCATACCACGGTCATCGGGCCCGAGGGCGAGCGCATCGAGATCCAGATCCGTACCGAAGAGATGCACCGGCAGGCCGAACACGGTGTGGCCGCGCACTGGCTGTACAAGGAAAAGGGCCGGGTCAACTCCAAGGACCTGGAACAGTTCTCCTGGCTGCGCGAGATCTTCGAGCGCCAGGGCGACGAAGCGGACTCGCGCGAGTTCATGCATTCGCTCAAGCTGGACCTGTTCAAGGACGAGGTCTACGTCTATACCCCTGCCGGTGACGTGAAGGAACTGCCCGAAGGCGCCACGCCGCTGGACTTCGCCTTCCACATCCACAGCAAGGTGGGCCATCATTGCGCCGGGGCCAAGATCAACGGCCGCCTCATGCCGCTGGGCACGCCGCTCAAGAACGGCGACATCGTGGAGATCATCACCGATCCTTCGCGCAACCCCAATCGCGACTGGCTCAAGATCGTCAAGACGGCCCGCGCCCGCAGCCGCATCCAGCGCTACCTGCGTACCGAGGAACGCGCCCATGCCCTGGCCCTGGGCCGCGACATGCTGGAAAAGGAAGGCCGCAAGGTCAACCTCAATGTGGCGCGCGCCCTGAAGGACGGTCAGCTGGCCATCGTGGCGCAGGAGATGAACTTCGAGAACGTGGACGAGCTGGTGGCTTCGGTGGGCTATGCGCATATCACGCCGCGCCGTGTGCTCAACAAGCTCTATGCCGTCCTGCATCCCGATAATGCCGCAGCCGCGGAACCGGCCACGCCCACCATCAAGGAAAGCAAAGAAGCCGCCAAGCGCAAGAGCGACGGCGTGGGCATCTCCGGCTGTGACGGCGTGCTCATGCGTTTTGCCAAGTGCTGCAACCCGGTGCCGGGGGACCCCATCATCGGTTACATCAGCCGCGGCATGGGCGTCACCGTCCACCGTGCGGACTGTCCCAATGTGGCCAATATGGAGCCGGAGCGCCTCATCTCCGTGCATTGGGACGGCGAGGAGGAAAAGCCCTACGAGGCCGGCATCTTCATCCTGGCCCAGAACCGCAGCGGCGTGCTGGCGGGCATCGCCCAGCTCCTGGCCCTGCAGGGCATCAACATCACGGCGCTGTCTTCGCGGGCGCTGGTGGACGGCCGGGCCGAACTGCGCCTGACCGTGGAAGTGTGCAACGCCACCCAGCTCTACGATGTCATCGAGGCCATCCGCGGCCAGTCCGGCATCCTCGAAGTGGTGCGCGACACCGAAGAAGCCTAGCCCAGCCCGCCCGGCTGCCGTGGCGCAGCCTTTCAGCGAACATACGCAGGGGACACCGCAAGGTGTCCCCTTTTTCGTGGGCCATCCCGCGACAGTTTTGGGCAACTATTTGCCAGGAACAGGTCTGTACCCGGCAGCCGGGGCGGCGTATCCCGGTAAGCACAGGACAAAGGTCCGTTGCCCGGACGGGATCTGCCGGAAAAGGGCGGAGCCTTCCGGTCTGCGTCGACGGGGAGCAGGAGGCATCTTTGCGTTCCCCGCTATGCGGCAGCGGGCCGTCTTTCTCATGCCGGGGCATCCGGCACAACCGTTGAAGATATCGTGGGGAACACCATGGACAGGATGCAGAAAGCGGAAGCGTACAGGAAGGAATTGGGCAAGACGGGGGCCCCGGCACTGGCCGGGACGGATCCCGAACTGGCGGCTATCCGGGAGCGCCTGGAATATGGCGAGATCGCCGGACAGGGCTGCCTGGATGCGCGTCAGCGCCGCCTCATCACCCTGGTCGTCCTGGCCGCCATCCAGACGCCGGAGGGGATAGGGGAGGAGACACGGGCCGCCCTGCATCAGGGCGTGCGTCCCGAAGAGATCCGCGAGGCCCTGTACCAGTGCGCGCCCTATATCGGCTTCCCGCGGACGGAGGCGGCTCTGCGCCATGCGGATGCCGCCCTGGAGGCCGCCGGTATCGCCCTGCCCCTGCCTGAAGGCGGCACGGTGAGCGAAGAAGACCGCTTTGAAAAAGGCCTTGCCGTACAGACCGGTATTTTCGGGGATGCCATCAGCAAGATGCACGCTTCGGCCCCTGAAGGACAGCGGGAGATCCTCGTCCGGCATCTTTCCGCGTTCTGCTTCGGCGACATCTATACGCGCACGGGGCTTGATCTGCCGCTGCGGGAGCTGCTGACCTTCTGCATCATCAGCGCGCTGGGCGGCTGTGAGGCCCAGGTCAAGGCCCATGTGCAGGGCAATGCCGCCGTGGGCAACGGCAAGCAGCTGCTGGTGGATGCCCTGCTGCAGATGCTGCCCTGCATCGGCTTCCCCCGCACGCTCAACGCCCTTGCCTGCGTCAACAGCGTGCTGCCGGAGGCCTAGAGCACCGGGCAGGAGGATAGCGTCCCCGCGCGCCCCGGCTGTGTTCCTGTTGCCGGGGCATGCGGGAATGACGGGATGGTCTTGAGGCCAGGAAGGCGCGGCCCTACGAGGACGGGCCGCACTGGCGCGGAACAGGGCCGGCCCGCAGGCGGATGACGCGGACGTATCCTAAAGGCCGCCCGCCCCGGCTTCGCCCAGAGGCGCAAGCGTGCGTTTCCGCTGGATGTCCCGGTGGGGCGGTTCGCCGAACATGCGTTTGTACTCCCTGCTGAACTGGGTCACGCTCTCATAGCCTACGGAAAGGGCCGCCGAGGCCGCGCGCATGTCTTCCATGAGCATCAGGCGCTGGGCCTCGTGCAGCCTGAGCTGTTTGAGGTATTGCAGGGGGCTCAGTCCGGTGACGGTCTTGAAATGACGATGGAGCGTGGACAGTGCATTGCCCGTCCCTTTGAGGACAGCGACATCGAGGGCGCATTTATGG
>OGZK01003522.1_pt1 | contig 12171 bp, 8 predicted proteins | sample 1576791 | NCBI WGS metagenome assembly OGZK01 (sample SAMEA3541556, study PRJEB24748) | human gut metagenome | biome: human gut; feature: human-associated habitat; material: faeces | place: China | collected 2012
GGACGTTTAGACGCAAGAAGGACGCTGAAGAGCTTAGTTGCGGATTTGAGGTTATACATATATGCCATGTCTACATAGAAACTTTCACCACGATAGCCACAACCCAATGTATAATTATTAGTAGCACCCGGATTAGAAAATTCCGTATCAGTACGCATTGAATTTACAGGAAGATACTTAAAAGCATCTGATTTCAAAGGAGCAGTAATATGATTATATCCTAAACGGAATGCAAATTCCGGTGCTAACTTAAATTCAGCTCCAACACGGAGTGTATGAACTGCCTTCATCATTGCTTTAATGTCTGCAGTCTGTCCCAATTCATATCCGTCCGGATCTTTCATTTTAGCTGAAGACCGTTTTGAATATTCATATTCAACTCCCAATGCTACAGAAGAAGCAATAGTATATCCCATACTTGCATTAAACTTCCACGGAGTTATTAACTTATATTCATATTCTCCTTCAGTATCATTTCCACGGGCATCATAAGGTTTGGTAATGCCACGTGTAGTCTCATTCAAATCAAAATTAATATAAGCAGTATTCCGCTCCTTCAAACTAAAGAAAGTCGGAGTATGTACAGCAGCACCAATACGAAATGAGGATGACTCAAAAGGACGAAGAATAAAACCAAGTTTAAAATCAACTCCGCTACCATCTACCCAGAAATCATTTCCTAAAGTATATCCTCCGTGACCGTTTCCGTCCTTATCAGTAAAGTCTTCATTATATTCACTAGTCCTGTCATAGTTTACACTGTAAAGTCCTAACGTGGCTCCAACATAAAAACGATCATAAAAATTCAGTGCACCATTCAAATCAAAAGAATGGATACCTCCACTTTCTTTCGAACGATAAGACTGACTCACAGCATCTCCTGCCTGGAAATAGGGCACATATCCCTCAAAAGGAGGTTCTGCATCCGGATTCTTCGGATCTACTTCTCCATAAACAGGATTCACTAAATGTGCATTATATCCCATGATACCCAACCAAGGCAATTCAGGATTCTGAAAAGCATCATCGCTCCTCAAAGCAGCTTCCGTGAACGGATCAAAGTCTCCGTATGAATCAAAGTTCACCATATTAGCCATCTGAACTGTTTGAGAAGTATTGAATACTCCACTCACCAGCATACTTCTATTGAAGGACTTCATTTTGCGATAATTGAAACCAAAGTTGGCAAATCTCAAAGCAGTTGTATTTCCTATTTTTGTAGAGAATACAAATCCGGCATTATCAAATGAGCCATGAAACTTATCAAGACTTGCCCCATTCGCTTTCACTCCTGTATTATCAAAGCCAAATGAAACCATAACATCATTACTGCGATAAATTCCGATACCGGCAGGATTGGTTCCCATAGTGGTTATATCTCCACCTAAAGCTCCCATGGCACCGCCCATACCTACAAAGCGGGCAGTTCCATTTAAATCACTTCCCATCCATCGATTTGCATCATAGATAGTTGTTTGAGCATTTAGAAATCCTACACTTATCAAAAGAATACAAATCGCTAATATTCTATTACTTTTCATAATCAATCTCTTTTGAAATTATAAACTATCTTCTATAGCTACCACCAGAACTACGTGAAGAACCACCACCGCCGCTACTACGTGAAGAACTGCCACTGCTGCCAGAACTACGAGAATAACTACCGCTACTACCTGATGAATAGCTACTTCCACTACTTCTTGAATAACTACCTGAATTAGAAGAGCGGGATGATGATCTGTCAGGCGTATAACTTCTTGATGGAGAAGTGGAACTTCCACGTGAATAGCTACTACTGCTACGGCTACTATTTGTTCCGGAACTTCGCGTCGAACTATTACTTCTATTATAAGAGGAACCAGAATTGCGTGTACTAGTACCAGAAGTACGTGTACTGCTTGGACGTGTATACGTTTCTGTATTTCTACGAGAGTATGAACTTCCTGAACGAACAGAGCTATTGCTACCGCTACGAGTATAATCGCGAGTACCTACAACTCTGCTATTTGTACCTGTACTACCTGAACGGCGAACACTTTGTCCAACAGAAGAATTAGCAGGTCTGGTAGTTGATGAACCGACACCTCTTCTGTAAGAAGTAGAATTATAATTTCTCGAACCAGAATAATAGGAACGATTATTACCATTAATCACACTACGTCCGGCATAATAAGGTCTTCCACCTCCGCCCCAGCCCCAGCTAGGACCACCGTGCCAGTGGTGATGATGTCCCCAATATCCGCCGCCATACCAGCCACCCCAGTAGCCGCCGCCCCAATAACCGGGGTAATATCCCCAAGAGTAGTAAGGACGATTCCATCCCCAGCCATAGTTCCATCCCCAGCCGTAAGAGCCATAACGCCAATCCCACCAAAGCGGGTTACTGAACGTCGGGAATGCATAAGCATACATACCATCGGTATATACGTTCCAGTCCCATGAGTTCGGACCGTAAACTACATCCCAGTACAACGGACTGCTGATACTGATAGCGAAACGCGGATTGCGGAAACGGATGATACGTTCAGCGTATTCATAGTCGTCTTCCGTACCATTGAATTCGCCCGTCACCCATTCTCCGTCCAAATCCGGATTAGATTTTTCTTTTATATATAAGGTATCATTATCCATTACGAATTCATTTTCACGTGCATCGTAACGGCGGTTATATTCATCCACATCCCGTGTTCTTCCCTTACGGTCCTGAACAACTACTGTAGTACCCGGTGAAGTATAGATGTTAGTCGTCACCTGTTTCTTCGGTTCCTTCTTAACTGGAGTTTCTTTCTTCTCCTGTTTGTCTTTAGAAGGTACGAAGTAAAGGTCGTCATCAACGCTTTGTGCAAAGATACCTATCGGAAGGCACAAGGCAAATAGCAAGAAATAAACAATCTTTTTCATATCATCTCGGTTTATGTAATTACTTAAACTTATTTACGTTACAAAGATAAGGAAGAGATTTTTCGTCCGAGGGAGATTTTCCCCAAAGGATAATAGGGAAATCCCTATTTCTAACTATCTTTGTAGAAGATACAACGCTCACCGGCATAAAGTTCAGGCAAACTTGACTTTCTATACCCGGATTGCTGTATCTTTGCACATTATTCACCAGCATTAAAAACAACTATGAAGTATTTTGAGTTCACATTCCGCACCCAGCCTTGTACCGAAACCGTCAATGACGTACTGGCTGCCATACTGGGTGAAGTCGGATTTGAGAGTTTTGTTGAATGTGAAGGCGGACTGACCGCATATATCCAACAGACATTGTGTGATGAAAACGCCATCAAGATTGCCATCAACGAGTTCCCCCTACCCGATACGGATATTACTTATACATATACCGAAGCGGAAGACAAGGACTGGAACGAGGAATGGGAAAAGAATTTCTTCCAACCCATCATTATCGGAAACCGATGTGTGATCCACAGCACTTTCCACCAAGATGTCCCCAAAGCGGAATATGACATCGTCATCAATCCTCAAATGGCCTTCGGAACAGGACATCACGAGACTACCAGCCTCATCATTGAAGAATTATTGGACAGCGAACTGAAAGATAAATCCCTGCTCGATATGGGCTGCGGAACTTCGATTCTTGCCATCCTCGCACGTATGCGGGGCGCACGTCCCTGTACGGCCATCGACATTGATGAATGGTGCGTACGAAACTCCATCGAAAACATCGAATTGAACCACGTAAACGATATTGCCGTATCAGAAGGAGATGCCTCGTCGCTTGCAGGAAAAGGACCTTTCGACGTTATCATTGCCAACATCAACCGGAATATATTACTAAATGATATGAAGCAATATGTTGCCTGTATGCATACGAATTCCGAACTCTATATGAGTGGATTTTATGTAGACGACATTGCCGCCATCCGCGAAGAAGCGGAGAAGAACGGACTGACTTTCGTTCATTATAAAGAGAAGAATCGTTGGGCAGAAGTGAAATTTATTTATAAAGGATAAGATCCAACAAATATCTTTAAAAGAGAAAGCTCCCTTATCATTAAGAGATATAAGGAAGCAAGCAAAAATCGCAGTCGATATACGCTATAAACAAGCGTAAGGCTCCAGATTAATGCAGAAAAAAAATAGTGACGGTATATGCTTGGGATAGTGACGCTATCCATAGCATATACCGTCACTATTTGCATTGGATAGCGTCACTATCTTATAAAGAGAAACAAAGTCGTTACGCGAACTCTTTTTTGACCTGTTGGCACCATGCTTTGATTTTCTTTTCCGCCTGTTCGGACTGATTATCCAAATCGACAACCAACCCGCACCACTGCTCGCCACGTAAAGCCTTGGAACGTTCGAAAGTGTAACCTTCGGAAGAAGTAAAACCGACCAAAGTAGCCCCATCCCCTTCAAAAACTTCTGCCAGCAGACCGATTCCATCTGCAAAATTTTCCGGATAACGTATCTGATCTCCCAAACCGAAGATAGCAACCTTCTTACCTTTCAATTTCATTGTCCGGAGTTCCGGCAACAGTTCGTCCCAATAAGTAGGAAGTTCTCCGTCAAACCAGGTGGAAGCACCCACAATGAAGCAGTCATAAGCTGCAAAATCATTCTGCCAGGCCTGCTCGATAGGCACTACTTCTATCTTGTCTTCACCAAACTCTTTCTGTATTTTCTCTGCCACCCAACTCGTTCTTTCGGCTTTGGTAGCATAAAACAAACCTATCTTTTTCATAATTCCTATCTTTTAATATTCCAATAATTTCCGTGCAGCTTCGTATATCTTAGCTTCGTCCGGCAAAATTTCTTTTTCCAATATCGGATTGAAACCGACGGGAGTAAACGTAGAACCGACACGCTGCACCGGTCCGTCAAGATAACGGAACATTTCCTCACCAATCATTGCTGCAAGCTCCGCACCGAAACCGGAGAATACTTTATCTTCATGTACAACCAATGCTTTGCTGGTCTTCTTGACCGATTCAAAGATTGCCTCTTTATCCAGCGGAATCAGAGAACGAATATCGATCACTTCTACTTTCCAACCACCCTCTTTCTCCAATCGTTCGGCAGCATGCAGACAGAAATGGGTCGTATTTCCGTATGTGATAATACTCAAATCCGTACCCTCACGGCGGATACGTGCTTTTCCGAAAGGTACTTCAAAGTCTTCCGGCACCACAGTGGCGGCTTCTACCGAATTATACAATGCTTTCGGTTCGAGAAACAAAGTAAATCCCTTAGAGCGCATACTAGTACGTAACAATCCAGCTGCATCATCGGCAAAAGAAGGGCAGACAATTCGTGCTCCCGGCAATGTAGTCAAAGCTCCTTCTATATTTTGAGAGTGATACAACCCTCCACCGATATAACCTCCGGAAGCCAACCGCAGCGTTATATTCGGGGCAAACTTACCATTGCTACGCCAATACTCATGCGTACATTCTACATATTGTTCTACGGCAGGCCAGAAGTAATCAGCAAACTCTGCTCCCTCTATCACGACATGGATTTTAGGATCAAAGCGGCTCATTCCGTTGGCGGTGCCTACAATATAATCTTCGGCAATCGGCGCACTGAACACACGGGCTTCGCCGAATTCCTGCTGCATCCCTTTGGTGACATTAAACACGCCGCCTTTCTCTCTGTTTGCTACGTCCTGTCCCCAGATAAACGTATCGGGATTGTAGCGGAATTCGGCTTTCAATGTCTCGTTAATGGCATTTACCAGGAAGGTCTTTTCGCCCTCTGCTTCATGAGTACCTTCTTTGTACTTCTGGGGTTGATAAGGTTCGGGTATCACAAAATCGTAGATGCTCTTAGGATCAGGATCGGGAGCAGCTAACGCTTTTCGGTTGGCAGCCGACAGTTCTTTCTTTGCGTCAGCTTCGATCTGTTGCAACTCTTCTTCTGTCAGGCGTTTGTAACGCAACAACATCCGGCGGAATTTCATCAGCGGATCGGCATCTTTTACGTATTCCAGTTCGTTCTCATCCCGGTACAGGGTATGTTTATCCGAGTTGGAATGGGAACCGATACGAACACAGTTGGCCTGCACAATCACCGGGTTACGGGTTTCCCTTGCATATTCGTGAGCTTCGGTCATGGCATTCATCGAATCGAATACATCTTTTCCATTGCAATAGATGATTTTCAGGTTCTTGAAACCGGAGAAGTTCTCGGCTACTTTGCGGTTGGCTGTCTGTTCCGATTTAGGGACAGAGATACCATATCCGTTGTCCTGTATCACAAAAATGACAGGAAGACGTTCAAGGCTGGCGCCATTGATAGCCTCATATACAAATCCTTCGGAAGTGGCAGATTCTCCGTGAGAAGTGATGGCGACTCCTTTATGTCCATAATATACCATTGCCCGTGCCACACCTGCCGCATGAAGGTCGTGTGTACCCGTTGCAGAAGAAATGTTTTCGATGTGCCATTCCGGTTTGGCGAAATGGTTCGACATGTGACGTCCGCCGCTGCCCGGGTCTGTCGCTTTCGAGATACCATTCAGGATGATTTCTTCCGGAGTCATTCCGGCAGAAAGTACAGTCAGCATATCGCGGTAGTAAGGAAACAGGAAGTCTTCGCCCAAAGTGAATACCTGACCGATGGCAAGCTGAATACCATCATGCCCCGCGTAAGGAGCATGATAAGACCAACCCAAAGATTGTAGCAGGTATGACGGTGCTTTTTCATCCAAAGCACGCCCCAATGTCATCAGATGATACCACTTTTTCAGGGTTTCTACATCTGTTGTTTTTATATCATATTTCTTTTTCATAGTGAATGAAGTTCTTAATGAGTGAAACAATCAGTTATCAGCCTTGCCAGTTTTCGAGGTAGTCGGCTATAAAGTGAAGGAAGTTACCTCCCAACATTCCGTCTACTACCCGATGGTCATAAGACAAAGACAGATACATTTTATGGCGGATGGCAATCGTATCGCCTTCCGGTGTTTCTATCACAGCAGGTTTCTTTTCAATATATCCTACTCCCAAAATAGCAACCTGCGGCTGATTAATTATCGGTGTACCGAACAGGCTCTTGAACGTTCCGAAATTGGTAATGGTAAATGTACCGCCATCAATATCTTCCGGCATTAATTTATTATCCCTTGCTTTCAGGGCTAAAGAGTCAATGGCAACTACCAGGCCATTCAGATTCAAACGATCGGCGTCATGCACCACAGGCACAATCAGATTTCCATCATTCAGAGAGACAGCAATACCTACATTGATATGTTTCTTAAAAAGGATATTATATCCGTCTACTGACACATTCACTTGAGGATAGGCTGCCAATGCTTTCGCTACGGCCTCGGTTATCACAGGCATATAAGTCAACTTCACTCCTTCGCGACGGAAGAAAGCATCTTTATTCTTTTCGCGCCAACGCACCAGTTTGGTGACGTCTACTTCTACCACATTGGTTACATGAGGAGATACTTTCTTAGACATAACCATGTGGTCGGCAATAATCCGGCGGACACGATCCATCTCTTTCACTTCAACTCCAGGCATGGCAACAGGAGCAGACGATTTGGATGAAGTAGCAGCCGACTGTGTAGCAGGGGCAGATGCAACCGGAGACGTTTTCGGAGTTATCTGTTCGGGAGCAACAGCCACCGATGGTTTGCTTGTAGCCGGAGCAGCAACGGCAGAGGCTGGCTTCTGTTCAGCCATATCTCCTCTTTTCTTCTTTTCAATATAGTCTTTTATATCTTTCTTACTCAACCGCCCTTCATAACCCGTACCTTGTATAGCATCCAACTCTTCTTTCGGAATCTTAGCCTCCCGCGCCAACTGAATCACAACAGGAGAATACCAACGTTCTTCCTCAACAGCAACGGGTTTGGATGTATCAACGGGGGTTGATGCAGTATTCACTGATTGATTCTTAGCAGTGTCCGTTGATGATTGCGATGTTCCGGAAACATCAGCAGCAACCTGGCCAGCATCGGCTCCTTCATTTGCAGTACCTTCGCTTGCCGGCTCTGTACCGGATGCTTCTTCGCCATCCAAATCAATAATGGCGACAACTGTTCCTACAGCAACCGTGTCACCTTCCTTATATAAAATCTCCACCACTTTTCCCGCTACGGGAGAAGGGATTTCCGCACTTACTTTAGCAGTATTCACTTCAAAAAGCACATCGTCTTCCTGAATCATGTCACCCACCTTTACAGACCAAGAGACAATGGTCCCTTCGGTTATACTCTCGCCCAACTTAGGCATTTTTATTTCGAATTTTGACATAGACAGTAATTTTATTATTCAACCTTAGATATATTACAACAATGGGCTGAAATAGAAAGTTTTAAGTTAAGTAAATTTTAACCGGAGGCCAATCGGTACAACCAAGCATCAACGGCTATATATCCACTCTTTCTGAATATATTTCTCCTCCCGAAGCTGATTGACAGCTTCTATCTCCTCCTTAGTGAAAGCTCTGACAGATTGCGACTTACTGAAATACTGAAAAGCCTTTTCTTTGAAATCAGTGACAGTCCCCGCCGGCAAATGCCTGCGAATATTAGTTACCTCACTCCGAACGGAAGGAACAGCATATACAGACGATAACGTTTCATCATCGACCATCGGTTCCGGATTCAATGCTTCATGTAACGCTGTAAGATCTGTATCATACAATAGCGTGCAATGATACAATACCCGATCCTTGTACAGGCATTGCGCACTTCCTGATATTTTCAATCCATTCAGATAAATTCCCAATCGTTCGCCTCCTGTTGCCATCACTCCCATAGAGTTCAGGAAATCCAACGTCCGCTGCAAATACGTGACAAACTCCGGCAAGCGGGGAGTCGTTTCTATAAAAGTCAGATTGACATTGCCCAAATCATGGTACACTGCTCCCCCACCGGAAAAACGACGGGCAATATGTACCTGCTCCCGTTCGGCCCATTCCTGATCGACTTCCGACCGTAACCGTTGATGCTTCCCTATTACCACAGAAGGAGTGTCCTGCCAAAGCATGAAAATGTCTTCATTTCCCTGCTTCAACAGATATTCTTCTGCAGCCAAGTGAAAGTAAATATCAGTAAACGGACTATAGATACATCGAATCATAGGTCAGACAGAATAAGAGTTAAAACATAATCTCGTGATAAATCTCTCCGACCGTAGGATGCGGGAATACAGTCTTCTGAAATTCTTCCACCGTATAGCCTCTCTGAATAGCAATACCTGCGATCACAATAAGTTCCGACGCCGGATTTCCCAACATGTGGCAACCAATGATCTTCCCTTCTTCATCCTGAATCAGTTTACAAAGGCCGTTTCCCTGTTCATTCTCGGCTACAAACCGACCGGAATAAGCCATCGGTAATTTGGACACACGGTAAGAAAGTCCTGATTTTATCAGTTCTTCTTCTGTCTTTCCCACTCCTGCCACTTCGGGATTGGTATAAACAACTCCCGGAACACAATCGTAATTCATCCGGTCTTCCACTCCCAAGATATGATTGATAGCAACTTCCGCTTCACGAATAGCGGTATGTGCCAATAAAGAATAACCTGTAATATCACCGCAAGCATATACGCGGGGATGCGAAGTCAACAGATGTTCATCTACTTTGACCCCATTCCGATGCAATTCTATATTCAGCTTGTCCAGCCCCACTCCGGATAAATTTGCCTTACGGCCTACACTAAGCAAGATTTTCTCCGCTTCAATAGTGGAAACTTTGCCTTCTTTTTCTATCACGACTCCATGAGCGTTCACTTCCACTACTTTCGTATTCAAATAGAAAGTGACTCCCCGTTTGGCATATTCGGCGCGAAGCATACCGCTCGTTTCCTTATCCATCGCTCCCAAAATCTCCGGCATCATTTCTACCACATGCACCTTTACTCCCATACTATTGAAGAAAGAAGCAAATTCCATCCCGATCACTCCACCGCCAATAATAACCAGCGTCTTGGGAAGCTCTTTTATCTCCAACGCCTCCTTGGAAGTCCAATAACTGACTCCCGACAATCCCGGTATGGGAGGAATCACTGTATCGGAGCCGGTACATACCAGCAAGTATTTCACGGAATAGTTTTCTCCATCACAGGTGATGCGGATCATCCCCTCTTTCTCTCCCTCTATAAAAGCTTCTTTCTCCACGATCGTCACTCCGTAAGAATTCACAGTCATCTTCACGCCACCCGTCAACATTTTCACTGTTTTGTCTTTGCGGCTCATAATCTTGGATAAATCGAACGAAGGAGAATCGGCAGAAACGCCATATTTGGAAGCACTTTTAATGCTATCCAGTATTTTAGCAGAATATAACAAAGTTTTAGTAGGAATACACCCCTCATTGAGACACACTCCACCCATTGCCTTTTTCTCAAAAAGAACGGCTTTTAATCCGTTGGCCCCTGCCCGTTCGGCAGCTGTGTACCCGGCAGGACCACCACCAATAATAGCTATATCAAAATTCATAATCGTATCTTTTTTAGTAATAATACGATTATAACAAATGAGAGAAGAGATAAGTTGTTGGGAAAAGAAATACCTGTTACTTAATTGTCAGCTTTTTAAGTTCCTCTAACGAGCCATTGAACACGTTCAAGTCTACGTCTTCTTTGATGCCGGGAACACTTCCTACATCAGTATGTTGCCAAAAGTCCCATTTCCCCTGATACTTTACAGAGTCAACATAATAATGGGCAATCCAGTAAGGGTATGTATTGAAGATGGAATCGTCCAGATAACGGGTTTTAAATTTATAAGAAGTATAAAGAATAGGTTTCACTCCATAATGAGATTCCACCCGGTCCAGCCAGCGTTTAATGCCTTGCTGCAATTCCTTTTTTTCCTTCCGCCCGGTCACTTCCACATCAAGTACGGGAGGTAAATCACCCGTGTCTAGTTTCACCGTACGAATAAAGAAGTCCGCCTGTTTCAAAGCATCCGTACCAGGAATATAAAAATGATAAGCACCACGGATAAATCCATGATTACGGGCATTGGCGAAGTTCGCCTCAAAGGTTGTGTCGTTATGATCTCCTCCTTCTGTTGCTTTCATAAAAACGAAATGCAAAGGAGTAGCCGTCTCTTTATTTTGCAACAGTCTTTTCCAATCAATCTTTCCCTGGTAATGAGAAATGTCAATACCATGAATATCATATCCATCAGGGATACAAACTCCGTATTCCTTTAAACCATGACAAGGTTTCCATCGATAAGCATAAGGACGGATAAAGAAATAGTAGAATACAACGGAAAAACAACCGATAATCACCACTGCCAAAATGTTACGAATCCAGACAGGCATCACAGTTCGATGCTTCATCTGTTCCTTTTTTGAGGTACGGGAAGTTTTGGAAGAAGAGGTCGTTCCCTTTTTCTTGGTAGTGGAAACAGTTCTTTTCTTCTGTACGGCAGACATCGGGTTGTTGCGTTGCGGCATTTACTTTAAACGATCAATGTTTTTAGAGATAGGCACGGATTACGCGAATTAACACGGTTTTTTAGTTATTTCTTATAAACCGTGTAGTCCGTGTAATCCGTGCCTGAAAGAATCTTTCATTGCAGCTGTTATTGCAACTGTTACATCAACAACTGCTCTGAAGTGTATTTATTTAGCTTGTTCCAGCTGCAAAGTCTTAGTTGCCTGGTCGCAAACCTCTGTAGGACCGAAGTACTGGATCGGACCCGGATATACATAATCCGTTTCGATAGCCCAACGATCACGTTGCGCAGCAAATGCCTTGAAAGGAGCGCCATCCAGTTTCACCAATGCTTTCTGGATAACCGGTTTCATTTCACCGTGGCGACGTTCCATGTTCATCATCATAGTGATAGGCACACCACCAGCAATCCATTCGGCAGCAGGAGCTGTTGTGTTGCGTACAGAAGACATATAACCAGTCTTACCGTTAGCAATCAACATAGAGGCTGTGTAACCCAGAGAGTAGCAATAGTCAGCGTCAAAGTTTGACGGAGCAGCACAACGTCCTTCATAACCGAAGAAGTGGTGTTGAGCAGCAAATTTACCAACATACTTGCCTTCTTCTTTCCATGCAGCCAACTTAGTAGCTACCATTTCAGACAACAGTTTTTCTGTTTCGATCAGTGATACCTGAACGTTTCCGTGCGGGTCACGATCCAAAGTCAGCTGGCGGGCAACGCCTTCCGGCAGACTTGCATAGATAGCAGAGTTTTCCGGAGAAAGTTTGCGGATGA
>OGZK01003535.1_pt1 | contig 12132 bp, 10 predicted proteins | sample 1576791 | NCBI WGS metagenome assembly OGZK01 (sample SAMEA3541556, study PRJEB24748) | human gut metagenome | biome: human gut; feature: human-associated habitat; material: faeces | place: China | collected 2012
GGCGCACAACGCCGCGGGCGTCATGGCGGGCTCGGGGCTGAACACGACCGCGTGGTGCGTGATGCCGGCGCTGCGCAGCTCGCGGCGCATGACGCGCGCAAACGGGCAGCCGCTCGTCTGACTGATGTCGCAGAGTTCAAACCGGCTCGCGTCCATCTTGTTGCCGGTGCCGAGCGCCGACACGATCGGGATGCCGCGCGCGTGCGCGGTGCGGATCAGATCCACCTTGCACGACACGAGGTCGATGCAGTCGGCAATATAATCATACTCCGTGTCGAAAAACCGCTCCCGCGTCGCCGCCTCGTAGCGCTCGGCGCGCGCGTCGACGGCGATGCTGGGGTCAATATCATGCACGCGCGCGGCCATGACGGCCGCCTTCGGCTGGCCGATCGTGGAGTGCAGCGCGCAGCACTGGCGGTTGAGGTTACTCTCGCTGACGGTGTCCTCGTCCACGAGCGTGAGCGCGCCGACGCCGGCGCGGGCCAGCGCCTCGGCGCACCAGCTGCCCACGCCGCCGAGGCCGAGCACGGCGACGCGGCTGCTGCGCAGGCGCGCGAGCGCGGCCTCGCCGAGGAGCATCTGCGTGCGGATGGTCTGCTCGGTCATCGCGCGTCCTCCCGCTCGAAGGTCACAACGAAGTCCGTGCCGTCATAGCCCGCCTCCGCGACCTCCCAGCCAGCCTTCTCCTCGATCTCGAGCGCGTCGGCAAGGGCGCGCGCGTCGAGCACGGTCGTGTCATAGCGCTGCGTTTTTGTCTTGATCATGGTGATCCCTCCGTGGAAACATGGAAACGTTGAAGCCCTGCTTTCAGATAGACGCAGAGCCGCCCGGCGGGCGGCTCTGTCGCATATCTTTCGCGTGTCTGATTTATCCGACGTACTTCATGCCCTTGAGCTCGGTGCTGGTCCAGCCGTCAAAGAACGTGCCCTCCCAGGCGTTGAAATCATCCGTGCGCAGCGCCTGATCGCCAAGGTAGTCGCAGTAGCGCTCGCCCTGGCCGACGTAATACACAAGGTGATAGCCGCAGTAGGAATCGCTCTCGTTAAAGACGATGCCCACATCGCCCGGCTTGCGCGCGGGATCGAAGCAGAAATCGTTGAACTCCTGCACCATCTGGCCCTTGTAGACGTTCTCGTACAGGCCGCCCTTCGTGTTCGAGCCGCTGTCCTGGCTGAAGGAGTTGGCCAGCTGCGCGAAGTCGTCCTCGGTCTGGTCGCTCTGCTCCCAGCGGGCGTAAACATCGTCGATCGCGGCCTTGGCTTTCTGCTTTTCCTCGTCGGAATACGTGCCGTCGCCGTCGCTGTCCTCCGCCTTGATGAGGATGTGGCGGACGTTGACGGTGTTGTAGGCATTATCATCGCGGCTCTCGAAGAGCACGACGTAGTAGCCGCTGTTTTCCTGCTCCACGACGGTCACGTCGTTGGCAGTGCGGTCGGCGCTGTAGAGCCAGTCGGCGTACACGGCGGAGCTGAAGTTCGAGCCCTTGGTATTGGCATTGTCCGTGACGCTCGGCGCGGTGCTCGTGCCGTCCTCGGACGTCTTGGCGGGAACATTGGCCGTGACGGCGGCAGTGAAGCTCTCCGCGTCATGCGTGGCGGCGGCGATCTTGTCGGCCGTGGCCTTGGCGGCCGCCATCGTGGCGTCCGTGGTCTTGGAGGTCGCGTTGCCGTCGTCGTCCGTGCTGTCCTCGGTATCCGCTTGGACGAAATAGTACTGATAGTTGAATGTATCGCAGCTGTTCTTATTCTCGGCGTAGCTGGCCGCGATCTCCTCGGGCGTATAGGTGTAGCTGTCATACTGCTGCTGCGAGTACTTCGTGGCGAGCTCGCTGCGCTCGAGCATATGGCGCACGACCTTTTTGGTCACGCCGTTGCCATAGGCCGCCTGCAGATACTTGCTGACGGAGTTGTACTTATACTGCTTGGCAGTGAGCTCGAGGTAGGAAAACTGCTCGTCGATCTCATGCTGATCGTCCTCGTCGAGCGTGACGCCGGCCTTCTGCGCGGCATCGCACAGCGCCGTGACCTGCACCAGATTCTTTTCGGCAGCATCCTTGAAATAATCGTCCCAGGTGTCGAAATCATCGCTGATGCGGCACTCCTGCTCATCGAGCGCCTTGCTGGTGTCGAGGCCAACGTAGCTCAGATAGCTGCCGTACTGGTTGCAGAACGTAAGGTAGGCGGAGCGGTAGGCATAATTGACCTCCGCCGAGGAATACTTCACATCGCCGACCTGCAGCGCGGGGCGCGCGGTGTAAAAAAGACTGGAGTTGCCGATCAGGATGGCGGCAACGAGCAGCACGACGATGATCGAGCCGACCGTCCACTTGATCTTGCTTTGCTTGCGCTCTTTGGCTTCCTTCTGCGAGGCGACCTGGCGGCGCTCCGTACCCAGCGCACGCTCGTCTGTGCGGCGCTTTTTGTCCTGGGATGCACTCATTCGTGATTCACCTTATCCTTTGAAAATAGTGTTGCCCGCGGAGACAGGCTCCGATTACGGAAAATATGCATAGATTATAGCGCAATCGGCCAATGGTTTCAAGTTCTTTCTATTTCCACGGCGCGGGTTCGTGCATTTTTTCGCACCGCAGCGCATAGAATGGCCATATGCGAATTCAACGGGAGGTGAAAACACATGGACCAGGATCTGGACGACTGGATCTTCGGCGGTCAGAGCGCCGCTCCGAGCGACCGCTGAACCGAAGCTGCTGCCGCTGTGCGCCGACGGACACGCACGGCGGTTTTCCTTTTGCGCGCCGCCGCAGAGGATCTGCCAGCGCCCCGCGTTGCAGGGGGGGCGTTGGCGCGAGGCAGGAAAATTCGGCGTTTTTGCCGAACATTCTGCCTGATTTTTGTTTATTAAATCATTGACAAAAAGAAAACGAACTGCTATACTGTAGGCAGAACCAGAGGAGAGCAGCAGCCCCTCACGAGGGGCAGCGCCTTTAGAATACAGGTTCAGCGGAATCGACGGAGGTGAGTCCGATGTACTGAATCGTCCGGAAGCAGACAGGGTTCTGTGACTCCGGAGTCGGCACGCAGTGGTGCGGAATCTTGCATACGCATTTCCCTTCACAGCGGTCGGAGTCCGCGTGCAGCGCAAAGGCCTCTGCACACGGCGGGAAAACGAAACAAAAAGGAGGTTCGGGTGATGGAACCGAACACGGCAGGATAGCCCCTTGTTCCGAGGTTGGAGCAAGGGGCTATCTATTATTCTGCGCAAAGCGCAGAATAATAGATAGCTTCATTTTCGATCAGGCGTCCTTGTCTTCATGCTTAATAGTTTACATAATTCTAATTTACATAATATTAGAAATGCCTTTGCGAAACAACAACTTACCTATCCTGTCACTGTGCACTACAAAGCGTTTTCTGTAAAAAATGATTTGCTTTTGTATCCAAACAGTTTACATAATTCGGTTCACATAATCACAATTCTTCGCACAGCAGTGCGATCACTGCTGTGGTGCAGCCGGTCAGGATGCTCAGGTCGGCCGCGTTCCAGATGATGCGCCGGAAAAACGGGATGACCGCCCGCGGCAGGTACACATAGTCCGTGACCGACCCGCGCGCCCAGCGCTCGATGAGATTGGCCAGCGCGCCGCCGAGCATCAGGCCCATGCCGATCTGCAGCGCCGTGCCGCCCCGGCGGCAGGCGCACACGGCCGCCACCGCCGCGAGCGCTGCGGCGGACGCAGTCTGCAGCGCGGCGGCCGCTCGCGGCTTTCGTGCAAACTTGCTGCACAGCAGGCCGCGGTTATGCGCCCGGCGCAGCTGCACGCGCTGCCCGATGCGCAGCGGGAACGTTTCGGGCGGCAGGGCGTTGATCTTCCGGCGGATAACCGCCTCGGCTGCCAGCACCGCCGCCGCCGGCACAATGGTTTTCCACATTTCGCTCCCCTCCTCGGGTCAGAGATGTCTGCGCGCATTGTAGCACAAATGCGCCTGTGTGAAAAGGTTCACAGGAAAAGTTTCCGTTTTGGGGTTTACAGGCGCGGCGGGATGGTGTAAGGTGTTTTCAGAGAAATGTAGTATAGATACGGATTAAGGTCGAGAAATTTTAGTCAAAAAGGAGAACCTCACAACATGGAACTGACGCAAAACCCGTCCGTACTGGAGCTGGTGCAGAAAACTGCCGAACTCACGACCCCGAAAGAGATCGTCTGGATCGACGGCTCGGAGGCCCAGCTCGAATCCCTGCGCAAGATCGCCGTGGAAACCGGCGAGCTCATCAAACTCAATGAAGAAAAGCTGCCCGGCTGCTATCTCAACCGCAGCGACGTCAACGACGTAGCGCGTGTCGAGGGCCGGACATTTATCTGCTCCAGGACCCGCGAAGAGGCCGGCCCCACGAACAACTGGATGGATCCGAACGAGATGAAGGCCAAGCTGCACGAGATTTTGCGCTGCGCCATGGCTGGCCGCACGATGTACGTCATCCCCTACTCGATGGGCGTGATCGGCTCCCCGTTTGCCAAGTACGGCATCGAGGTCACGGACTCGATCTACGTCGTGCTGAACATGGCCATCATGACGCGCATCGGCACGAAGGTGCTCGACGCGCTCGGCGACAGCAGCGACGTCATCCTCGGCGTGCACTCCAAGGTCACGCTCGATCCCGAGAACCGCTACATCGTCCACTTCCCGGAGGAGAACAAGATCATCTCCGTCAACTCCAACTACGGCGGCAATGTGCTGCAGGGCAAAAAGTGCTTCTCGCTGCGCATCGCCTCCGTGCTCGGCCGCCGCGAGGGGTGGCTGGCAGAGCACATGCTCATCCTCGGCATCCAGAACCCCAAAGGCGAAGTGCGCTATGTGACGGGCGCGTTCCCGTCTGCGTGCGGCAAGACGAACCTCGCCATGCTCATCCCGCCCGAGGGCTACCGCAAAAACGGCTGGAAGTGCTGGACCGTCGGCGACGACATCGCCTGGCTGCGCGTCGGCCCGGACGGCCGCCTCTGGGCCGTGAACCCTGAAAACGGCTTCTTCGGCGTTGCCCCCGGCACGAGCGAGAGATCTAACCCGAACGCGCTCGCCTCCACGAGCAAAAACACCATCTTCACGAACGTCGTGCTCAACGAGGACGACATGACCGTCTGGTGGGAGGGCATGACCAAGCAGCCGCCCAAGGGCCACCTGCGCAACTGGAAGGGCGAAGTGTGGGACGGCAGCGACGGCACACGCGGCGCGCACCCGAACAGCCGCTTCACCGCTCCGGCGGAGAACTGCCCGTGCATCAGCGAGGAGTTTTTCAAGGGCACAGGCGTGCCGATCAGCGCGATCATCTTCGGCGGCCGCCGCGCAAAGACCGCCCCGCTGGTCTACCAGTCCCGCGACTGGGCGCACGGTGTGTTCGTCGGCGCAACGATGGCGTCCGAGACGACGGCCGCCGCGACCGGCGCTGTCGGCGTCGTGCGCCGCGACCCGATGGCCATGCGCCCGTTCTGCGGCTACAACATGGCCGACTACTGGCAGCACTGGCTCGACATGGGCGAGAAGCTGCCGAACGCACCGAAGATCTTCAACGTCAACTGGTTCCGCACGGACGACAACGGCCGCTTCCTGTGGCCGGGCTTCGGCGACAACCTGCGCGTGCTCGAGTGGATCCTCAAGCGCTGCTTCGACGAGGTGGGCGCGGACGAGACGGTCATCGGCTACGAGCCGAAGCCCGAGGACATTGACCTCGACGGCAGCGGCGTGACGGTCGAGACGCTCAAGGAGCTGCTGACGCTCGACGCGAAGAGCTGGCGCGAAAACTGCGCGGGCATCCGCGAATACTTCGAGCAGTTCGGCGACAAGCTGCCGCACGAGCTGCGCGAGGAGCTCGAGGCGCTGGAAAAGGCGTTCGCCGAGTAACAGACACAAAAAACAACACCCGCTGTCCGGTCGGACAGCGGGTGTTGTTCTATTTTTGATGCGATCAAAACAGCAGCGACGCCGCGCCATACGTCACGACGGCGACGATGATGCCGGCCGTGACGACGCCGAGCGCAATCGGCGGGAAGGCCTCCTTGACGCGCATCTCCAACATGGCCGCGATGAGCGAGCCCGTCCACGCGCCGGTGCCCGGCAGCGGAATGGCCACAAAAATGAACAGGCCCCAGAAGCGCGCACGGCGCACGGTGTCCGACTTTTTGAGCGCGCGCTGCTCCATGCGCGTGACAAAGCCGTTGAGCCGCTCGCTCTTCGTGCGCAGCCAGGCAAAAATCTTGCGGATGAAGAGCACGATGAACGGCACCGGCACGAGGTTGCCGAGGATGGACACCGCGATGGCGATGCGGTAATCCAGGCCGTGCGCCACACCGATCGGGATCGCGCCGCGCAGCTCGAGCACCGGCACCATGGAGATGAGGAAGGTCAGGATGATCTTTCCAAACAGGCTGTTCCAAATCTTCAAATCACAAATCCTCCAAAAAGTTGCGTCAACGGCGGAAGCGGACGATCTTGCCCGCGCCGTCCAGAAGCGGCTTGCGGTTGAGCAGGAGCAGCAGCAAAATGCACACTGCCTGCGCGATCTTCCAGCCCGGAAGCTGCAGGACGATGAAGAGCGTCTGCACCGTCAGCAGGATGCAGTTTTCCGTGACGCCGACAACGTAAAACCGGAACGGGATGAACTTGCGCGCATCCACCGCCCGGATGACAAACACGACAAAATAGCTCACGCACGTGGCAATGGCCGCGCCCTGCACGCCGAGCTTCGACGGGATGAGCAGGAAGTTGAGCGCGATATTGAGCAGCGCGCCGATCATGGACGTGACGAACGTGCGCTTGCTGCACTTTTCGACCATGTAGACGCTGCCGAGATAGCTCACGAACGCGGAAAAGACCATGGCCATGCCGAGCACCGGCACATACAGCCACGCGCCGTAATACTGCTCGGTCGTGAGCACGTGGATCTCCGGAACGGCGAAGGCGATGATGCACGCGCCGGCGAGGAACATCACCGACTGGAACGAGCACCAGACCTTCGAGAAGAAGCGGATGTGCTCGCGCCGGCTGCCCTGCGCCTCGGACACGGCGGAAAACTGCCACGCCTCCATGAAAATGCTCGACACGAGCGACAGGATCGTCGGCATCTTGTACGACACGGCGTAAATACCGTTGGCGTCCACGCCGAGGTAGGCCGTGACCATGTAGCGGTCGGACACGCTCGTGATCCACCAGAACACCGTCGTCGGGATCATGGGGATGCTGTAGGCCAGCATCTCGCGCGCGGCCGCCCAGCCCGGGCAGAGCATGAGCTGACGCCAGAGCCGCTCGCGCACGAACAAAAGCAGCGTGCACGCCAGATCCGCCAGCGCGACGGAGAGCACATAGCCCGTGATGCCCATGCGCAGGCCGACGAGGAAGAGCACATTCAGTCCGATGACGAGCACGGTATTGATCATGCCCTGCACGGCGTAGAGCGCCGTGTGTCCCTCGGCGCGCACAAACTGCGCGCACAGCGAGTGGAAGCACGAGCACATCGTATAGAGCGCGATCAGCCAGAGGAACCCGTCAAACTGTGGGAAGAGCCCCAGCAGCGGCAAAATGGCCACGAGTAGCACAGCGCCCGCCAGGATCGTATACACGCCGACGGAGAAAATGTTGCGCCGCTGCTCGGTGTGATCCACGGCGAAGCGGAACACGCCGTCCGTGATGCCGAGGCTGATGAGCGGGAAGAGCAGATTGGCCGTCTGCGTGATGAGGTCGGCGGTGCCGTAGTCCGCGGGGGTGAGATAGCTCGTGTAAAAGCGCACCATGAAAAACACCAGCAGCTTGCTGCCGAAGGTGCCGAGGCTGATGAGCATGGTGTTGGACACGAGGGTTTTATATTTATTGTTGCTGTTCGACATAGGCGTACCTGTGTTTCTGCCCGCGCGAGTAAAAAAATTCCGCCGGTCTGGCAGGCGCGGACATAACCAGTATAGCACAGTTGACGCGAAAGCGGGAGCTCTTTTTGCGGATCGCGGCGAAAAAGCGCACCCCGCCGCACAAAAAGCCGCCCGCGCAGAGCCCCGCGCGGGCGGCCAGACGGTCAGTGCGTATAATAAGCGAGCGCCGTACTGTCGGCCACGATGGCGGCGCAGTCTCCGGCCGAGAGCGCCTCGAAGCAGGCCTTCGACCCGCCGGTGACGCGCTGAGCCGCGCCGAAGGCTTTCATGAGCTTCTCGTCGGCCGAGAGGGCGGTCATGTACGTCTCGTCCGTGCCGAGCAGGACGGTCGTGCCCTTGAGGCTGCCGGCCGTGCGGTATTTCGAGTCGCCGCGCACGATGAGCTGCAGCTCATTTTCGAGATACGGCGCGGTGAGCGTCATCTTCTGCTTTTTCTTGTTCTTGCTGTCCTTGCTGTCGGTCTGGTCGAGCACCATGCCGCCCCAGGCACAGTCGACATTGCCGCTTGAGAGCTCGACATAGGCGTTCTGGTTCGAGATCGGCTGATACTGCAGCGTCCAGCCGAGGCGGGCGCAGACCGCCTGCGCGAGCTCGACGTCAAAGCCGCTGTAACCGTCGCCGTCGGCGTAGCTCATGGGAAAGCGCTCCTCGTTCAGGCCCATGATGAACGTGCGCTGCGGAATGTCGCCGAGCGCGTCGAGCGCATTGGCATCGCTGTCAAAGGTCGTGTTGTCCGTGCCGAACCACTTGAGCGCGAGGCTGTGGATCGTCCCGTCGGCCGCGAGGACCTTGAGCGCGGCATTGACATACACCGCCGCCTGATCCCCGTCCCGAAATCCGATGCGAAACTGCTCCGTGCTGAGCGTCTTGACCACGCGGTAGCTGCCGACCGTCTTGCTGCACGCTGCGCAGGAAAAACACAGCGCGAGCGCAAGCAGCAGCGCCGCGATCCGTTTTGTATGCTTCAAGGGAAGCCCCCCCAAATGAAAAATCAAAAAAGCGCACCGGAACCCGATGCGCTTTTTATCATACCGAATCTTGCACGGCGGTGCAAGAGGGAAAAGCTGAATTTTCTCTTACATTTTTGTCACGGCCGCTCATTGTAGCGCGCGAGGAACTGCTTCGTGCGCTCCTGCTGCGTATCGCCGAAGACCGCCTCGGGCGCGCCCTGCTCGACGATGACGCCGCCGTCCATGAAAATGACCTTATCAGCCACGGCGCGGGCAAAGGCCATCTCGTGCGTGACGATGACCATGGTCATGTGCTCCTCGGCGAGCGCGCGGATGACCTTGAGCACCTCGCCCGTGAGCTCGGGGTCGAGCGCGGAGGTCGGCTCGTCGAAAAACAGGATCTCGGGGTTCATCTCCAGCGCGCGGGCGATGGCCACGCGCTGCTGCTGGCCGCCGGAGAGCTGGCACGGATAGGCGTCGGCCTTGTCGCCGAGGCCCATCTTCTCGAGCGTCTTGCGCGCGGACGCCTCGACCTCCGCGCGGTCGCGCTTCTGCACGCAGATGGGCGCGTCCATAACGTTTTTGAGTACAGAGTAGTGCGGGAAGAGATTGAACTGCTGAAAAACGAGGCCGAAATAGTTGCGGATCTGCTTGAGCTCCGCCTTGTCGGCGTAGACGGCGGCGCCGTCGTCGCCCGTGCGTGCGGCGTAGTGCCCGTCAAAGCAGACCTCGCCGGAGTCGATGCGCTCGAGCAGCGTGGCGCAGCGCAGCAGCGTGGATTTGCCGCTGCCGCTCGGGCCGATGATGGCCACGACCTCGCCCTTTTCGACGCTCAGGCTGATGTCCTTAAGGACGTGCAGCGTCCCGTTATTAAACGACTTTTTGACGTGATTGAGTTCCAATACGCTCATGACGGCACCTCCTTATTTGTAGTAGTCCATGCGCTTTTCGATCTTGCCCATGACAAAATCAACGATGGCATTGAACACGAAGTAGAACACGCCCGCCACAAGGAACGGCATGAAGCTGGTCTGGGAGTTTGCGATCTGCTTGCCGATGGTGAACATCTCCTGATAGGAGACGGTGAAGGCCATGGACGTGTCCTTGACGAGCGTGACGACCTCGTTGGTGATGCTGGGCATGATGCGCTTGACGACCTGCGGCAGGATGATGCGCAGGAAGGTCTGCGCCCTGGTGTAGCCCAGGACGTTCGCCGCCTCATACTGCCCCACGGGGATGGACTCGATGCCGCCGCGGTAGATCTCGGCAAAATAGGCCGCGTAGTTGATGGCAAAGGCGATGACGACGGGGATGAGCTTATTCTTGGCGACGGCCGTACCAAAGAGGTAGTACGGGCCATAGGTCACGGCGAGCAGCTGCAACATCAGCGGCGTGCCGCGCAAAACCGCGATCACAAAACGGGTCACGCTGGAAACGACCTTGTTCTTGCTCATACGCAGCAGCGTGATGAGCATGCCCAGCGGGAGCGAGAACAGGATCGTCAGAAAGAAAATGGCGCAGGTCTTGCCGAGGCCCTCGCTCATTTTCATGATCATCGTAAGTAAAGTCATAAAGGATCCTCACTGTTACGCACACGCTCCCGGCGGCCGCAAAAGCCTCCGGGAGACGTGATGGAATTTCTGTCGTGCTTACTTGTTCAGGTAGGTCAGGTTGTTGACGATGTCGGGATACTTCGCAGCGATCTTCGCATAGGTCCCGTTTTCGACCAGCTGCTGCACCGCGCCCTCGATGGCGTCGCACAGCTCCTGATCGCCGGAGCGGAAGGCAATGCCGTACTGCTCGGCGCCCAGCTCCTCGTCGAGGATGGTGAAGCCGGCGTTTTCCTGCGCATAAGAAGTCGCCACGGGCTTGTCGACGATCACGGCGTCCACGGCGCCGCCGCCCAGCTCGGTGAAGCACTTGAGGAAGCTGTCACAGGTCGTGAGCTTGCCGAAGGTCTTGGCCAGGCTCTCAAGGTCGCCGCCCTCGGACAGGAGGGACTCGCCGGAGGTGCCCAGCTGCACGGCCACGTTCTTGCCGGCCAGATCCGCGGAGGACTTGATGTCGCTGCCTTCCTTGACCATGATGACCTGCGTGTTATCGTAGTAGGGCTTGGAGAGCACATAGCCGGCATCCTTCATGCTGTCGAGGATGGTCATGCCGGACCAGACACAGTCGCACTCTTTGGCATCGAGCTGCACCAGCTTCTGATCCCAGTTCACACCAAAGACCTGCAGGTCCCAGCCGAGCAGATCGCAGGCGGCCTGAGCGATCTCCACGTCAAAGCCGGTGTACTTGCCGTCGTCGCCCAGATAGCTGAACGGCGGGTATTCCGGATCGACGCCCATAATAAAGGTTCTCTTTCCGTCGGCAGCGGTGTCGCCGCTGTCCTTCTGGCCGCAGGCGCACAGCGCCAGGCACATCACCAGCGCGAGCGCCAGCGAGATCACTTTCGTCATCTTTTTCATGTCGGTTCTCCTTCGTCATATTCTCAAAATTTTGTTTTGCTTGTTAGCACGCTGTTATATTACCACATTAGCACGATAAAGCAAGACCTTTTTCAAATTTTGTTGTGCGGATGCTGCACAACCGTTTTTGCCCCCGCGCATGCCCCGCCGCTCTTGCATTCGGGGCGCGAAACGGGTAAAATAAAGTTTTGTTGTTATTCTAATAAGAATCCGGAGGGATCTCGTCATGCGTTATGACGCCGGAAGCTGTGACGTCGCCGTCGTCGGCGCTGGCCACGCGGGCATTGAGGCCGCGCTGGCCGCCGCACGGCTGGGACTGGACACCGTCTGCTTTACCATCAATATGGACGCCATCGGCAATATGCCCTGCAACCCCGCCATCGGCGGCACGGGCAAGGGCCACCTCGTGCGCGAGCTCGATGCGCTCGGCGGCGAGATGGCGCGTGCAGCCGATCGGGCCTGCATCCAGTACCGGATGCTCAACCGCGGCAAAGGGCCGGCCGTGCACTCGCTGCGCGCGCAGGCCGACCGGCGGAAGTATCAGGCCGTGATGAAGCACACGCTCGAGCTGCAGCCGAACCTGCGCGTCAAGCAGGCGGAGGTCGTGGCCGTCGAGACGGAGGACGGCCGCGTCAGCGCCGTCGTGACGGCAAACGGCGCCGTGTACCGCTGCCGCGCCGCCGTGCTCGCCACGGGCACGTATCTGCACGGGCGCACGATCGTGGGCGATGTGCTGCGCGACTCCGGGCCGGACGGGCTGGCGGCCGCCGGCCCGCTGGCCGAGTGCTGCAAGGTGCTGGGGCTGCGCATGCGCCGGTTCAAGACCGGCACGCCGCCGCGC
>OGZK01003539.1_pt1 | contig 12100 bp, 10 predicted proteins | sample 1576791 | NCBI WGS metagenome assembly OGZK01 (sample SAMEA3541556, study PRJEB24748) | human gut metagenome | biome: human gut; feature: human-associated habitat; material: faeces | place: China | collected 2012
GCTGGGAATTACGTATGATGGACGGCTACCAGAAAGATGGTTCGCCGCGCTTCAAGACCTTCTATGGCAAGACCCAGAAGGAGGTCAAGCTCAAACTGAAAGAGTATCAGGATGCGCTTATCAGCGGTGTCCAGCTGGACACGATCCTGTACTTCGATGATTGGGCAGATACATGGTTCGAGGGTCACAGGGATAATATCGCTCCCACGACACAGGAAAGCTATAAATACTGCCTGAAAATGCTCAAAGAGGGATTTTATCATCGCCCCTTGACCGTCATACGTCCCATCGACATTGAAAACTTCCTGAAAGGGATGCGGCGCGATGGCCGCTCGGATTCTTACATCAGCAAGGCACGCGGGATGCTCTACCAGATCTTTCAAAAGGCAGAAGCCAATGACCTTGTGCGCCGTAACCCTGTTCGGCTTGCTGAAAAGATGCGGGCATCCGGCACCGCAAAGCGCAAAGAAGCCTTCACCACAGAGGAAGTCGCCCACTTAATGAAGGTTCTCCCCGATGACCGCATGGGCTTGAGTATTCGGCTTTTGCTCGGCACTGGGATGAGAATGCAGGAACTTCTGGCTTTGGAGCCGCAGTTTATTGAAGAAGATGGCTCTGTCATTCACATCCGGCAGGCAGTAAAGGTCGTAAAAGGTACGGTCAGCATCGGCAGTCCGAAATCCAAAGACAGTATCCGGGATATTCCGGTGCCGCTGAATGTCCGCCCGTGTGCCATCAAGCTGCGGGATACCACCGACCAGTTCATCTGGGAAAGCCCCAAGACCGGCTTGCCCTGCAATCCCACCCATTTCCGGGATGTGTTCCGCAAATCTCTGGAAGAAGCGGGCGATGTCCGCTTGCTCACACCGCACAGCTGCCGCCACACCTATGTGTCGCAGATGCAGGCGTTGGGCGTGGATATCCAGACCATCCAGAGCATCGTAGGTCATGCTGATACCGAGATGACTGAGCATTATCTCCATGTTCAGGAATCCATTCGGCAGAGTGCGATCCAGTTGTTCAGCGAGGCGTTTTCGGCCTGAAAATTGGACGGAACGACACTAATTGGACCAGATAAAATCTTTGGCATTGTGGTCAAAATTGTGGTCAAAACCAAATGAGGTCAGCCCACAAACAAAAAAATCCAACGATTTCTAACGTGAAATCGTTGGATTTATGGTCCGAGTGGCGAGAATCGAACTCACGGCCTCTTGAACCCCATTCAAGCGCGCTACCAAAACTGCGCTACACCCGGTCATCATCCGTTACTTCCCTACCGAAGCACCGGCGACATGAGATATTATACTCGGATAAGGCAGTCTTGTCAACAGATTTTTGCAATTTTTTTGGATTTTTTTGAAGAAAGTATGATTTTGACGGTGATGCGCTGCTTTGCATCGTACTAATTCCTCCCGCCGTCGCATAAATTTCTTCCAAAGGGCTTTCAAATGGGAAGAGAGGGGAGAGCATTTTGGCAAAGCAAGAACGAATCGAGCAGGCGGCAGTCTGCCGCGAGATAGGAGCCCGCACCGGCGGCGACATCCTCATTGGCGTGGTGGGGCCGGTGCGCACGGGCAAGAGCACCCTCATCAAGCAGTTTATGGAAAAGCTGGTGCTGCCAGCCATCGGCCCGGAGGACGCGAAGCTCCGCGCCCGCGATGAGTTGCCCCAGTCGGCAGCGGGGCGCACCATCATGACCACCGAGCCCAAGTTCATCCCGGAGTCGGCGGTGCCGCTGGCGCTGGAGGGCGGGGGAGAGTGCAGCATCCGGCTCATCGACTGCGTGGGCTACATGGTGGAGGGAGCCATGGGCCATGAGGAGAATGACAAGCCCCGGATGGTCAAAAGCCCCTGGTTCGACGAGGAGATCCCCTTCGACCTCGCCGCCGAGACTGGCACCCGCAAGGTCATCCGGGACCACTCCACCATCGGCATCGTCGTCACCACCGACGGAACCATCAGCGAGATACCCCGCGAAAACTACATCCCGGCAGAAAAGCGGGTCATCGACGAGCTGGAAGCGCTGGGCAAGCCCTTTGTCATCCTGCTCAACAGTACCCACCCCGACGCCCCCGAGACAAGAGCGATGGCGGCGGAAATGGAAGAGAGCTATGGCCGGACCGTTCTGCCTGTGAGCTGCCTCGATCTCGACGAGGCGCAGCTGGGCGAGATTTTGCAAAAAGTGCTCTACGAGTTTCCGGTGAGGGAGCTGGATTTCGCCCTGCCCCGCTGGGTGACGATGCTGGACAAAGGCCACTGGCTCCAGACCGAAGTATACACAGCGGCTATGCAGCTCTCCGAGAAAATTTCCCGGATGAAGGACGTCTCCGACTCCGGCCGGGCGGCGTTGGACTGCGAGGCCGTGGAAAACGCCGCCCTCAGTGGGATGAACCTCGCCGACGGTGTGGTCCGCATCACGGTGCTGCTCAAGCCCGAGGTGTTTTATAAGGTGCTCAGTGAGCAGACGGGCCTCGAAATCGGCGACGAAGCCGGGTTGATGCCCTGCATCATCGAGCTGGCCAAAGCCAAGCGCGCCTACGAGAAGATACGCAGTGCGATGGAGCAGGTGGAGGCCACCGGCTACGGTATCGTGATGCCGTCCATCGACGAGCTTTCGCTGGAACAGCCCGAGATCGTCCGGCAGGGCGGGCGGTACGGCGTCCGTCTCGAGGCCAGCGCGCCGTCCATTCATATGATGAAGGCGGTCATCCACACCGAGCTGAGTCCCATCGTCGGGACGGAGAAGCAGAGCGAAGACCTCGTGCAGAGCCTTTTGCAGGATTTCGAGGACGACCCCATCCGCCTGTGGGAGTCGAACATCTTCGGCAAGAGCCTCCACGAGCTGGTCAACGACGGCCTGCAGAACAAGCTGCTCCATATGCCGCAGGAGGCCCGGGGCCGTTTACAGGAGACGCTGGAACGGGTCATCAACGAGGGCTGTACCGGACTCATCTGTATCTTGATCTGACAAAAAGCCCGCTGCACGAAACCAACGTGCAGCGGGCTTTTATGTTATTTCTCTTCTTCGGTCAATTTGGTGATGAGCATCTGATAAATCTCATTGCCCTTCAAAATGAACTGCTTTTTTACCATCTCAGCGCTCAGCCGGTCAGGAGTGCCGATGTCCAGACAGAACAGCTCGCTGTCCAGTGCCTTCACCTGACAGCGCACAGAGCAATGGCCGTCGGCCTTTTCGCTGATGCGGGCGCTGTACTCGGCTTCCTTGCGCGCCCAGGTCTGGCTGCGCAGCACGGCGGCGACCGCCTTTTCCCGCACACTGCGGGGCAGGTCGTAGGCCAGCTCCTGCGCCACTTTCCGGCCCTTGTCGGTGATGGTGTACCGGTCGCCCTCCACTGTCACGAGCTGCTGCCTGGCGATGTCGTCCAGGCAGGAGCCAATCTCAAAATAATTCACCAGTGCCTCTTCCATCAGGGCGTTTTCGATCTCCGTCCGTGTGATAGGCCCGGCGTTCTTGACAAGATAACACAGCAGCAATCGTATCTCGGTGCTGTTGGTCAGTCCACCGGGACGCACACCGGCGGTAAAAGCATCGTTGGCGGCCATTGTTACTCCCATCTCCCGTGTTCTATAGTATTAACTATAGTATAAAGGGTTTCACGCCGGATTGCAAGCCATGACCGAAAAATCCGTCTCGATGCGCTTGTGGCTTTCAGGGGTGGAGTAGAGCCAGTGGTCGAGGTGGCCCTCGGTGATGAAGTACCGCAGTTCGAAGCGGTGGCTCTGGCTGAGGGCATGGTTGACAATGACGAGCTTTATCTTCATCTTCTCGGGCAGGATGTTCTTGATGTAGACGCTCACAGCCTGCCCGGGGCGCAGGTCGGGGCAGCTCTCGGCGAGGCCCGCGAGGTTGGGCGCTATCTCGATGAAGGTGCCGTACTCTTCCACGCTCCGCACGATGCCCACCACCGTTTCGCCCACCGTAAATGCGGCAGCGTTCTCGGCCCAGGTACCCAGCAGCTCCCGGATGGTCAGCACGAACCGTCCCTGTGCGTCCCGGCTCTTGATGGCGCAGAGTATCTGCTGCCCTACGCTGACCCGGTCGGCAGGGGAGGAGATACGGCTCACCGACATACAGTCGATGGGAAGAAGGGCGCTGATGCCGCAGCCTACGTCACAGAACGCGCCGAAGGGCTCGATGTGGGTCACGATGCAGGGCAGGATGTCGCCGGGCTGGAGCTGGTCGAGGTATTCGGCCTTGCACATCCGCTGGGCTTCAGCGCGGGAGAGGCGGTAGACAGTCTGTCCGTTTTCGTCGGTGTCGATGCCCTCGATGACAAAGCAGGTGGGTCGGCCTACCCGCGTCAGTACGGCGATGTCCCGTACGCTGCCAGTGTCGGCCCCGTCGGCGCACTGCCCGAAGGGCATTACAGCCCGGCAGCCGCCCAGCTCGAACCGGAGCTGACGCTGGGTGTCGAAGGCCAGCGCCGTGCTCTGCAAGATCTCGCGGCTGGCCATCGCGGCCCGCAGTTCGGCGGCGCTCAGGCGGGAAGCATTGCGGTAGTTGTTTTCGGTACGAAACGCTTGCATCATCTTTCATTCCTCTTTCTCTGTTTTTTGGGTAGCATTGCAGCTACAAAACCATATGCAGCTGCATTTGCATTTTATACGAGTTTGGATTATACTATAGATGTGTGTCTCTCTTTTGGACACACGGCCTGTACTATAAATGTGCAGACAGGAGGGATTCAATATGGATATTGCAGTCGGCGATACCATCCTCACCCGCAAACAGCACCCCTGCGGAGCAGCAAGCTTCGAGGTGCTGCGGGTGGGCATGGATTTCAAGATCCGCTGCACGGGCTGTGGCCGCGAGGTCATGCTGCCCCGGGCGAAGATCGAGAAGAATATCAAAAAGGTCATCAAACCGGGCCAGGAATAGCCCGGCGGCACAGCACATTCAGAAACTGTTTTGTAAGGAGAACTGCCTGATATGCCGAATCTGACTTCCCAAATGGAGGCCGTCTGCCGCCGGTTCGAAGAACTTTCTATCCGTCTCAATCAGCCCGAAACTGCCGCCGACCCGGCGCAGTTCCGCCGCCTGATGCAGGAGTACCATGAAGCACAGCCGGTGGTGGACGCTTACCACGCCCTCACCACTGCGCAGGACCATCTGGCACAGGCGAAAGCCCTGCTGGAAGGGGACGAGCCCCTCGACGCGGACTTTAAGGCTATGGTACAGCAGGAACTGAGCGAAAAAAGTCAGGATGTGGCAGAGCTGGAAAATAATCTCAAAATTTTGCTGCTGCCGAAGGACGCAAACGACGAGAAAAGCGTCATCATGGAGATACGCGCCGGTGCCGGCGGCGAGGAAGCTGCGCTGTTCGCCCACAGCCTCGTGCGGATGTACACTATGTACGTCCAGAGCCGGGGCTGGGAGATGGAGCTGCTGAACCTCAACGAGACGGAACTCGGCGGAACCAAGGAAGCTGTCTTTGCGGTCAATGGCAGGGGCGCCTACAACCGCCTCAAGTACGAGAGCGGTGTCCACCGGGTGCAGCGTGTACCGGAAACGGAGACGCAGGGCCGCATCCATACTTCGACGGCCACCGTGGCCGTGATGCCGCAGGCCGAAGAGGTTGACTTTGCGCTGGACATGAGGGACCTGCGCATCGACACCTTCCGCTCTTCGGGTGCGGGCGGTCAGCACATCAACAAGACGTCCAGCGCCATCCGCGTCACCCACATCCCCACCGGAACCGTGGTTGAGTGCCAGAACGAGCGCAGCCAGTTCCAGAACAAGGACAAGGCTCTGGAGATCCTGCGCAGCCGCCTGCTGGCCCAGAAGCAGAAGGAGCAGCAGGACGCCATCAACGCCGATCGCGCCGGTCAGGTGGGAACAGGGGACCGCAGCGAGAAGATACGCACCTATAACTTCCCGCAGGACCGCTGCACCGACCACCGGATCGGCCTGACGGTACACAATCTCGACAAGATCATGGACGGCAATCTGGACGACATCATCGACGCCCTCGCCACCCGTGAGCAGGCCGAGAAACTGCAAAAGCTAAACACATAAATATGCGTGAAATGCGCACAAAAAGCTGTAAAGAATAATTGCTTTACAGAAGAAAAGAGCGATGATTCGTATGAGTATCGATACTGAAGTCCGCCCGGCTGACGCAGAGGGCATTGCCCGCGCAGCCGAGCTTCTGCGGCAGGGCGAGCTGGTAGCCCTGCCTACCGAGACAGTCTACGGCATCGCGGCCGATGCCCGCAACGGCGAGGCTGTGAGCAAGATCTTTGTGGCGAAGGGACGTCCGCAGGACAATCCCCTCATTGTCCACGTCACCGGCCCTGAGATGCTGCACGGCCTCGTCAGCGAGGTGCCGGAACGCGCCCAGCTGTTGATGGCGGCGTTCTGTCCCGGCCCGCTGACCATCATCATGCCCCGCGGCCCCGAGGTGGCAGCGGAGTGCTGTGCCGGTCTGGACACTGTGGGCATCCGGATGCCCAGCCACCCGGTGGCACGGGCTGTCATTGAAGCCAGCGGCTGTGCCTTTGCGGCCCCGTCGGCCAACCTCTCCGGCAAGCCCAGCCCCACTAACGCACAGGATGTCTTTACCGATATGGACGGCCGCCTGCCCCTCATTCTGGACGGCGGCGAGTGCGACTGGGGCGTGGAGTCCACCGTCGTGTCGGTGGTGGGCGAAAAGCCCACCCTCTTCCGTCCCGGCCACATCACGCTGGAAGACCTCGAGCGTGCGCTGGGCGAGGAAGTGGAAGTCTCCAAGGCCATCCTCGAGAAGCTGCCGGAGGGCGCGGTCGTCCGCAGCCCCGGCATGAAGTATAAGCACTACGCCCCCAAGGCAGATGTGACCCTTCTGGACGGCACCTTCGAGCAGTTCAAAACCTATGTGGATGCCCACGCCGCCGAGAACCCCAGCTGCCTCTGTTTTACCGGCGAGGCCGAAAAGCTGGGTGTGCCTTGCGTGGAGTATGGCCGGGAGGGCGACGGAGCCGACCAGGCAAAGCACATCTTCCGCTCCCTGCGTGCGCTGGATGAGCAGGGCGATGCTGTGGTCTACGCCCGCTGCCCCCAGAAAGACGGCCTGTCCATGGCTGTCTATAACCGCCTCATCCGCGCAGCTGCGTTCCGGGTGATAAAGCTATGATGACGCTGGGTATCACCGGACGCAGCGGCTGCGGCAAATCGACGGTCACGGCAGTGTTCGCGGCCCGGGGCATCCCGCTGGCCGACGCCGACCAGCTCTCCCGAGAGATCCTGCTTCCGGGTTCGCCGCTGCTGCCCCGGCTGGCTGAGCGCTTCGGGGCAGATATTATAAAGGAAGATGGCACCCTTGACCGCCGCCTGCTGGCCGACCGCGCCTTTGCAACGCCCGAGGGGAAAGCTGCGCTCGACGCGCTGACCCACCCGGAGATCGTCCGACGCATCCGCGCCGCTAAACAGGCCGCGCAGCAGGCGGGGGCGAAGCTCTTTGTGCTGGATGGTGCGGTCATCATCGGCACGGCGGCAGAGGCCGAGTGCAACAAGCTCTGCGTGGTCACGGCACCGTTTAAAGTCAGCGTGGAGCGCATTGCAGCCCGGGACGGCATCTCGCCTGAGATGGCCTCCCGCCGCCTCAACGCCCAGACGCCAGAGGCCGTGCTGACCGCCAGGGCAGACTACATTCTGCCCAACACCTCCACCCGTGAGGCGCTGGCGAAGGCAGCAAACGAGCTCTGTGACGCTCTCATCGGGGAGGGAGGCCGCGCTTGAAAACGCTGTTCCGACTGCTGCGCAGACTGGTGGTGCTGGTCTGCATCGCGGCAGTGCTCCTGACGGCTCTGCCGCCCCTCGCCCGGGAGGCCGACCGGCTGCTCTACCCCCGCAAATACAGCCGGCAGGTGGAGCAGTGGGCCGCAGAATACGAGCTCGACCCGCTGCTGGTCTATGCGTTCATCCGGACGGAGAGCGGCTTCGACCCCGCCGCCACTTCCAGCGTGGAGGCCCGGGGGTTGATGCAGATGACCGAGGAGACCTTTATCTGGCTGCGCAGCAAAATTGCGCCGGATGAGGGCCTGACCTTCGATGAACTCTACGACCCTGACGTCAGCATCCGCTTCGGCTGCTACTACATCCATCTCTGCATGGAGCGGTACGGCGGCGATGTGGCTACCGCTGCCGCCGCCTACCACAGCGGATGGGGGACAGTAGATAATCTGCTGCGGATGGAAGAGCATTCCTCCGACGGGCAGACCCTGAAAGGCTTCCCTTATAACCAGATGCACCATTACGTCGAAAAGATAACCGCCAGCTACGCCGTCTATACCCGGCTCTACGGCGGCTGAATCTCAACCAATGAAGAAGAACCGACAGGCCAAAAACCTGCGGGTCTTTGATAGATGAAGCTGTTTTCATGGCCAGAGTGTGCCGGATGAACGAGGATTTTTGCTTACAGGCAAGGCGATTTTTCGCAGCGATCCTGACGGATCGCAAGAGAAAGCAACGCAGTCTGCGGGCAAAAAGGCCGTTCAGACGGTGTGCAATGGCCGTGAAAACAGCTTCCAACAAGTGTAAGAAAACAGAAAGGCAGGAGAGATCCTATGGCAGAAAAAACTCCGAACCAGCAGCTGGCTGAAAAGCTGCTGTTTAAGCCCGCTTACGTCGGCGACAAGTCCGCCGCCGTCAAGCAGGAGGCCCACGCATTCGCTGAGGGCTACAAGAAATTCCTCGACGCGGGCAAGACCGAGCGCGAGGTGGCCGCTGAGAGCGAGCAGATGCTCAAGGACGCAGGCTACCAGCAGTTCGACCCGAAGAAGACCTACGCCCCCGGCGACAAGGTCTATTTCAGCCAGCTGGGCAAGGCCATCGTGGCTTCCACCATCGGCACCCGCAGCTTCGAGGACGGCTTCCATCTGGTCATCGCTCACACCGACAGCCCCCGTCTGGACCTGCGCCCGACCCCGCTGTACGAGTCCGACCACTTCAGCTACTTCAAGACCCACTACTACGGCGGCATCCGCAAGTACCAGTGGGGTACCATGCCGCTGGCGATCCACGGCGTGTTCTCCCGCGCTGACGGCACCACCGTCTCTGTGAACGTGGGCGAGGATGAGAACGACCCCGTCTTCTGCATCACCGACCTGCTGCCCCATCTGGGCGCTGAGCAGGGCGAGCGCAAGCTGAGCGACGGCATCCGCGCCGAGGAGCTGAACATCCTCATCGGCTCCGACGCTGTGGACGACGAGGACGTGAAGGAAGCTGTCAAGCTGAACACCATGATCCTCCTCAACGAGAAGTACGGCATCACCGAGAAGGATTTTGCACGCGCTGAAATCGAGATCGTCCCCGCTTATAAGTCCCGCGACGTCGGCTTCGACCGCTCCATGATTGGCGGCTACGGCCACGATGACCGCGTCGATGCATATCCCGCTCTGATGGCCGAGATCGCCACCAAGGATCCTGCCTTCACTACCGTCTGCGTCCTGACCGATAAGGAAGAGATCGGCTCTGACGGCGTCACCGGTATGCAGAGCATGTACGTCTTCCACTTCATGCAGGAGCTCTGCCGTACCGCCGGTCAGGACGACATCATTGCATTCCGCAACAGTGTCTGCCTGTCCGCCGACGTCACCGCTGCTTACGACCCGAGCTGGGCCAGCGCTTTCGAGCCGATGAACGGCACCTACGCAGGCCGCGGCATCGCGCTGTTCAAGTACACCGGCAGCCGCGGCAAGAGCGCTGCAAACGACGCTTCTGCCGAGCTGGTGGGCTATGTCACCCGCATGATGGACGCCGACGACGTTGCATGGCAGATCGGTGAGCTGGGCCGCCTCGACCTGGGCGGCGGCGGCACCATCGCAAAGTATGTTGCCAACCGCGGCATCCCCGTCATCGACATCGGTGTGCCTGTGCTGTCCATGCACTCTCCCTTCGAGGTCATCCACAAGACCGACCTGTACATGGCTTATCGTGCCTTCGTCCTGTTCAATCAGGCCGCTGAGTAAGCTGTTTCTACGAGCACCAAAGCCCCGGAAAGTCTGCCGTCTGGCAGGCCCTCCGGGGCTTTTTGCTATGTCGTGGGCAGGGGGACGGCCTGCTCTACCGTGAGGAAGGCGAAACCGTTGTCCTTGTACCACTGGATGATGTCGGGCAGGGCTTCGGCAGTGGTGCGGGTGGTGGCCGAGTCGTGCATCAGCACGATGCACTGGGTCTGCTCGCCGGTCTCCCGCACGATGTTGCGGAAGATGGTGCCTGCACTGGGCTTGCCGCCCACAGCGTCCTCAGCGCAGACGTTCCAGTCTACATAGGCGTAGCCTTTTGCAGTGACTTCTTCTTTGAGCTGCTGCATCAGCCCGCGCCCGCCGTAGCGGCGGCTCACGGTGTTGGTACTGCCGCCCGGGAAGCGCAGATACCGCAGGCCGTCGGCCCGGACGTAAGGGGAGAGGCGCTCCTTTAACAGGTCGATGTCCTTCCAGTAAGCGTCCGCACTCTGGTAGATGTCGCTGTACTCGTGGGAGGCGGAGTGGAGCGCGATCTGATGTCCGGCGGCAGCAGCCTCAGAGATGAGGGGAAGATATTTGTCGTTGTTGCCGGTGGCGACTACAAAGAAGGTCGCCTTTACTCCGGCACTGTTCAGCGCGGACAGAACGTCCGGCGTCGTCTTGCTGGGGCCGTCGTCGAAGGTCAGACAGACCCACTTCTCGGGCATTGGCTCCGGCTCCGGGGACGTTTCTACGGAGGACGCCGAGGCAGGGGAGACGAAGCTTTCGTCCGGCACCGGGGTCAGGTCGCTCTCCCGGCAGCCTACGGGCGGCTCTGCACCGTAGAATATCCCCAGTCCAAACCCCGCCGCCGCCCCGACAGAAAGCAGCAAAAGGCTCCACAACAATCTTTGATGTTTGCTGGATCTGAAAAAAGTCATTTTCAAAAACCTCCTTCTTAAGTCATTTCTGCACGGAAACTCCATTTACAAGATATGAATGGCAAAAAAATCTATGAAAACGCTTGACATCGCCGGGGGAGTATGGTATTATACTTGAGCAGTCAGCGATACGGCTTAGACCTCAAGGCCGAGAGAAATCAAGATTGCATCAAAACTTCATATGCGAGGGTGGCGGAACTGGCAGACGCGCACGTTTGAGGTGCGTGTGGTTTATCCTTGGGGGTTCAAATCCCCTCCCTCGCACCAGAAGATATCCACGGAATGTCGATGAAAAGTCGATATTTCGTGGATTTTTTGTTATCTGCGTTTATCGGATACTGCCAGATACTGCGCGATACTGTCTGCTTTTGCCGGGTACTTTGTGGTCAGAATCGTAGTCAGAAAAAGTAGGTCATAGCAGGATGTTCCGGGTTTTCCCCGGGACAAAAAGTAGTCAAAAATAATGAATCAGGCCGTCGTCTCCGTAAAACAGAGACAGCGGCCTGATTCATCAAGGGGATTATTTGTCCATATCATGGTATGAACCATCGGGCGGCCGTGCTGTTCGACCCCTCTTCTCCGCAAGATAAAAAATGACCCCAAGCCTGAGCTTGAGGTCATTTTTTATGCGGGAGAAGGGGGTCGAACCCTCACTCCGTTGGAACTGGTGCCTAAAACCAGCGCGTCTGCCATTCCGCCACTCCCGCACGGAAACTTTATTTATAGTAGCAAGATTTGCCGCAAAAGTCAACTGCCGAAGGATAATTCCCTCTTTGCGTCCGCATAATAACCCCAAAAACAGCGAGGGAGGCCATGGGCGTGAAGAGAATGCAGCGGGCAAAGCTTGCGGCGGCATATCTGCTGCTGGCTCTAGCGGCAGCTTTGGGCTGGCTGTACAGCTGCCTGCCGGACCGGGTCTATCTGGAGCCGGGACAAGCCTTATATCTTCCCCGCTTTGCATGGGTCGAGCCGCAGCGCGGCCATGGAAGCCGGAATGTCGCCAGCACCCGGGCGGTGGGCAGCTACCAGACGACGCTGACGCTGGGCGGGTGGCTCCCCATCAAAACCATCCGGGCGGTGGTGACAGAGCGGCCCAGAGTGACCGTCTGCGGTACACCGTTCGGCGTCAAGATGTTCTCCGAAGGGGCGCTCATCGTGGCACCTAAAACTTTACAAGCATTGCGTCATCTGATTGCGTTTAACTGCGTCTTCAA
>OGZK01003549.1_pt1 | contig 12079 bp, 10 predicted proteins | sample 1576791 | NCBI WGS metagenome assembly OGZK01 (sample SAMEA3541556, study PRJEB24748) | human gut metagenome | biome: human gut; feature: human-associated habitat; material: faeces | place: China | collected 2012
AGCGTATGCTCTTCCCACTCTCCACTAAACTCCGGAAATCTCAAATGGGGAACATCGCTCATTATATTTCTCTAATTATAGACATTTATCATTAAATGAAATAATATGAGCAACAAAACAATTAGAGAAATTGCGGTAGCTTGGAAAGAGTACAAGCGACCCTATGTGAAGCAGTCCACAATGGCGGCTTATGTGTTAATCTTGGAGAACCACATCCTTCCCACTTTTGGAGAGTGTGATTCGCTCCATGAAGAGATTGTGCAGGACTATGTCCTGCGAAAAATCGAAAGTGGATTAAGTGTAAAATCTGTAAAGGACATTTTGATCGTTCTAAAAATGGTGATGAAGTTCGGGGTAAAAAACGAATGGATGGACTATTATGAATGGGACATCAAATATCCAACCATTTCGACAAACAAAGAGTTGGAGGTTCTATCAGTAGCCAATCACAAAAAGGTGCTCAACCATATTCAAAACCATTTCTCTTTTGCTGGACTTGGTATTTACATTAGTCTATGTACTGGGCTTCGCATAGGGGAGGTCTGTGCCTTGAAATGGAGCGACATCAACACAATGGACGGGACTATTACCGTAAACCGCACAATAGAGCGAATATATATCATTGATGGGACACAAAAACATACAGAGTTGGTTATCAACACTCCCAAAACACAGAACTCATGTAGAGAGATTCCTATGACAAAGGAATTGTTCGCAATGATGAAGCCTCTGAAAAAGGTAGTCAATGATGATTTTTATATTCTAACCAATGCTGAATATCCGACAGAACCGCGTACCTACCGGAATTATTATACCAAACTAATGGAAAAATTAGGTATCCCAAAACTAAAGTATCATGGACTTCGCCATAGCTTTGCCACTCGTTGCATAGAAGCCGGATGTGATTACAAGACAGTTAGTGTATTGCTTGGACATTCCAATATCTCAACGACTTTGGATCTCTATGTTCATCCAAATATGGAACAGAAAAAGCGTTGCATTGCAAAAGTATTCAAGTCACTTGGTAAATGACGAATAAAGAGTGGGAGGATATTCAAATGCAATCCTCTCACTCTCGATTCCAACATGATTGGCGATTTTTGAGTTCGTAAAAGCGAGTCTGCAAATAAGCAACTGGCTGAAATTTATTAACAAATGTACAATCTTACATTTTACGCAGTGGACTGCGTATTTTTACGCACTACAAAGAGGATAGGCTATTTCCTATTTTAGGATGCTATTCGGAAGTTGGCTAAATCAATCTTAGGAATCTGGCAGGTTGATGTCGTTAAATTGGTAAGCGTTTGGACAATAGTCCTGTGTTCATGTTCATCATCGAGTATCTTCACTTATGGGGCGGCATTGCTCCGGCATACCGACATTGGAACTTGAATTATGAAAAATGATTCCTAAAAGAGTTCGCAAAAGAGCAAGAACAGTTCCTAAAAGAACCTACGGAGTTCACAAAAGAGTTCATAAAAGAACAGTTGGGTTCGTAAAAGAACTACTGAAATGCGCTTCTACGTGGCTGCTATCAAACAGCCAGCAGAGGCACTACACGCCAATCCGAAACATAGAGTTGCGTGGCGAGTAAGCACACTTCATCTTCGCAATAAAGCCATATCCTGCTTGCCTGGGATTGGCAACTTCTCACGAGCGATTTATCGCTTGGGGTATTGAGTTACCCTAACTCAATAGAGGTCGTATAATGGGCAAGCCCAGGATGCAATTAAGTGTGCAAATTTCGCTTTTTGTCGAGAAAGACGAGGAAGAGGCTGGCGAAAAGAAAAAGTGCTTAAATAACGCTATTTTTCATCCAATCAGCTTGCTGGAAGATTGGCATTCTCAAACGACCTATTGGTCGCTTGGGGTATTAGGCTCCCCATACAAGATAATGTCTGTACAACGGGCAAGCCCAATCAATGGCAACGACCAGTTTCGAGAATTATCATGAAACCAGCCGTTGCACTTAACTTTGACTTACACAAGAATACACGCTTTGAGAATAAAGTCAAGTGAAGAGTCAATAGTGGTAATCAGGCATGAAGCGATAAATGCCACGACTTTCCTGAACCACCATCCGTTTGTTCGTGAGAAACTTAATTGTTTCCACAATCTTATTGTGATTCAATTTTGTTCCTGCCAGTTCGTAGGCAGTGGTCAGTTCTTCTTCCAAAGCCTTATATCCCGAAATAGTCTCTTTTCCCTCAAAAGCCAGTTCGAGAGCCTTGCGATGGGTGGATTCGCGGATGTCTTTACAAGGGGAGAATGGTTCTTGCTTGGGACGACCAGCACTTTTCTTGGTCGGCACATAGTCCGGCAGAAGTTCGGGAAGCGATTGGTCATTGATGTAGAAAGCGAATGGCAGGAAGTCCTTTGAGCGGGTATGCACACTTTCCACTTTGCTGATGTTGCTGTCGTCCTTGTCTTTCTCAATTTGGATGACCGTTTCCGCTTTGTTGTTGATTTCCGTGCCAATGTGTCCACGGGCATTTTCATCACTTTTGTTCTGGTGAAGGATGGTGTGAAGATGAATCTGGTATTCGTCAGTCCACTGCATAAGTTTGGATATTATACATGTGGCTTCACTTGGTGAATTGATGTCGTAAACCAAGTCACGTATTCCGTCAATCACCACGAAACCGAGACCCTCAATCTGACTGATAGCATCGTCTATAATAGCTAAACGCTCCTTCGGATTGAACTTGCGTAAAGCGAGAAAATAGAAACGGTCACAATCCTGATTGGCAGGCAACTCTGCCTGTTTCATTATACGATGCATTACAATCATGCAATGGTTTTGACTCTGTTCGGTGTCAATGTAGAGGATGCGGTTCTTCCCAGCGGGAAAATCCGTTGTGTAGTTAAGGACTTCCTTTCCGGACAAAGCTGCTGCTACCATAGCTGACACGTTGAAGGTCTTTTTGCTTTTTGCCTTGCCAATGGATGCACTGAAATTTCCCAATGTTCCGATAGCCACTCCGCCTATACTCAGGACTTCCGGCTCCTGTTCGTACACCTTTTCCAAACTGAGCATAGTATCTTGCCATCTCGTAGTGATTTGAGCAAAATCCTCAATGGGTGTTGCAGTTTCCATACTCACCAGTTTTTAGGATTAGGCTTGCGACGGTGTGAGGTATACATCGCTTCGTTTTCTTCCTCATAGGTGAGAGGTACTGAAGTTTTGCGAGATGCCTCCAGCCATTTGTCGAGCTCGTCACGATAGATATAAAGGTGCTTTCCTTGTTTGATAACAGGAATGTTGTCCTTCTTTATCTTGTAATAAAAGGTGGAGACTGGCATTTTCAGATAGGCACAGGCTTCCTGCACTGTCATTGGTACGTGCAAATTCTCTTTTGGTTCGCTTTGGCGGTTAAGAGTGTCCCTAAGTAAATTTTCCATTCCTGCGATTCTCTCGCAGAGTTCGCCTACCACTTTGGGCAGGTCATTAAAAGTCAAATCTGTTGTGTTCATATCTTCAATAATTAGAATTAATATGCTGCAAACCAACAGAATGAAATTTTGCAGAAATTCGTCAGGCAGAACAATGATTACCGTCTGCACGATTTAATTTTCAAGTATTGTTGTGAAAGTGGAAATCTCCTTTGTCCGGCACGTCAATAGGAATGTCGCATGGGACATTAACACGCAAATTGGCTTCCAGATATTCTATATCAGCGTTGCGCAATTCGTATGGGAAAGAAGACTTAATGAATATCGCTCTGTCGCGACGGGAGACTCCAAGCCGTTCACCGATATTCCAAGCTAAGTGTCTTAAAGAGGGAGAACTGATCTTTGCTTCTTTCGTTGAATGGATTGGCTGACAATCGTTAACCCGGTTTTCAGCAATGCACTCTATATTCCGGAATAGTGTGCTGATATTCTCTTTTGAGAGATATTTCGAGGTCTTTTCCACTACATATTCGCGGATAGCTATCATGGTGTCCCTTTTTCGTTTCACCTCCTTCAGTTGCTCTTTCACAAGAATGCTCTCATATCTCTCCAAACTATCAGGTATCTGTTCCTCTTCTACTGAATCTTGATTAGCATTTTGATGGCTGCTTTCTTGTGAACATTCGCTTTGTACTTGCTTATTTGTAGTACTACTTGAGATTGTCGTAAAAAGCCCTGCCATTACTTTGCGGAATATGGCAAAGGTCAAAATAAGCATTACCAAAGAGATAATAAAAATGGTGGCATCAAATAGGATGTTGTGATTGAACTTTTCACCGATATTGTATGCGGTGAGTGCCGAGAGTGAAACGATGACCACTCCAGCCAAACTGCTGATATCAGCTGCTTTCTGAACTTGTATATTATTCTCCATATAGTTGTGATTGTTTACAATTTTATGGCGTAAAGTTCAGCACTAATTTCCATATAACCATAAATACTAATGGTTATTGGACTGATATTCACAAATAATTATGGTTAGAATATGAATCATACTCAAAAATCATACTCTAACCATATAAAAGAGGTAATAATGACCGTTAATCCTTACGGATCAAGGAAATTTTGTTGCTGGCTTTTCGCTTGTTGCTATCCACCACTTTCATGTATCGTTGGGTTGTGGTGATGCTCTTGTGTGCCATGATGCTTTGGATGGTTCGGATGTCTGTTCCGGCAGCAGCCTGTAAAGTGGCGAATGTCCTTCGATATGAGTGGAAGGTGATGTTTTTGGTGATACCTGCGGCTCGGATCCACTCTTTCATGGGGTATTGCGTCCAGCATCTTTTCAATCCTTTGAATACCAGCCCTGTCTTTTCGGGAGAATAACCAATCAATTGCAAGGCTTCGTCACTAATGGGGATGATGTCTTCTGTCTTTGTCTTTTGAGTGACGGTGTGGACGCATTTTCCTCCGGCAGCAAAGTCCACGATTTCTTCCCATCGCAATGTGAGAATATCGCTGATTCTCAGACTTGTCAGACAAGAGAATAACGAGGCTGTTTTCAGAACCGGTATTTTGCAAGGTGTTTCTGCCAATCTGTACAGTTCATCTACGCTTAGGTAGTCTTTCACTACATCTTCCGGCTCTATCTTGTCCAAGAAATCATTTACATTGGAGTGAATTAACTTGTTGCGATAGAGTATTTTGAGAAATCCTCTGAATGTGGACCAGTAGCCCACAGCCGAATTGCGTGATATGGGACGCTCAGGACGTCTAAGCTGTTTCGCATTAAGCAGATACTCTCTGAACTTGTTGCATAAGTCCACATCGATTTCCTCGAATGAACATTTTCCACCCACGAAATTGAAAAAATGCAGATATACGAACTCCCATTTCTGGTCGTGCTTGCGGAGTGTCTTCTTATAATAGGCAAGAAAATCTCCTTTCATCTTGCTCTTGTCAAAGAAATCGTACCGCTCATTTACGATGGATTCAAAGCGTCGGCATCGGATAGCTTCTGCTTTTTCCGACATGACGGCATTAAAGTTCTGTTCCCGTTGGTTCTTTGGTTCGGCATAGATGTAGATGCCCAAAGATTCATGACGGATTACCTTCATACTTTCTTTGTCGCGATAACCGGGATAATAATCCAGATAGAACGACAACATGTTTTTCTTTAGAGGTCTTGTCCTCAATGTTACAGTTTTACATTCGTGCATAATGATATGTTTTTATAATTGGTGATTAATTTGTTGCAAACCAATACAATGAAACAATGCTGATGGCTGCCATTGCTGAAAATGATTCTTGTCTGTGCGGAATAATTCTCAGATACCGGATTTTTCAGCCATCACCTTGTCAAAATCCTCTTTCAACAGGAACATGGGCTTTCCGTGATGCATCTTCCGTATCTTGTTATACCTCGCATAATTGTAGACATCATCCCTGCGGAGACTATATTTTTCCATTGCTTCGGCTACGCTGTAATACATTTCCCGTTGGTCGAAACCTCCGCTTTTGATAATGTCGATATGGTCTTTTGAATATTGGACTTTGCCATAAACAACACGGGACGGGATTTTATGGCGATGTACAAATGAGCATCTGGCATCTTTGCTCATACCATAGATTTCCTCCATTTGTTCCGCACTAATCCATTCCTTTATATTGTCTGCAGCCTTGTATTTGGCGAAGAATCTGTCAACTGACAGTTGCTCGTAATAATTGAACCCACCATGACTGATTTTAGGAATGTCGTTTTCACGGCATAGCTTGCAAATGGTTTTCCTGTTCATATGATAAGTTGCCGCAATTTGCTCGGATGAGTAATAACCTTCAGGGATTACAAAGGTCTCTTTCGGCAGGTCGCTTTTCTTTTCCCGTTTCTTGGGTGTATATGTTCCATCACGATGCTCTATATAGACTTTGTCAAACTCGGAACGTTGCACCATTGTCCGGCTTCCTTGCTTGAACCGTTTGATGTCGTATTTGTTGACATAGTAGCTGATATTAATTTTAGTAAGTCCGTATTTCTCGGTGATTTCATCGTAGGTATAATAGTCGGGATTCAGCTTCTCCTGCTTTTCCTTAATCGCGTCTATATGGGCACGGGAATAATACACCTCGTGGTGGCGGTTGATTCGGGGAATATTGTACCGCAGGGCAAAGGTAGCAACAGCATTACGGCTCATACCGTACTTTTCCATGACCTGCTCCGGGGTATAATAACAGGCCGGATTGATTTCTTCGGCAAGGTCGGCAAAATACTTGTCTATAAGGGTGCGGTTGTAGAACACACGATTGCCTTCTTCAACCTTAGGGATGTTGTATAACTTGCATCGACGATACAGTGTTTTCTTCTGAATTTGGAACTTCTCCAGAATCTCATTGGTAGTGTAATAAAGAACGGTCTGTTTTCTTCCATAACTCCGTTTCTTATAACCGGGTGCATCATCAAACATTTTTTCAATGTCCGACTTGCGGATAATGGTACGCCCGCGAAGTTGCAGTGCCCGAATGATACCGGTAGCCATGTGCCGATAGATGGTCGCACGGCTAATACCTAAAAGGGTTGCGGTTTCGGCAGGGGAGAGATACAACTTGCTTCCTACGATACCGACTTCCTGCATGGGCTGCTCATTTTGCCGTTCCTCGTATTCCTGTAACCTCTGCTTCCGCTTCTTCTCTTTGTACGCTTTTTCATTGCACGATTTGCTGCAATAGCGTGTTACCATCGTGTGTGCTATAAATGGTTTGCCGCACCACTGGCATTTTCTTTGGATTTCCATATATTAGTCGCCTTTAATTTCGCCTATTCTGTCTCAATGCGTCTCACAATTTCTCATAGCGTCTCACACTGTGTCTTCTATAGCGGTTCCGCTCATTCTCATAGCGTCTCACATCGTGTCCAAGATGTCGCTATGATGAGTGCGAAGTGTCCGCTTAATTGTTCGGCGGTAGAATTATGGTACAAAATAATGCTGGAAATCCGCAACCAGTCAGATTTGACTGAAAAACATATAAAAAGAAAAGCCGCTGGTTATCAGCGACTTTCTTCTAATTGGCTATGGTTATTTATGGCTGTTTACAAGCCGTCATTTGCCGATGCAGTAATTGCAATCCTTTGATTATCAAATATTTGGAGCTCTAAAAGGTACAGAAGTCTAATTTTTTGTCATTTTTAGTCATTATAACCTGTTGATTATCAACATGTTATATGCTGTCACATTCTTTTTGTAAGACAAAGATAATTGTATTTTGTTGAATTTCAAAGTTTTCCAGCAAATAAGTTACAAGAACGAGGTATTTTTTACCCTTTTTTAGTGATGTAGCATGTTCATCAATGGTGTGCAATATTATGCAAATGGAATACGTATTTTCGGGTTGTCTTTAAATCTTTGTGAAGTGAGATAATATGAAGACTGATGTTGATTTGTATCGGTTTTTTATATTAATGGATGGACTGATGTTTTGATTTAATGATTATATTGACTACGGGTGCAATAAATTCGATAAAATAGTATTAGTTTTTGATTTTTGCATAAATGATGTAAATATTGAAATCTAATTTGCAAATATAGATATTTAGTTATATATTTGTGGAAAAACAGATTATATGATAGCAGAAATTAGATTTAAGAATATGTTCTCATTCAGAGACGAGGCTATATTAAGTTTTGAAGCTGATAGAAGTAAGGATATGGAGTCATATCATGTTGTCGAATTGGGGGGTGATGTGAGACTATTGAAAGTGGCTGTCATTTATGGAGCAAATGCTTCGGGTAAGAGTAATATTATTAAAGTTTGTGATTTTATCAAGTCATTCATTACTTATACCCCACTTAATAAGGCAGAACAAATTCAAATAGTCCCGTTTCTCCTGAATAAAACAAGTTCGAGGCAGTTATCTGAATATTCGATTTCGTTCTACTTGAAGAATGAGGAAAAAGCAGTTCGTTATGTCTATTCTGTAGCTTTAGACAGATGGCACGTAGCAAAGGAAAGTCTAATCTATTATCCAAGTCAACAGCCTGCTACTATATTTGAAAGAAATACTGAGAATAACGTATCGGTTATTAAATTTGGACAGAAGATCAAAATGTCGCAATCTGTCAAAGAGGAAATAACATTGAAGTGTTTGCATAACATGTCAGTTTTTGCTGCTTATATGCAGGTAAATACACATATTGTAGAATTAGAGGCAGTTCTTCAGTATCTAACCTATCAGGTTATGCCGGCAATTGTGCCTGCATCATCTTTAAGTCGTTATGCCGAAGAATCAATCAAGAATGAGTCTGCAAAAGATTATATTTTGAGATATCTACAGGAAGCTGATTTCAATATTTCAAATATTACTTCCAAAGAACAGGAAACACATAAGGGTTCGATCAATTATACTATGTATCAGCATAAAGTTTCATCTGATGATGGTAACAATGATTATTATGAGTTCCCGGAACTGTTTGAATCGGACGGTACTATCCGTACGTTTGGCTTGGCCGCTCAAGTGCAAAAGATTCTTGAAAGAGATGCTTTTCTTGCAGTTGACGAGATTGAATCCTCTCTTCATCCGAAATTGATAGAATACATCATTGAACGTTTTCTAAAAGAATCAGAGCAAGCCCAGTTGTTGCTCACTACACATTATGATGGACTATTAGGAGAAGAAGATTTGCTTAGGAAAGATAATGTTTGGTTTTCTGAAAAGAATCCGGACGGATCAAGTGTGCTGTATCCTCTAACAGATTTCAAAGGATTGAATAGAATTAGTTCTCTCCAAAAGGCATATAAATTTGGTAAATTCGGTGCAGTTCCTAATCTATAATCATGTACTTTTATGAGAAAAGCAAGAAAAAATACAGCGACCAGACAGGTTATTCATATCGTTGGTGAGGGCTTGACTGAATTATTCTATTTCAGTCATTTGAAAAAAATACTTGGTTATAGATATTCTATTTCTCCTCGTTTATTTGAAAACAATAGTATTGAGAAAATAGATAAGAAGATAAAGGAACTTCTAGATGAAGATGTCTTTGTAATATGTGTTTTTGATGCAGATGTTAGCAGGCGTTCTGATGCGGAAAATAAAAAAATGGTGTCACTCAAAAAGAAATATGAGAATAATCCCAATGTGATTCTCTGTGATAGTTTACAGTCAATAGAATATTGGTTTTTACTACATTTTGAAGATACGTGTCGACATTTTCAAGATTCAGCAGCTACAGAAAGAGCATTAAAGCAATATCTGCCAACATACGATAAAACTCGAAAATACCTTGAGAAGGATAAATGGGTTAAAGAAATGCTTGCTGATTCAAAAATGGATAGGGCATGTGAACTAGCCGAAAAATATAAAGGTAGAGATTCTTATAGTGAGATTTATAAGGCGATTAAAAAAGTTAGTCGGAATTGAAATAGTAAAAATATTAAGTTCTATTGATTGTATTATCAGTATGTTAGATGAATAATATTTTATAATTTAGAAATGTGTGGAATTATAAAAATGGACACATTATAAAAAGGAGGATATTTTATGTATATATCGAAGGTGTCATTAGTGAATTATCGCAATTTTGAAAATTCATATTTCCTTTTCAATAAAGGAATAAATACTATAATTGGAGAAAATGCATCTGGTAAGACCAATTTATTCAGAGCTATTCGTCTTATATTGGATGATAACTTATTATCTTATGCATACAAACTTAATGAAAATGATTTCAATAGAAATTTGATAAATTGGAAAGGAAGATGGATTATAATAAGTTTGGAATTCAGTGAAATATCAAATGAAGAAGCTATCCAAGCTTTATTCGTTTATGGAAGTGGAGTCATCGCAGATGATAAAGTTAAAAAGGCTACTTATAATTTATTCTTTAGACCTAAACCTGAAATCAGGAAACAGCTTTCAGAATTAAAAGAAGGAGATCATGATGGCTTAAATAGTATTTTAGATAAAATTACTATCAATGATTATGAGACTTTTTTTACAGGGAAAAGTACTGTTGATTTTAATGATAAAAATGTACAACGTGAATTGATGGGAGACTTTGAAAATGTTATTTTCAATTATGAAATAGATGAATCAAGGTTTGGAGGTCGTATTCCTCATCAGTTGTCTATAAGTAAAGAAGTCTCATTTACTTTCATTAAGGCATTGCGAGATGTTGTATCTGATTTTCAAGATAATAAGAAAAATCCTTTGTTGACACTTCTAAAAAGTAAAAGTGAAGAGTTAAATGATGATGATTCAGAGTTAATCTCAAATAAAGTAAAAGATTTAAATGAAACGATAGAAGATTTAAATGATATTAAAGAAATTACTAATAATATTTCCGAAACAATAAAAGAGGCTGTTGGTACTACTTATTCTCCTTCTTCCTTGTCTATAAAATCTAATCTTCCAAATGAGGCGGAAAAATTATTTCATGCATTAAAATTGTTTATCGGAGAACCGGGAGAAGATTATGAAGGAAGTATTCATGAATTAAGTTTAGGTGGGGCTAATTTAATATTCCTAACATTGAAACTTCTAGAGTATAAATATAGAAAAGAAAAAGATCGAATAGCAAACTTCCTTCTAATAGAAGAGCCTGAAGCGCATATTCATACACATATACAGAAGGCTTTATTTGATAAAATAGAATACGAAGATACACAAATTATTTATTCAACGCATTCCACTCATATTTCGGAGGTTTCAAATATCTCAAATATGAATATTATAAATAGGTTTAAAAATCATTCTGAAGTTTATCAACCATTTAAAGGCCTAAAAGATGAAGAAAGAATGCATATACAAAGGTTTTTAGATGCCATAAGGTGTAATATTCTATTTGCAAAAAGTGTTATCTTAGTAGAGGGAGATGCTGAAGAAATACTTATTCCAATTATGGTAAAAGAAACGTTAGGAGTTAGTCTTGATGAATTAGGAATAAGTTTAATTAATGTCAGAAGTACTGGCTTTGAGAATCTTGCACTACTATTTCATAATCAAAGAATAAAGAAAAGATGTGCCATTATTACAGATTTAGATAAATCTATAACTGGAAAAGTTACTAAGGCTTATAAATTAGGATTAAGTAGAAAAGAAAAGTTGAGAGGCCTAAAAAATAGGAGCAAATGGATTGGTTCATTTTTTGCTGAACATACATTCGAGATAGAATTTATAAAGGCTGGAAATGTTGATGAAATCTTATCAACTATTGAAGATGTTTATGTTGACAATGCTACTATTAAAATATCCGAAGAAGATATAAAGTCTGGTGACATAAAGAAATATGGAAAACGGATTCTAACGATGGCTGGGAATAAGGGTAAAGGGTGGTATGCAATACTTCTAAGTAAGTATATAACTCCATCTATATGTATTCCTAAATATATATTAGATGCTATTTTATTTGCTAAATTTGAATTCTCAAAAGAACTATTAGTACAAATGATAGGTTATGTATTAGGTACATATAAAGAAAGTAAAAAAATCAATAATCTTAAAAACAAATTAAAATCGTATGATGAAGGGGATATTTCTTTTGACGATATTAAGAAATCTTTAGAAGAAGTATTGAATAAAAATGAACCAATATTATATATATTAAATCACCTATAGATATGTTTGTTTGGGGAAAGAACGATTTGAATCCAGAGCAGGAAAAGGCTATATATAATGAAAACAGTATCTTATTAA
>OGZK01003552.1_pt1 | contig 12073 bp, 10 predicted proteins | sample 1576791 | NCBI WGS metagenome assembly OGZK01 (sample SAMEA3541556, study PRJEB24748) | human gut metagenome | biome: human gut; feature: human-associated habitat; material: faeces | place: China | collected 2012
TCGGGGATTGCCGTCTCGTCGATATAGACGTCTGTAACGTGTTCGGCACGGCGTACCCCCTGAAAATATGGATCGAAACTTCTGCGGCTAGCGGTATTCGCGACCGGACCAGAGTACGCGGCCGATGACGCGGAACTGTTCGGCGCAGTCGCCGCTCAGGTCGAGGGTCACGGGAGGATAGGCGGGGTTGGTGCTGTGCAGGACGATCTGGCCGGGCAGCAGGTCGATGCGCTTGATGTAGATGGCATCCTCGAAGCCGATGGCGTAGAGGCGTCCGGAGACGATCTCGGTCTGTCCCTGATCCAGCAGGACGAGGTCGTTGTCCTGTATCTCGGGCACCATGCTGTCGCCCGAGACGCGCATCAGCACCATGCGGCGGGGATTGCCCTTGCGGTGCAAAAAGTCGCTGCGGAAGGCATAGCCGCCTTCCTGTTCGCTGCTGACTTCCAGACTGCCGGAACCGGCGGACAGGCGGGCCACCACCAGGGGCACGGTGATCATGTCCACATCGTCATCCACATCTTCCAGCATGAGGCAGGCGGGCATGGCACCGGACTCCACCAGCGGGAGGCGCATGGGGCCACGGCCGAAGAAGAGCCAGTCGGCATTGCAGCCTGTTTCCGCGGCGCAGATGCGGACCCACTCGTCCGGGACCTGGCCTTTGGCCAGCGCCTGTTCCACATCCGTCACGGGCAGACCCAGGGCCCGGGCCAGTTCAACAGCGGTGTCCGCTTCCAGCGCCTGCATGAGGCGTTGCACGATTGTCGGATCGGAACGGGAATCGGTCATGGATGGTCTCCTCGGCACAGTATGGAAAACGCCATCATGCTAGCAGCAGGGCAGGGGGAAGGCAAGCAGCGGCAAGGCCCGGCGGGCAGAAACGACGGCACGGAAGGGGCGCCGGCCTGAGCGAACGGGGAGGGATACGGGCAGGCTTTCGTGCAGACCGTGGTCCCCGGCTGCAGGCATCGGCATACCGGAAAAGGGATAGGCCCGGTACGGAGGCCGGACGCCGGGCAAGAAAAAAGCCCCGCCGGAGCGGGGCTTGAAGACGATGTGCCGTATTAGGCAAGCAGTCCCTTGGAAGCTAGGACGCCCTTGAGGCGTTCCAGATGTTCGTCGGTCAGCGGGCAGAGCGGCAGGCGCATCTCGTCGGTCATGCGGCCCATGAGAGCCAGGGCGGTCTTGACCGGGATGGGGTTGCTTTCCATGAACATGGCCTGATGCAGGACGAAGAGGTCATGATGGATGCCCATGGCGGTGGAGATATCGCCCTTGGCAAAAGCATTGTACATGGCAGCCACCTTGCCGGGGACGATATTGGAGGTCACGGAGATGACGCCGCTGCCGCCGATGGACATGAGGGGCAGAGCGGTGAAGTCGTCACCGGAAAGCAGGCTGAAGCCCTTGGGGCACTGTTCCATGATCAGGCTGCACTGGCTCATGTCGCCGGTGGCTTCTTTCACGCCCACGATATTGGGGAACTCATGAGCCAGACGGCTGAGCGTGGCAGGCAGCAGGTTGGTGCCGGTACGGCCGGGAACGTTGTAGGGGACCAGAGGCATGTCGACGGCTTCGGCGATGGCCTTGAAGTGACGGTACAGACCTTCCTGGGTGGGCTTGTTGTAATAGGGGGTGATCAGCAGCGCACCGTCGGCCCCGGCTTTCTGGGCAAAGCGGGTCAGGCGGATAGCTTCGATGGTATTGTTGGAACCGGCACCGGCCAGGACGGGCACACGCCCCTTGACCTGGTCGATACAGATCTCGATGACACGTTCATGCTCTTCGTGGGAGAGCGTGGCCGATTCGCCGGTGGTGCCGCAAGGCACAAGGCCGTGGATTCCCTCACTGATCTGGAATTCAATGAATTCGCGATAGGCGGCTTCATCAACGGCGCCGTTTTTGAACGGCGTGACGAGGGCGGTCAGGGCACCGAAAAATTGCATGGTCCACTCCTTGGAACTGAGCTAAATGGGACTGCGGTTACTGGTTGATATATTCCTTGAGCTCCTTCCCGGCACGGAAGAAGGGCAGGCGTTTGGGCACGACGGAGACGCTTTCGCCGGTTTTGGGATTACGTCCGGCATAGCCGCTGTATTCCTTGATCTTGAAGCTCCCGAATCCCCTGATCTCGATACGGTCGCCAGCGATGAGCGAATCCTTCATCGCATCAATGAAAGTGTTCACCACCAAGGACGCATCATCGAACGGAAGATTGCTTTCTTCTGCCAGGGCCTTGATGAGTTCGCTCTTGTTCATCGTTCCTCCTCGTCGGTGAAAGGAGAGCGTTGGTAAAAAGGATGCCAGTCGTTATGATAAGGAATCCTATCCTTTTTACCGGACGAGGTAAAGTTGCAGGGCGGAAAATGGCAGGGAAATATGCCCGGAAAAGTGCGGGACATGCCTGTTTTGCGGGGCAGACGCACCTTTCCGGGCCATGAAGACGCTATCAGCGCTGCTGTTCGTGCCTGTAGAGCAGGTAGTCGTGCTGGAACTGGTCGATCTGGCCATCCAGGACGGCTTCCACGTCGCCGCATTCGCTGTTGGTCCGGTGGTCCTTGACCAGACGGTACGGCTGGAGGGTGTAGGTGCGGATCTGGCTGCCGAAGGCGATGGCGTCCTTGCCCGCATACTGGGCGGCGCGCTCGGCTTCGCGCTTTTGCAGCTCAAGGTTGTACAGACGGGCCTTGAGGATGCACAGGGCCGCTTCCTTGTTGTGGTGCTGGGACTTCTCGTTCTGGCACTGGGCCGAGATGCCCGTGGGGATGTGGGTCACGCGCACGGCGGAGCTGGTGGTGTTCACGCTCTGGCCGCCGGGGCCGCTGGAGCGGAAGGTGTCGAAGCGCAGGTCCGTTTCCTTGATGTCCAGCTGGATGTCGTCGCCCACGTCGGGCATGACGTCCACGGAGGCGAAGGAGGTGTGGCGGCGGCCGGAAGCATCGAAGGGCGAGATGCGGATCAGGCGGTGGATGCCGCGTTCGCTCTTCAGGAAACCGAAGGCGTGCGGGCCCGAGATGCGCAGGGTCACGCTCTTGATGCCGGCTTCATCACCGGGAAGATAGTCCAGCTCCTCCACGGTGAAATGGCGCCGGGCAGCCCAGCGGGTGTACATGCGCAGCAGCATCTCCGCCCAGTCCTGGGATTCAGTGCCGCCCGCACCGGGGTGGATCTCCAGGATGGCGTCCTGGTTGTCCTCCTCGCCGGAGAGCAGCATGACCAGTTCCGTCTCGTCCAGCAGGGCGTCCAGGCTGTCCTGCTGTTTCGCCAGGGATTCCAAGGCCTCGTCCTCGCCGCTTTCCACAGCCAGTTCCAGCCACTCGTGCATGTCGTCATGGCAGGTCTTGAGGGCATTGAGGCGGGAGACCTCATCCTCCAGCTGGCGCTTTTCGCGCAGCAGGGGGGTCAGGGCCTCGGGATTGTCCCAGGCATTGGGGCGGGAAAGTTCCGTTTCGATGGCGGCAAGACGCTGTTCGCTGGCCGCGACGTCAAAGACGCCCCCAAAGGTTGTCGAAACGCTGGTCGAGGGGCTGGCAACGGGCACGAAGATCACTGAGTTGCAACATGAGAACTATCGAGGGGTTGAAGGTGAGGGGCGACGCGTGCCCCAGAAAATGCCGAGCCAGAGCAGTCCGGCGGCCAGCGGCAGCCAGAGCCCGAGCTTGTGATAGATGGTGGCCCCCTGTTGCAGGCGCACACGCCCCCAGAGGGTATTTTCTTCGAACTGGCCCCCGCGGACGGTCACGCGGCCGCGGGCGTCGATGATGGCGGAGATGCCGGTATTGGTGCCCCGCAGCAGCCAGCGCCCCTGTTCCACGGCGCGCAGGGAGGCGAGGTACAGATGCTGGAGCGCCGCCGGCGAGCGGCCGAACCAGCCGTCGTTGCTGATGTCCACCAGCACGTTGGCGCCGTGCTCCACGCGGGCCTGCGCCAGCCAGGGGAAGACGGCCTCGTAGCAGATGAGCATGCCCAGGCGGAGGTCTTCGTGCACCAGGGGCGCGGCGGAGCGGCCGGGGGTGTAGACGCCCACTTCCTGGAGCAGGTCGGCAAGGAAGTTCCAGTTGAGCCACTCCGGCACATATTCGCCGAAGGGCACGAGATGTTCCTTGTCATAATGGCCCGCCGTGTTGCCCGAGGGATCGAGGAGCAGGGCACGGTTGAAGACCTGCATGTTGCCTGCCGCATCATACTGGAAGCCGGGCACGCCGGTCAGCAGGGGGCTCTGGGACTGGCGGGCCAGATTGCGCACCAGTGCGGACAGGATGCCGTTGTTGTCGAAATTGAAGGGCAGGGCCGTTTCGGGCCAGACGATGAGGGGCTTTTCGCCGGGATGGCGCGCCAGCTCTGCCTGTGTCAGGCGCAGATAGGTCTCCACCGTGCGGCGCTGGTAGGCCGGCACCCACTTCTGGTTCTGGTCGATGTTGCCTTCGGCAAAGAGGACGGCCACGCTGTCCTCGCCGCGGGGATCGTCCTCCAGCGGCGTGGTGTGCAGGCGCCAGGCACCATAGCCCAGCAGCATGGCGGCCAGCAGCAGCCCGGTGCACACGCAGGCAGGCCGGCGCCAGTGCCGCAGGCTAAGGATCACCGTGACCCACAGGCCGGCCAGCAGATAGGCGCCCGTCACGTCGGCGGCCTGTATCCACAGGGGCCAGGCCGCCAGGGCGCCGCCCAGGGGCAGCCAGGGAAAGCCCGCCACCAGCGCGTAGACGTATTCCAGAAAATACCAGGCAAGACCCAGCAACCAGGCTTGCGCCAGCGGGCCGCGCCCGCGCAGGGCATGGGCCAGCAGGCTGAACAGGCCGCCGGCGCTGGCCAGGCAGGTGGCCACCAGCACGGCGCAGACCGCCGCCAGGGCCATGGGCAGGTTGCCCACGGTGGCCATGGGGATGGTCAGCCAGTAGAGCACGGCCGCCATGCCCACGATGGAGCTCAGCCAGCCGCGACGCAGGGCCGCGCCCGCCGAAGGCGCCGAATCGCCCAGCAGGGCCAGGCACAGGGGCAGCAGCAGGGCCAGCGGCGGCAGGGAGATCCAGCCGTTGGGGAACGCAAGCCACAACGCCGCGGCCCCCGCCAGGCCGAGGCCCAGGGGGGAGGAACGCAACCAGGCGTCACGCATCTCAGTCTTCCGTTTCAGAGGCGTCGGGCGTGTTTTCCCGGGCCGGTTCCATGCGCAGGTGGCGGATGAGCTTCTTGTCCGCATCCAGCACTTCGAAGCGCCAGCCGCGCAGGATGAAGACCTCGCCGGGGGCGGGCACATGGCCGGCTTCCATGCTCAGGTAGCCGCCGATGGTGTCCACTTCGTCGGAGCTGAGGTCCACGCCCAGTTCTTCAAGATCTTCCAGCAGGGCACGGCCCGTGAGTTCATAGACATGGGCCCCCAGGGGACGGATGTCTTCCTCGCGGGGAGCGTCGTGTTCGTCCTCGATGTCGCCCACGATCTCTTCCAGCAGGTCTTCGATGGTGATCAGGCCCGAGGTACCGCCGTATTCATCCAGCGCGATGGCGATGTGCTGCTTGCTGGCGCGGAATTCCTGCAGGAGGTTGCGGATGGGCTTGGTCTCGGGCACGAAGAACGGTTCGCGCATGATGGCACTGGCGGGCTGGTCAGCCATCTTGGGGTCCAGCAGGCAGCTCAGGATATCCTTGGCGTGGAGCATGCCGACCATATTGTCCCGGGTGTCGCGGAAGACAGGGATGCGGGAATGGCCCGACTCCACGATGACCCTGGCCACTTCGGGCAGGAGCATGTCTTCGGGGACACAGTCGATGTCGGTGCGGGGCGTCATGGTGTCCTGCACCTGCAGGTCGTTGAAGCGCAGGATGCCCAGGAGCATGGACTCCTCGTCGGGCTCCACTTCGCCGTCGGCGCGGGCTTCGATGATGGCTTTTTCCAGGGATTCATCGTCTTCGCGTCCGAAAAAGCGGGTCAGACGCGACCAGATGGTGCCATTGCTACTATGACAGTCGGAACCACCGTCCAAAACAGCCTCCTAGAAGGGCTTTGCCTGCGCGCCGCACCGGCGCCGGGCAAAGGCATGTCGCCGTGCCGGGGCACGGGCTGGGGTGAGGGGGACGCCGCCGGGAACGCAGCCCACGAAGGCGGCGGGATGCGCAGCCTTGTCGTGGAGGCGTCCGGGCGGACGCAGGAGCGGATGCCGCGTCCGGGGCAGGAAAACGCGGTCTGCCGCCGTGTGTACGGCGTGGCCCTGAGCACACGCCTACAAAAGGCACCCGTCCTCTCAGGATAACGGGGAACATTCCCCAACGTCAACAGCGCATCCTTCTTTTGTCAGGCGAAGATGCGCGGCACAAAAAGGGGACCCGCGGCTGGGCCGCAGGTCCCGGAAAAGGCATCAGAGGGACTGCCGCTTGCCACGTAGCAGGCCCAGCTTGTGCAGGTGGATCTCCAGACAGCCCACGGCCGCCGGGGTCACGCCGGAGATGCGCCCGGCCTGGCCGAGGTTGCGGGGCCGCACGCGGTCCAGCTTTTCCTCCACCTCGCGGGAAAGGCCCGCCACCTGCCGGTAATCCAGATCGGCGGGCAGCTCCACGGATTCCAGACGCGCGGCACGGGCGATGAGCTCGCGCTGGCGCTCCAGATAGCCCGCGTATTTGACGTCCACCTGGACGGTCTCCAGATCGCGCAGGTCGCGATCGGCCAGGGCCTCGGCCAGCGGGGCCGAGATGCGGGCCAGACGCTCCAGATCCATGTCGGGACGGCGCAGGGCCTCTTCCAGCGTCCGGCCGCGCAGCGCGGTACGCAGTTCCGTCTCTTCGGGCGTTGCCGGAGCGGTCTGCGCCGCTTCGTCGCCGTCGGCCAGCTGGACGCGCACCTGCTGCAGCAGGCGGCGCACCGCATGGCCGTGTTCCATCTTGTCGTTGAAGAGGCGCCACTGTTCTTCGCCCACCAGACCGATCTTGCGGCCCAGCGGGGTCAGGCGCACGTCGGCATTGTCCTCGCGCAGCAGCAGGCGGTGCTCCGCCCGCGAGGTGAACATGCGGTAGGGCTCCTCGGTGCCGGAGGTGACCAGGTCGTCCACCAGCACGGCCATGTACGAGGAGTCGCGTCCGGGCACGAAGGGATCGAGCTCCTTCTCCCGGCAGGCGATGTTCAGGGCCGCCCACAGCCCCTGGGCCGCGGCCTCTTCGTAACCGGAGGTGCCGTTGATCTGGCCCGCCAGCCACAGACCGGGCAGGGCCTTGGTCTCCAGCGTGCCGTGCAGCTGCACCGGGTTGGCATAGTCATATTCGATGGCATAGCCGGGACGCACCATGACGGCATGCTCCAGACCGGGGATGGCGTGGATCATGGCCTGCTGCACGTCCAGCGGCAGGCTGGTGGAGATGCCGTTGGCATAGACCTCCGGGCTGTCCAGGCCTTCGGGCTCCAGGAAGATCTGGTGCCGTTCGCGCTCGGGGAAGCGCGCCACCTTGTCCTCGATGGAGGGGCAGTAGCGGGCGCCCGTGCCCTGGATGACCCCGGTGAACAGGGGCGAGCGGTCGAAGCCGGAACGGATGGCCGCATGGGCGGCCTCGTTGGTCCAGGTGATGTGGCAGGGCACCTGCGGCAGCACCGGGCCGGGACCACGGAAGCTGAAGCGCGGCGGCGGAGTATCGCCGGGCTGTTCCTCCAGTTTGGAAAAATCGATGGACGCCCGCAGCAGGCGCGGCGTGGTGCCGGTCTTGAGACGGCCCAGCGTGAGGCCCAGACGGCGCAGGCTGTCGGAAAGGCCCGTAGCCGGGGCATCACCCAGACGGCCGCCGGGCAGATGCGTGAGGCCGATGTGGATGAGGCCGGCCAGGAACGTGCCGGTAGTGAGCAGCACATGCCGGGCATGGAAGGTCAGGCCCTGGGCCGTGCGCACGCCGGCGGCATGGCCGTTCTCTTCCAGCACCTCGGTCACGGAGTCCTGCCAGATGCGCAGGCCGGGCGTGGAGAACAGGGTCTTCTTGAGGACCTTCTGATAGGCCTCGCGGTCGATCTGGGCGCGCGTGGCGCGCACGGCCGGGCCCTTGCTCATGTTGAGGGTGCGGAACTGGATGCCCCCGGCATCGGCCCACAGGCCCATCATGCCGCCCAGGGCGTCGATCTCGCGCACCATGTGGCCCTTGGCCAGGCCGCCGATGGCAGGGTTGCAGGACAGATAGCCCAGACGGTCCACATTGCCGGAGATCAGCAGCACGCTCAGGCCCAGACGGGCCAGGGCCACGGCGGCCTCGGAACCGGCATGGCCGCCGCCTGTCACGATACAGTCAAAACGGTTCTCAGCGCTGCATGAGCACATGGGCAAACACCTGGGCGTCCTTGAGGGTGGCGGTGATGGAAGAATGTTCGTCGGGCTGGTGGCAGGTGCTGTCGATGCAGCTCCACACGGCGGCGGGCAGGCCCTGCTGGCGCAGCAGGGCGGCCACGGTGGCGCCGCCGATGCCCACGGGACGGGCCTCCACCTGATAGATGTCCGTGACGGCACGACGCAGGGCCGCGACCACGGGGCTGTCCGCAGCCGTTTCCGAGGCGCGCTGGCAGTGCTCGATGGCCACGTCGATGCGCACGCCGTGATGTTCGGCCACGGCCGTCAGGCGACGGCGGGCGGCGTCCAGCACATGTTCGGGTTCCACGCCGGGCAGCAGACGGCAGTCCACGTAAAAAGTGTCATGTCCGGGCAGGATGTTGACGCTGGGCACGTTGGCATCGTGGCGGCTGGGCACGAAGGTGGAGCAGGCCGGGTCGAACAGGGCGTCGCGGCGGGGGAAATCCTTGTGCAGCTCCATGCAGGCCAGCACGGCGGCGGCCCCGGCTACGAAGGCGTTGCGGCCCTTGTGGGGCGTGGAGGCATGGCACTGCACGCCGCTGACGTCGACCTTGAGCCAGCACAGGCACTTTTCGGCCACCTCGATGTCCGCGCCCGTGGGGGAACCGGAGTCCGGCACGATGTAGAAATCGTCAGCACGCAGGAAACGCTCTCCTTCGGGGAGAGCGGCGTGGCGCTCCAGCACATGGGCCAGGCCGTAGTTGTTGCCGCATTCCTCATCGGCCATGAACACCAGGCCCAGGCTGAGTTCGGGGGTGATGTCGCAGGCATGCAGGGCTTCGGCCAGCAGCAGCATGCTCACCAGGCCCTGCTGGTTGTCCTCCACACCGCGTCCGACGAGCATGTCGCCCTGCCGGACCACCTGCCAGGGATCGGAATGCCACAGGGCCGGATCACCGGGCGGCACCACGTCCATGTGGGCAAAAAGCCAGAGCGTCCGGGAGGAACGGCCGGGGATGCGGGCCACCACGTTGGGGCGCAGCCCGGAGGGCACGCGCGGATCGGCGGCATCCAGACGGCGGATGTCGCTCACCCCGCAGGCGCGCAGGCAGTCTTCGATATACAGGGCCTTGGCCAGCTCGCCCTCGCCGCCGTTTTCCGGGCCCAGGGCACGGAAGGCGGTCAGGTTGCCCTGAAGGGCCGCCACACGGTCCTGGCGCTGATCCAGCCAGCGCAGGAGGGGGGACAGGGCGCTGTCCTGCGAACTTGTGTTCATGCTGTTTTTCCTTGAAGCCGCCCGGGCCTGGAGGCCCCTGCGGACAAATGACAAAAGGGAGGCTGTCGCGACAGCCTCCCCTGTGCAATGTGCCAGAAAATTGCAATCGGTGCGGGATGTTCGCGCCGGGCGCGTCCCGCATGCCGCGTATGGTCTAGCGACCCTTGGCGGCGCGCTTGGACGCCTTCAGGGGGTTGACCTTGGCAGCGGCGACGACCTGCACCTTCACATGGGTAGCGAAGTTGCAGCGGCCACCGGACCACTTGCTGGCGGGGCTGGCGTAGCTGGAGCAGAAGTTTTCGCCTTCAAACTCGCGAATGCGATCACAGCCTTCGCACTTGTCAATGATGGGGGAAACCACAAAACCGTTCACAACCACGCCTTCGGCGGTTTTCACGGCATTAAGCAGAGCAGCCATAACGATACCTCCATGCGCCGAAGCGCTTTCGTTTCAGTCTGAATGGGGCACTATAGACCAAAAAACAATGGTGTCAAGTCCCCCCGTGCAAGGGAACCCCGCCCGGGCGGCTTTTCCGCTGCCGCAAGGGCCCCGCTTCGGCCCCGGCAGGCCAGGCCGCGACGGGAAGGGCTCCGGCTCAGGCCACCTGTTCGGGCAGGCCCAGGCGGCGCAGGACGAAGCGCCGCATCTCGCGCACTTCCGCGCACAGGGCCGGGTAATCAAAGCGGCTGAAGCGGCCGTCGCGGTACAGGACCTCGCCCGCCACCATGGTCAGGGCCACTTCCATGCCCGTGGCCGCATAAACGGCGTGGGAGGCCGCGTTGAACAGGGGCTGCATGTTGGGCGCGGAAAGATCCAGCGCGATACAGTCCGCGGGACGCCCCACGGCAAGGACGCCGCCGTCACCGCCCATGGCCGCCGCACCGCCGCGGGTGGCCATGTCGAGCACCGCCCGGGCGGGCATGGTCTCGGGATCGCCCGCCGCCTTGTGCAGCAGGGCGGCGCGGCCCATCTCCGTGAACATGTTGAGGCGGTTGTTGCTGGCGGCGCCGTCGCTGCCCAGGGCCAGCCGCACGCCGGCATCCAGCATGGCGGGCACCGGGGCCACCCCGGAGGCCAGCTTCATGTTGGACGAGGGATTGTGGACAACGCTCACGCCGCGGCGGGCCAGCAGGGCGATCTCGTCGGCGTCCACGTCCACCACATGGGCCAGGATGGTCCCGGGACGCAGCAGCCCCAGACGGTCGGCATGGGCCACGGGGCGCAGGCCGTGCTGTTCCAGGCTCAGGGCCGTTTCCTGACGGGTCTCGGCCAGATGGATGTGCAGCGGCAGGCCCAGTTCGTCGGCCAGTTCGCGGCAGGCCGTGAGCTGCGCCGCCGTGGTGGTGTAGACGCTGTGGGGCATGACGGCCACATGCAGACGGTCATGACCGGCCCAGCGCTGCGCCATCTCCCGGGTGCGGGCCAGGGCCGCATCGGCATCCGGGCAGCAGGCCGAGGGGAAATTGAACACGCCCTCACCGGCCAGGCAGCGCAGACCGGCCTTGTCCGCCGCTTCCAGCACGGCGGATTCGAAGATGTACATGTCCACGCAGGACGTGGTCCCGGTGCGCAGCATCTCGGCAAAGCCCAGCAGGCTGCCCAGGCGCACCAGATCGGGCGTCAGGCCCTGTTCCACGGGAAAGATCTTCTGCTGCAGCCAGTCCATGAGCGGCATGTCGTCGGCCAGGCCCCGCAGGAAGGTCATGGCCGCGTGGGTGTGGGCGTTGACAAGGCCGGGCATGACGAGCATGCCGGAAAGGTCGAGGATTTCACGTGCCTGCCATGCGGCTGTCACATCCTGGCTGTAGCCCAGGGCGACGATGCGCCCGCCATCAATGCCCAGGGCGGCGTTTTCGAGGACGCGCCGATCATCGTCCTGGGTCAGCAGGACACCGGCGTGGAGAAGCGTGTCGCAGGTTTGCATGGATGCTCCTGACGGGTTAAGGTCTGCGGACGGGAAAAACAGGCGTAGTTGTATCCTCATGCTTCGGGGAGGGCAAGAATGGACGCGCTGCTGCTGCACGGTCTGGGTGGAGGGCCCGCTGATATGGATTCGCTGGCGCAAGAGCTGGCGACGATGGACGTGGCGTGCCATGCGCCCTGTCTGCCGGGGCATGGCACCGGCTGGGAGGCTTTCGTACGCAGCCACTGGAACCAGTGGAGCGCGGCGGCCCATGAGGCCTATGCCGCCCTTGCGGGCCAAAACCCGGAGCCGCCCCTGCTGGCGGGCTACTCCCTGGGCGGCCTGCTGGCTCTGGATACGCTTTTCTGGGCCCGGGAGGCCGGGCTGCCCGCGCCCCGCTGCCTGCTGGTCTTCGCCGCGCCGCTCTACTGGTCGTCCCGCCCCGGCCGTCTGGGCGAACGGGCCCTGCGCTGGCGGCTGGCCTGGAAAGCCTGGCGACAGCCTGTGGAGATCTGTTCCCCGCGCAGTGAGGCCGCGCGGGAGACCGCGCCCTGGCAGGGACACGAGCGGGTGGTCTGCTGGCGCCATATGGCCGAGATAGCCCATGAGCAGCCCCGGCTGCGGGCCCTGCTGCCCGCCTGCGA
>OGZK01003559.1_pt1 | contig 12062 bp, 12 predicted proteins | sample 1576791 | NCBI WGS metagenome assembly OGZK01 (sample SAMEA3541556, study PRJEB24748) | human gut metagenome | biome: human gut; feature: human-associated habitat; material: faeces | place: China | collected 2012
GTTTGTTTCTAAGAAAGGCTATGCCTGCTCCGGGTTCATGATGAACTTATCGATGACTTCCACCAGTCCGTCTTCATCGTTGGTGCCGGTGATATAGTCCGCCGCTTCCTTGACCGCCGGCTGGGCATTCCCCATTGCTATGCCGGTTCCCGCATATTCGATCATGGAGATATCGTTGTAACCGTCCCCGCAGCAGATCGCATTCTCTCTGGTCAGCCCCATACCTTCCAGCATGTGATCCAGAGAAGTTGCCTTGTTCACATCCTTAGGCATGATCTCGATGAAATAGGGTTCGGAACGGTAGATGCTCGCCACATCGCTGTATTTTTCCTGCAGCTGTTTTTCCAGAGCAGGGGCGATCTCTTCCGGTGCCGTCATCAGGCACTTGTTAATGTCGAAATTCACGTAATTTACAAAATCAGGTACGACCTTAATGGGAATCTTATTGATCTTAGCCTCCCATTCCACATACTTGTCCGGTTCAAAAGCGGAAATCACGCCTTCTCCCTGATAAGTGATCAGTCCGCAGCCGTTTGCCTTGGCGAATTCATACAATCTGGGCACGATAGACAGGGGCAGTGTTCTCTGGTACACTACCTCGCCGGTCTTGCAATCCACAATACGTGCTCCGTTAAATGACAGGAGGTAGCCACCGTATTTTTTCAATTCCAGTTCTTCCTCACAGCCTCTCATGCCGGGAGTCGGACGGCCGGAAGCCAGAATGACCTTATGGCCATGCTGCAAAATATTCCAGATTCCTTTCCTGGTGACTTCCGTGATCTCTTTTTTTGAATTGGTCAGTGTTCCGTCAATATCCAGTACCAGAACTTTTTCCTGCATGTTTATTCATACCTTTCTCAAAGTTATTCTCTGTTCAGCTCACGTAACTGGCAGAGTCACATTATCATGTTTCCCGCCCTTTTGCGACTATTTTTGCTCATAATCTAACAGTACCTGTCTCTTCTGCTTGTGCAGTGAAACAGGTACTTGTCTGTTGTCTATGTTCTGTTCCTGAGCAAGCGTTACTGTGCCTGTGTTGCGGTCTCTTCGGTAGCAGCAGTCTGCTCCTCTGTAATCTCCTGAGTCTCTGCTGCAGTCTCAGCGGCTGCTGATTCCTCTGCCTGCGCCTTCAGGTAATTCAGCTTACCCTTGGGATCCTCTACGGTAATATCTGCGGTGATGTCTTCGATATACTGGGACATTGCCTGGGATACCAGAGTATTTTTGATATTGATCTTCCACTCGGGCTGATCCTGTCCGATGTAGTAAAGTACATAGGTGCTGTCACTGACCGTGATAGCTACGGTATCTCCTGCCTGACGGCTGCTGTCGAAGATCCAGCTGCTCAGTTCCTCAGTCATACCACTCTTGGTTACCTGCTCGAACAGGCCGCCGTTCTCTGCTGCGGAAGTATCCTGTGTATACTTTTTGCACAGCTCTGCGAAGCTGTCCTCGGTAGCTGCACCGCTCTTCCACTCCTCCAGGATCTCTTCACCGGTCTTATCCTCGGTGGGAATGATCACACGTACATCTGCGGAAGGAGTCTCATCCAGATATCTCTTCTCAAATGCCACGACATAGTAGCAATGGCTGTTGTCGTTGGTAATGACGGTGGTGTCTCCTGCCTTTCTGGCATCATCGAACAGCCAGTCGGAGATCAGGTAGTTCACGGAAGACTTCTTCTCATTCTCGTGTGCTTCGCCGTTTTTTGCCACAGTCTGCTCTGCATCGTCAGCCAGTACCTTGGCATCTTCCATTGCCTTTGCGATCTCAGCATCGGAAGGCTGATATGCGGTATCCTGTGTGGTATCGGCAGCTGCAGTTCCGTCGGCCGCAGTATCTGTAGATGCGGTCTCTTCTACGGGATCTGCCAGCTCGGTAGGCTCGGTGGGCAGATCAGCTTCGATCGTGGTCAGGCGGTAATCTACGGAATCGTAGGTTGCCTTGTTTTCCTCATAATAGCTCTGGATCTCATCATCGCTGGGGGCGTTGTCCTCCTGCAGCTTTTCATAATAAGCATTCATGACCATATCATTCTTCACATACTGCTCAATACGGCTCATGGTTGCATATGCACCGTAAATAGAACGTACATATTCCTTCTCGGAGATGCCTGCGGATGCAGCGGAAGTCTTGATGGTCTCCTTAAAGGTGTTGTACTCATCGGTAGTATCGTAGGTGAAGCCCTCTGCATCGGCTGCTGCCTTCATGGCTTTGGACTGCTTCAGATTCTCAACGGCCATCTGCTCGAAATAATCCTGCCAGCTCAGGGTATCGGAATACATCTGTGTGGACAGGTCTTTGGAAGTATCCAGTCCGAAGTATGTCAGATAGCTGCCGTACTGGGTGATATAATTGTTCTTGGTCAGGTTGTATTGGTAATCGAACTCTACCTTATTTACAGCTTCTCCATTGACCACCACATAGGTCTCATGAGTTGCCAGATAGGTACGGATGGGGAAAGATGCTACCAGACATACCAGAGCCACAAGCACTACGATGCCGATGGCCATGCTGATGCGCTCTTCCTTTTTCTCCTTTTCCTTCTCCTCTTTACGCTTCTGTACCTTACGGTCATATTTGGTCATGACCTTCTGTTCTGTTTGTTCTTTATTTTCTGTAACTTTTTCATTTTTAGACATTGCTTACATGTCTCCTTCCTGGTGTCTTAAGTCCCAATGACTCCTTATTTTACCGTATTTCTGCGGAAAAAGAAAGCTATTTCACATATTTTTCAAGTTTTTCCACGATATTTTTCACACATCCGGGCTCAAAAGGACTGTCCAGTCCGACTTCTTTGATCATATTAGTGTAAAAATCACTGGCGGACAGCCTGCACAGCTTCAGATAGCTCTTCCACGCCTCTGTAAAATCGGCATCCATCTTCACCTTGTACTGTAGTGCGCAGGTCTGTGCCAGACAATAATCGATATAATACAGAGGGTAGTCGTAAATGTGCAGCTGCTTCTGCCAGAAGCCTCCCTGTCCGAAGAAAGGATCTCCCTCGTAATCCAGGTGGGGCTTGTACTCCCGCTCCAGACGGCTCCATGCCTGCTTTCTCTCGGCCGGGGTCAGCTCCGGGTGTTCATAGACGATATGCTGGAACTCATCCACCATACAGCCGTAAGGAATAAACGCAGCCGCATCCTCCAGATGCATTTCCACGTAATCCTGCGCTCTGTTGCCGAAGAACAGGTTCATCCACTTTTCCGTGAAAAATTCCATGGACATGGAATGGATCTCTGCAGTCTCCATGCCGATATCCGCATGCTCTCTGATAGGATCCTGTGCAGCGAGATACCCCTGAAACGCATGACCACACTCATGCGTGATGACGTCCACATCACCGCTGGTACCGTTAAAGTTAGCGAAGATAAACGGTGCATGGTACAGAGGCAGATAAGTCATGTAACCGCCAGCTTTCTTGGTCTTGCGGCCCAATACGTCAAACAGTTGGTTCTCCATCATGAAATCAAAGAATTCCGCAGTCTCCGGGGACAGTTCCCGGTACATCTTCTGGCCTGCTGCCATGATCTCTTCCGGGGTGCCGGTGGGCGCCGGGTTGCCGTCCTTGAAATATACCTGCTCGTCGATATAGCTGAGCTTCTCCAAACCCAGACGTTGTCTTCTGAGGGCATGCAACTTCTCTGCAAAGGGTACGAAATACTCCTTGATCTGCCTGCGGAAAGCCTCTACCTCGTCCTTGCCGTAGCAGTTGCGGTTCATCCGGTAATACCCCAGTTCCAGATAATTCTCGTAACCCATGGCTCTGGCCTGTGCGGTACGGTTTTTCACCAGTTTATCGTAGATGGTATCCAGCTGTTCCTCATTTTCCAGGAAAAACGCGCTCATCTTCTCCCAGGCCTGTCTGCGGACATTGCGGTCAGAGTTTACCAGATAGGGCCGCAACAGGGACAGGTTCAGTTCCTTGCCGTCAAAGTCGATCTTGGCACTGGCAATCAGTTTATCATATTCCATAGTCAGGGAGTTCTCTTCCTGCATCAGCGGGATCAGCGCCTCGCTCATAGACTTCTGTGCCAGCTCCATATTCTTGAATGCTACCGGACCGATCTTCTCCTCCAGATAAGCTCTGTAGGGGGATTCATATAATTTCTTCTGATAAGCCAGCACCAGATTGCTGAATACCGGTCCTTGCTCATCGTAGTATTTATGCTCTTCCTCGTAGAATTTATCGGAAGTATCGATGTCGAAGCGGATATTCGCGATCGTCATCAGCGTCATGACACGGTCCGTCAGCGCATAGTACTTCTGATGCACCTCGAACTGCTCCTCCCCGCTCTTCGCCGCATCCAGCTCCCGGATCAGTTCTCCCATCTCTTCCTGCACTTTGGCAAAATCTATTCTCTCGTAAGGCATGTCCTGAAATTTCATAATTATAGTAACCCTCTCTTTCTGTGTCCTTAGGAATCTATACTGCTTATCTTACCCCAAAATGCCGGGAAAGTAAAACTTTAGAAGCGTTCTGTAACATTTTTCTGGATTTTTTGTAGCCCTTTTGTAACATTTTTACTGCTTGTCATTATAAGGACCTTGTGATATGGTGGTATTAGAAGTAATTTTTCTTCTTTCAAAAAATCTTATAGACCCGTCAGTGGTCAAAGTTTCCCCTTATTATTTTTTATATGGAAAATATTTGTTTTTTTGTGTCGTTTTATTTTATTTTTACATTTATTTTGCAACAGAAAGGAGATTTATGGAGTTAAAACAAAATAATATAACCGGCAACTATTTCTCGGAGGAGTATTTGATGAATACTGTGTCGAGATTCTGGAAAAATTTTGTTGCGGAAGAAATTTCGTATGGGAATGCGATAGCTGTTGCGCCGGGGAATGTGGCTGTGGCAATACCGGCTTCCGGAAAGCGGAATTATAAGGATCTGGTGTTCCGGAAAATATTTCATGACAAGGAGAAGCTGCTCTCGCTGTACAATGCGCTGAATCACTCGCATTATGAAGATCCGGAGCTACTGCATATTACAACTTTGGAAAATGCGGTTTACCTAAGCTTGCAGAACGACCTGTCATTTGTGGTGGATTTTGATCTATGGTTTTTTGAGCACCAGTCCACCCTGAATCCCAATATGCCGTATCGCTTTTTGCTGTATCTGGCAAGTGAATATTCAAAGATGAACTCAGATGACCTGCTTTATTCCAACAAGTTACAGATGCTGGATACTCCGCATTTTGTGGTGTTTTATAATGGAACAGATCCTCTCCCGGAATACAGCACCCTGAAGCTGTCCAGCGCCTACCGGAATAAGGAAGAGACTCCTCAGCTTGAATTACAGGTACAGGTAATCAATATCAATCTCGGGTTCAACTCCGAGCTGATGGATGCCTGCCAGATTTTAAAGGAGTACGCCCAGTTTGTCGCAGAAGTCCGTGAGCAGGCAAAGGTGTATCCAAACCGGCAGGCTATCGTTCAGGCCGTGGATGTATGTATCAGGAGGGATATTTTGAAGGAATTTTTGCTTGAGAATAAGAAGGAGGTTATTGATATGGTGTTTTTCGAGTATGACGCTGAGGCGGAAAAGAGAGTTATTTATAAGGATGGCGTAGAGGAAGGCAGAGCAAAAGAAATTGTTCGGTCATGTAAGGACTTTAACTTGTCAAAAGAGGATGCAATCCACAAGTTAGAGACTCTACTATCAATCCCTACACAATCTGCCATTGACTATTACGAAAAATTTTCAAGGGAATTTGAAAATGAATTCTCAAAAGCACAAAAAATTATGTAAAAGGGGCACATTGATATGAACTTTTTCGAATATGATGCTGAGCTTTCTATTTCTACACAGGCAGCCATGGATTACTATGATAATTTTTCGAAGGAATTGGAAAGGAAATCTTTGGATGATCAAAAGGTCTTATAAGAACCCAAAAAGGGCAGCCCGTCATGGACTGCCCTTTGGTTCTTACATAACTCTTACAGATATGGTTCGTTCCTCTTAGGAAACAACCTGATCTCAGCTTAAGCTTACTGTAACAGAGACAGTACGCCCTGGTTAGCCTGATTGGACTGAGCCAGCATAGCCTGACCTGCCTGAGCCAGGATGTTGTTGTTGGAGTACTTAACCATCTCAGTAGCCATATCGGTATCACGGATCTGGCTCTCTGCGCTGGTGGTATTCTCAACTACGTTGTCCAGGTTGTTGATGGTGTGCTCAAGTCTGTTCTGAACAGCACCAAGTGCGGAACGCTGAGTGGATACTTTCTGGATAGCTTCCTTGATTGTTTCAACTGCATTCTTGGCATTAGTATCATCTGCACCATCAACTTTCAGGTTCTTTACACCCAGTCCATCAGCACTCATGGTATCAATCTTTAAGGAAATCTGATTATTGTCAGTTGCATCTGCACCAACATGAAGTTTAAGTGTTAAAGCTCCCGTATCAAAGGTTTTAGAAAAATCAACCATCTTAGCAACATCATCCTGTGTTGCAAGGTTTCCATTAATGTAAAGACCGGAGTTAGCCTTAAGAGTTCCATCATTGTTAATGTAATTACCAAGACCATTTGCAGCTATTTCATTACCATCTTTATCAGTAAACTGTGTTGTTCCCTTGGTAGTAACTTTAGCAACATCTGTTACTTTACTATCACCTGCCAAGATTCCTGGTTTAATAGATGCATAGTACTTCGTAATATCCTTAACTAAGCTACCTTCTTTGTATTCATTACCATCTTTGTCGTATACGGTAGCTCCAGCCTTTACCTTATCATACTCTTCAGCGGTTGGATCCGCTTTTTCAGCTGCTTCGTACAAGCCATCCGTTCCTTTAGTCAAAGTGTAGTATTTTGTGGTGCCCGTTGCATCCTTTACAGTACCTTTTGCAGAAACGAAATTTCCAGTTGATGTATCTTTGGTATATACATCTTCAGTAATCACGTTTACTTTAGTAGTTTCTGCGTATGTATCATGCTCTGCAGCGGTAATTTTCTGACCAACCTGTACACCATCTTTGCTGGTATAATAATCATGATTTGCAATATCTACAGCAGATTTGTAGGAACCTTTTTTCAAAGTATTAACTTTACCATTTTCTACATAGTAAAGATCCTGATTGGTTACTTCTACTTCCTTGTACTGGAAATTGGTCGCCTTATCGCCAGACTTATCACCCTTCAGCAGATAGGTTTCATTAAACTTCGTAGTTTCAGATACACGATCAATTTCCGTTGTTAACTGATCAATTTCATTCTGAATATAAGTTCTATCTGTCTCAGAATTAGTACCGTTTGCAGACTTTACAGCCAGTTCGTTCATTCTCTGCAGCATGTCCTGAACTTCGTTCAGAGCACCTTCAGCGGTCTGTACTGCGGAAATACCATCCTGTGCGTTCAGGGAAGCCTGTGTCAGACCTCTGATCTGCTTTCTCATTTTCTCACTGATGGACAGGCCTGCTGCATCATCAGCTGCACGGTTGATCTTGTAACCGGAAGACAGTTTCTCGGTGGACTTTGCCTGAGAAGCGGTGGTTAATCCTAACATTCTGTTAGAGTTCATAGCTGTAAGATTGTGTTGTACTACCATAATATTTACCTCCTTGTATTACTGCCCAATTCCTTTTGCGGCAGTGTGCGTATCTGTATTGTTATTGAGAAATCCTTTTCTCCCAGATACTTGTTGTTAGTTTTTATAGTAACCGGAGTAGGAGCTTCCCTGTCGGGCCCTGACAGAGCCGCTCTTCCTCCGGTTATTACCATATGAAATTATTTGTCCGCATTTCCCTTTGTGATGATCACATTTGACTTCTTGCGGTACTTCTCCGGGTGCTCTTCTTCCGCATAATATTTAGGAAGCTTCGCTCTCTCCTCCGGATCTGTGATCTGGTTCTCTAATACCGTACTCCGCACGATGTTCACCTCTTTCGGTGCATCGATCATAATACGGAGATGGTTCTTGGTTCCTCCCAGGAAGACGATCTTAATATTGTCATTGATCATCAGGTATTCTTCCGGACTAACGGTCAGACGCAGCATATTGATAACCTCCTTGTTTTAATTCAGCCTTCCTTGCCTGCTGGTTTGCACTGATGCAACATTTTATTATGGAATGTTGCATTATCCTAATTCATTTATTCTTTCAAGGAGGCCATTATGAGCACGACACAACCTATCCGCAGCAAACAGCTTTTACACGATTTCAAAGATTACTACCTTACCAAACAGCCCAACTCCCGGAATTACACTCTCATCCTGATCGGTCTGAACACTGCTCTCCGCATCAACGACATCCTTCATCTCACCTGGGGAGATGTCTATTGCACAGAACACAGCCGCTTTTACACCCATCTCCTCATCACGGAGAAAAAAACGGAAAAAGAAACCAGAATCCTGATCAACAGAGAACTTCAGAAAACATTACTGTCCTACCGGAAAACACAGCCTTCCATAGCCGACACAGACTACCTCTTCCCCAGCCCCAGAAAAGCCGAATCCCCACTCTCCCGATACCAGGCCTACCGCATTGTCCGTAAGGCTGCTGAAGCCGTAGGAATCGAAGACGTGATCCGGTGCCATTCCCTGCGGAAGACCTTCGGCTACCATGCATGGAAAATGGGAACTCCGCCCGCATTGCTGATGGAGATTTACAATCATTCTTCTTTTCAGATCACAAAACATTATCTGGGGATTGAACAGGATGACAAAGATGCCGTATTTCGTGACATACAGCTATGACATACGGCTTGCATAATTGCTATTATGATATGAAAGTAACGTATTAACGATTTTTACAAAAAAGGCTAAAGTTTTCCCATGGTCAGCCGAAATATGTAGTGCAAGACAAAATGCAACATTCCATAATAGAATGTTGCATTTTTCTATTTTAATCCTTTCATTTCTGTGGTATTCTTTTAAAGACTGCATATCGCTTTTTTTCGACAAATATTTCTCTTTTATTGAAACATATACAGTCAGAATCAGGAGTACACATGAAAAGCTTTATATGTGAAATGTTCTATAAGCAGCGGGCGGCATTCGAGCAAAGCTGCGCTTCCAGGGGCAAAGAATATCCTCTTCCGGAAGACGTTTTCCTACAATCGGATATTTTCTATGACGAGAAGCATGTTCCGGCACATCGTCTGGATGTCTACCGTCCCAGGGGACGGGACGGAGAGATTCTCCCGGTCATCGTCAACGTACATGGCGGAGGCCTCCTCATAGGGAACAAGGAATTCAACCGTCCCTTTTGTGCCTCCCTTTGTGAGGCGGGGTATCTGGTATTCAGCATTGAGTACCGGCTGATACCGGACTGTCTCTTCTATGACCAGCTGGCTGACCTGCATCTGGCACTGGATTTTATCCGGGATCATCTGACGGAATACGGCGGTGACATTTCCCACATATATGCCTGCGGCGACAGCGGCGGTGCCTGTCTGCTGACTTATGGAATCGCCATGCAGCGAAGCACTGCACTGGCACAGGCTGCCGGAGTAACCCCTTCTGACCTGCCAGTCCGGGCACTTGGTCTGGTCAGCGGTATGTTCTATACGAACCGCCTGGATCAGATCGGACTTTTCCTCCCCAGATATCTCTACGGCCGGCATTATAAAAAAAGTGCTTTTGCCCCCTATGTATCTCCGGAGCACCCGGACATCGTGACCAGCCTGCCACCTAGTCTCCTGATCACCAGTGACAACGATAATCTTCAGAGCTATACTCTGAATTTTGAAAAGGCTCTGCGCAGACATCAGATGCCCCATAAACTGATCAACTACCCGAAGGATCCCCGCCTGACCCATGCGTTCAGCGCTTTTTACCCGGAGCTTCCGGAAAGCAGGGAAGTGATCCACCATTTGATTCATTTTTTTGAACATACCGGAGAGAACTGTAAAGGAGGATATGTATCATGACATACGACGAAAATGTTTTCAAAGAAAAAGCTAATCGGAAAGCCCGTAAGATCTGGATCGTTTTTGCTGTTTTACTGAGTGCCAATTATGGCTCCGACGCGTCCGGGGGATTATATCCCACCACTTCTTATCTGATCTTTCTGGCATTATGCTGGCTGCCTCTGATCTTTGGCGAAGTTCTGTTACGTGTAAAAGGCTGGGCAACGGAGCTCTACCGCTACGATCTGGTCATCGGTTACGGCATCTTCTATACCTTTGTAATCTGTACCACAGCGTCACCCATCGCATTCACTTACATCCTTCCGGTGACAAGCTTACTGGTCCTGTATAAGAACCGGAAATTCATGATCAACTGCGGTATCGTCAACTCTCTGATCATTGTGGGCGCTGCCGTCTACCGCTACATGCTGGGCTTTAACAGTGCTTCCGATATGAAGAATTACCAGCTGCAGCTGTCCTGTATCATCCTGTGTTACATCTGTTATGTCATGTCCATCCGCCATCTGAACGAGTCCGACGGTGCCATGACCGACAGTATCAAAGCCGACCTTCACAGAGTGGTGACCACCGTAGAACAGGTCAAGACATCCAGCAATACCATTCTGGACGGCATTACCGTTGTCAGAGAACTGGCTTCTGAGAACAAGCACGGTTCCGATATGGTCATGCTGGGTATGAATGAATTGACGGATAATAACCATATGCTACAGGATCGGACGACCTCTTCCACACAGATGACTTCCGACATCCGTGCCCAGGTGGAAAATGTTGTGGCACTCATCAGCGAAATGGTATCTCTGGTCGGGAAAACCGAATCCCATTCCAGTGTCAGTGCAAAAGATCTGCAAAGTTTGGTAAGCACTGCCACCACGATGTCAGAGCTTTCTACGGAGCTGGAAAATGTCCTGCAGAATTTCCAGCAGGAATTTGGCATGGTGAAGCAGGAGACCGGTACCATCGAAAAAATTACAAATCAGACGAACCTGCTGGCCTTAAACGCTTCCATTGAAGCTGCCAGAGCCGGTGAAGCAGGCAAGGGCTTCGCAGTGGTAGCTGATCAGATCCGTACCTTAAGTACTGAAACCCACGCTTCCTCCGGACAGATCAGAGAAGCTCTGTCCCGTCTGGATGCTACTTCCGCTAAGATGACCGCTTCCATTGAAGAGACCTTGAAGCTGATCCAGGTTACCCTGGAAAAGGTAACACATACCGGTGAAAATGTAAATCAGATCGCATCTGATTCCGCACAACTTGGCAGACATATTCAGGTAGTTGATAATGCAATTAAAGAGGTGGAAAGCTCCAATACCCAGCTGGTATCCAATATGGAACAGGTATCCAACATCGTGGAGACTATCACCGGCTGTATTGCACACTCCAGCCAGACCAGTGAACGTATGCTCAGTAAATATGAAGAGACCGCTGCCAATATCAATACCATTGAAGATGTCATGGAGAACATGATGTGTGATCTGGGTATCGGCGGCTTCATGGGTATCGAAGATATTCAGCCAGGTATGAAGATCGATCTGAAAGTAGCCGGCCAGGGAGATACGGAATACCTTGGAGAACTGATCGAACAGATTCCGGAGGGTCTGCTGGTATCCTGTCAGAAGGAGCTAGCACTCACAGATACCGCTTCCTGTACCTTACAGATCACCGCAGGCAACATCCTGTATTGTTGGGACAAGGCAGTCATCTCTCCCGCTCCTGAAAAGGGTGCTCATGCCTTCAAAATCATCATTAATACCAGACCCAGGATCAATAACCGCCGTAAATACCCCCGTATGGATCTGAACAATGCCTGCACCATCAAGTTCAAAAATTCTGATACGGAATATGCGGCCACCATGGATAATATCAGTGCCAACGGCTTTGCTTTCCTGGCGACAGACAATATCTTCACCCAGAGCAAGAATGCCTCGATCACTGTCACTATCCATGATTTCGCTCTCCCGGATCACAATGTGCTGGAAGGACGTATCATCCGCTGCTCCGATGATAACGGTCTGTTCATCGTAGGCTGCCAGATGCCGGAGGATAATTTCTATATTCTGGAGTATGTAGAGAAAAATCTGGAAAGTAAGAAATAGTCAAATACAAAAGGGTGTCGCTCAGCGGCACCCTTTCCAGACTGTAGACAAAACGCTTTTGGTCAGCACTCCAGAAGCGTTTTTCTTGTTTT
>OGZK01003572.1_pt1 | contig 12019 bp, 10 predicted proteins | sample 1576791 | NCBI WGS metagenome assembly OGZK01 (sample SAMEA3541556, study PRJEB24748) | human gut metagenome | biome: human gut; feature: human-associated habitat; material: faeces | place: China | collected 2012
CAATAAAGTCTTTACCTGTTCTATCATTAAAACTTCACTGGCAAAGTTCATCCAAAGGTGTAAGCAATTCCTTTACATCCACATACACCTCAACCGGTTCCTTATCCATATACCAGCTCATATCGAGACCGTGAAGCTGAACCCGATAGTTTCTGTTGATCGTATCTGACTTCAACAGAGAAAAATACAAAAAACATACATACTCCTTTCCCTGTTTTTCCATCTGCTCTCCCAGAAGCTTCATGGCTTTTTCTACCACAGCCTCCCAATCCTCGGCATGTTCCAGAACAGAATCCCCCATATAGCTGCGGAATGCTGCTATTTTTCTCGATACCGCTTCTCTGTAATTCTGCAAAGCCGTTTCTCTGTCCATCTGTCTCTCCTTCAAAACATGTTAATCCACGATTACTTCTGTTCCCTGCATAATAACGTTGCCTTTGCTGGATACAATCTGTCCGCCGCTCAGACTATGCATAATAAATTGTTCCGATACATGAAGCGTCACCTGCTCCTCCGCATGAATCGCAATCTCTTCCTGTGCCATTGCCTTCACCATAGACTGAGATTGTATTTTGACCTTTCCATCCGTCTGAATTGTCACTGCGGATGCTGCTTTTCCACAGGAAAGCTTTATATACCCCGGGGCCAGTGCAAGCTCCTGCCCGGATTTGGTGCGCAGATACCGGTTGTCCGGATCGCTCATCCGATCTTCTCCACTCTGCGGTGCATCGTAATTACTTACAGCACTCAGTGCAATTGCCTCAGATTCTGCCTTGGAAGGAAAATATATCCGCACATCATCTCCCACCTCCGGCATGCAATACCATCCGCTGCCATCTGAGGATGCAGACAGGGTGGAATAGGGGAACCAGTACAATGCACGTTTCCTGCTGTTTCCATCAATTGCCATTGCTACCTGCATTTTTGTACCTGATACGTTCACCACATTGCCATTCAGCGCTACCCCGATCAAATGCATAGGATAGATCACAGGCCTTGTAAGCCCCTTTGCACTTTGTAATTTATAAGTTCCCTGCATCTCCTGATCTTCAAAGGAATATCTGCATGCATAAACCACAAAAGGATTTCCCTGTATCCGGACCGGATCAAAGATTCCCATAAGCTGTTCTGAAACGACCGTATAGCGGGTAAAATCCGATGCATGCACCTCTCTGCCGTTTGCCTTCAGCTCATAATATCTGTCCATATCCTTTTCCATATCCAGAATATGACAGGGAAATGCTGACTCCATAAGCTCCGGAACTCCCGCATATAATTTTAAGCCGGGCTGTCGGCAGTCCGGAGTGATCATAATACCTTCCCTGGAAAGCACTCTCTGCAGGAATTCCCAATCCGTCTCCTCATACTGAACGATCAGACTTCCAACCGCCTTTCCCGCAGCAGCATAGATCAGATCAGCATCCTTATAATTTGCCAGTATTTCCTGTGCTAACTCCTGAAAAGTCATCTTAGCGTTCTGGAAAGAACGGGAATGTTTCTCCCGATCCATAAGCCAGCTGCGGCTCTTTCCTTCTATTCGTACAGTCTTCACCTGACCGCTTTCCGCTATCTGAATATCCGTCAGGATGCCGGAGAACAGGATCTTCCTGCCTTCTCCTTCGCGCAGAAGTACTTCAAGATCCTGACAATCTGAGATTTCAAATACAAACTCTTCTTCTGTCACACGGGCAAGGATCACCAGCGTACTATGCTCTCCTGCCCGGGATTCTATTTCACACTCCAACACCTCTGCCAGATCCAGCCCGTTTACTTCTATATCATGCAAACTGTACATAATATCCCTCCGCTAATTGTTGATAATCATAGCAGCATCGATTTTCACTGTTTCGTCTGTTACGGTAATATTTCCCCCCGCATCATTGATAAACTGTATCCGGGATCCCGCTGTCACACTCATCATTCCATCCGTGCTGAAACACACTGCCTCCGCCGCGCTGATTTCAATGTCATCATCGGTAACAATTTCGGCGTTTCCATCATTTGTCAGAGTGACAGTTCCTTTATTTCCGCCAACGGCCAGTTGTATTCCGCCTTCTATAAACCGGACAGCCTTTCCATCCGGCATGGTAATATCCTTCAGATCAGGCCTGCTCATCGGACTGTCAGATGCAGGCGACGAATCTCCCTGAATATTTGCAATCGCATAGCTTTCCTTCTCATCTGCGGTGGGGAAGAAAATCCTTACCTGATCCCCCGGTCTGGGCATGCAATACCATCCACTTCCATCCGGAGATGCTGCCACTGTAGAAAAGGGGAAAAAATACTTTTTCCTGTAATTTGCCAAAGCATCCGTCTCTAATTGTGCCTGAAGCCGATTCCTGCTGACGGCCGTAACCACCCCGTTTATGGATACTCCACCGAGGAACGGATTGTAATATTTCAGTTTCCTCAGTCCCTCTGCAAAATACAGATAATATCTGCTGACAAAAAGTCCCTGCCGGAAAAATCTTTCGATTTTTCCGATATACAGTTCTTTCCCTTTGAAAAGCACTTTTTCTCCCAATGGAAGAATGTCATATGTCTCTATCTGATAGCAGATCTGCCCTTTCAGTCCTTTTTTTGTCTCTCTGGGCGCAGCATTACGATGCAGAACATAGGGAAGCAGATCCCAGTCTGCATCCTCCTCTGTATCCATCAATCCTACTCTCAGATAAATCCCCGGTTCATTGCCTGCAATATACGCACTGGCACCATACGCGGAAAGAACACGGTTCAGAAATTCCCAATCCGTTTCCTGATACTGCACCATAATCTGCCCTAATGCCTTATCTTCTATGGAGAACAGAATCTGACTTTGCGAATAAGGCTCCAATATCTTTTGAATTAACTGGTGGGAGGTCATGGCTACGTCCTGAAAAGACCGGTTCCTTACTGTAAGATCCATCTGATAGCTTTCCGTCAGTGCCTCCAGATGCAGCACACACCTTCCTCCCTGAGCCTTTACTTCCATACAGGTCACCGTGCCGTAAAACAACGGTTTTATGGTCTCTCCGAGCATTACAAATAATCCGATATGACCATCTTCCTCGTACAGAAGATAATCCTTCAGTTCCTCCTGCGTCTCTGCATCTGCGGAAAGGAATCCGTGCTTCCCGGGATTTTCACTGATGCAGCATGTCAAAACCGACAGACGCGTACTTCCCAGTATCAGAAAAAGACTCCCATAGGTAATCGCATCCATACGCTGCTCCCTCCCTTCTAACGGTTCATTTCCTCAATCACATGCACCATTGCCTCCAGCAACAGTCCCATGCCTTTTTGCTCTTCCTCCGGGCAATTCAGGTTTCCCGCATATATCCTGCCGCCTTTTTTCAACCGAAAGACGATGTTAAAAAGACGTCCTCTGGATGTAGGCGCCGTATAGCAGAAATATTCCATATTTCCTACCACCGCCTTTTTCCCGGGCTTAATATATATGTGCATATCCTTCATGGCTTCTTTGGTCTGCTCGATCCATTTATTCAGAGGCATCTTCACTTTTGTGCAAGGTGCATCAGATACATTAAAAACAACCTTGCGTGCATTGCTTGCCAAAAGAATCATTCCGCCTTCATTTTGCTCCACATCATAGAAATTTTTAATAAAAGGAACCGTCAACCGTCCTTCCAACAGGTCCTTCGGTTCAAACTCCAGCAACAATGTATAGAGATACTGTCGTCCGCTTCGTATCCCCTCCATCATCTCCTCCAGCGTATAAGTAATCCGCTCCCTGGGATCATACTGTTTCCGCAGGCGTTCTCTTTCCTCCTGTTCTTCCCGTTCCCGCTGCTCTCTGATAAACCGTGCTATGGACAAATCCATTTCGTTTTCCATGCCTGCCGCCTCCTTTTCCCTCACACCGTTAAAGCATGAGCAATGTTCCCTCTTTCTTTCGGGTCTGTCCGGGAATCTCTTCCCTTCCGCCCGCTTCACCCAGAATTCTCTTCAATGCGCCATACATCTGCATATTTGTGTATTCCTTATTCTGCCCCAGCCTTGCATGAAGATAGGCACGGACCGCCTCATAAGGCATGGCTTCCTTCCTTTGCAGACATTGGAGACAGAATGCACAATCCCACGGATCTGTCACAGCATACTTTAATAATTCTCTTGCAAAGCTCTTTAAAATCTGCGGCCAGATGCCGGGATGATCCGGTGCGGCATAAGGCACGTAAATACGATTCACCGTATCAAATTCGGTCTCGTAATCATAAAAGTCCACATAGTCTGAGCGAAGTCTTGCTCCCGCCTGAAGTTTAAACCGTGCCAGCTCCAGTTCCTGTTCTGCATCCGGCTCCTGTTCATCCACAATGATTTGTGACAAATACTCTTCACCGCCGCTGCCGATGGTCTTATCCCAGAAATGTACCTTTACATATGCCATTTTTCCTTCTGCTTTACACGAAACAGGATATGGTCTCTCCAGAAAATAGGGCACACCTTTGTAACACAATATTCCCGGCAGAAGAATCATCCCTGTCTCCGTTCCCGTAATGTCACATCCATACAGAATTCCATCGCTGTAATTCTGATACTGCAATCCAAACAGGCTTCTGGGAAAATCCCTGAGATTTTCCAACATCTCTTTTTTTAAAAGTCTTTTGGGTTCAAACACAGGATAAATATTCTGAAACATTTTCTCTCCCTTCAGCAGATCGCGATCTCCCCGATCCGCATCGTCTCCTCTACTCCGATTATCCCGAAATGATATTCATAAAAGATTTCCACCCGATACCGGATGTCCAGAAACGTATCGATCAGGAATCGGATCCTCTGCTCCAGGTTCCGCTCTCTCTTCCATCCGGTATAGATCAGAATCTCATCCGGATAGGCGTTGTTGTGATAGACGATGCTATCCGCCACCAGACCATGAACCATATCCAGAAAAACCGGCAGGACACTGCCTGTCCGGAAGCTGTTCAGCCATCCGCCCAGCAATATCTCCTGCTCTTTGCTGCTCATTGACCGGAATACGTTTCCTGCTATTTCTCCGAAGTTTCCGTCCAGAATCTCTTTTGCAAGAAGTCTCTTGTGGTAATCTTCCCTTGTCATGCCCATCCTGATATCATTCTGTGCCAGCATATGCAGGCATAAATTTGTCAGACTTTCCCGCAGTGAGGGGAACTCTGCCTCATCCGGTGGAAACATTTCACAGAATATGTCATAAAAGCGATAATAGGTATTCACCTCTATGTTGATGTCTTCCGGCTGCTCCTCTTCTCCCAGCCAGGTCTGGTTGAGACAGGGCAGGGACAGTTCCATATACCCGCTGCCCTGTGGCGCATGGACAAACCGAAGTCTCTCTTCCGGAATCTGTTCCTTTTTCGCTTCCAATAGTACTTCCCAGAGGTACCTCATACCAATATTCCCCCACAGTCATATTCCGGATAGATCCGCTGTACCTCAGATACCAGAAAACTCAGAATATCTCTCTGCAGCCACCTCTCCTGTTTTCCCGGTTGGAAATAGAGAACCAGTTTCTTCTGCGTTGATCTGAGCCGGATCTCATCCGGAATAAAACAGTTCACCGCGTATGTCTCCCTATTGCCCGGAAAGTCGTCCTCTACCTGACAGTCCTGATAACGTACATAATCCTCCAGCCCGAATCCCTTTATGAAATGCGCCAGCTCTGTTTTGGTCCTGATCTGCTGGTTCCACTTTCTCTGGTATTTCTCTGCAAAGCTTTCTTCCCGGCCGTTTCCCATGATGGGAAAGGTATAGCGGTCTATCTTCTGCTCCTGGGAAGAACGGATCTGATAGATCCCCCATTTTTTTGCTTCACCGGTTTTACATACGATTCGTAATCTTTCCCCTTCCTGACTGACACTCTGTACATTCCTGTCATCCTCCACCAGATATGCATGATTTATTCCATGCTTCTTCAGGGAAACGCTGTGTTCATAATTCTGATGGTCTCCGCAGGGTATGGGGAAACCGATGCTGTCCAGCTCAAGTCTCTGAATATTCCATACCGGAATGACATCTTCTTGAATCATACTGCTGTATTCTCCAAACTGGATGGTTACCCGCCTGATTTTCTCTTTGCCGGTAATTCCTTCCGGGAGCCCGGTCACGATCATGTCCGCCATCTTATACAGATAGGGTGCATTGGCGGTCTGCCAGGGTATGCCGTTTCTGGTAAACAACAGATACAGGTATTCTATTTTTTTCAGATACTCCCGATTTTCCCGCAGACGGATCTCCACCTTCCATTCCTTCTCCGGTTCTTCGGTCTCGATGACGCCTTCAAACACAGGCTGCAATGCCAGCAGTTTCTGCTGTTCCAGAAAATCGCAGCGTAACATGACTTTCATCAGCCGGAACGCTCCCTCTTCTTCCACCGCCCGCAGAATTTCCTTCATATCATACAGTTTTTCTGCCAGATCACTTTCATCCATTGGTGACAGCAGATGGTGGGAGGCATCGAAAAATTCCCTCTCCACAATGCCTGTCTTTACATAATAGCGGTTTTTGTCATAGTCCAATTCTTCTTTGATGCGGCGCTCCAATCCCTCGTACATCTCCCGATTCGTGTCATACAGGGATAAAAAGACTCCTTCCATCAGATTCTTGAAGATCACCCTTTCTTCCAGACTGCTTATGGATTGTATCTCCTTCTGGATTATCTCTTTCATTACGTCCATGCCGTCTTCCTGACCTGACCACCCCATAATGCACACCTACTTCCTTCCGTCAAAGAAATTCAGTTCCCAGGTATCGTCTTCAAAATCGAAGAAGGTTTCTGCACCTTTATATAGTTCCTCTTGATCTCTCAGGATGGGCAGCACCACAAATCCCCAACGTTCCTTGGAAACCCATACAAAGAACTTCATCTCTCCCTCTAAAATGATATCTGTTTCTTCCTGAATCACCGTACCCGCATAATCCTCGTCGATCTCCTTCTGGGTAGTCTTCTCAAATTTAGAAGTGTCATAGGCAAAATGGTATGTCCTGAGCCATTCCCCCTGTTCATCATTAAGATACAGATCCAATTGATTTCCGATGTGGAAACGGGAAATGTATCCGATCACATTCTGCGTATCCTGACTCTTAATCAGGGTTTTCTCTTCCTTTTCATGGGTATACGCCATAATCTCATAGGGCAGGCTGCCTACTCTATAGTTCTCGTTTACCTTCATGTATCCCAGCTTGCAGTTCATAAAGTAAGCAAGTGCTCCCTCCAGACAGCACATTTTCAGTTCCGTCCCTGCATCGTCCCGCCGGACACCCTGTATCCGCTTTCCCGGAACATACTGTTTGAGCGCTTCCAGAAACAGTCTCGATTTGCAGGACTGCCCCGTCAGCTTGATCATCTCATATTCCGCAAGCTGTCCTTTTTCAAATTTCTGATCGAGAAAACGCTCCATCAGTCCATATATTTCCGGTCTCAATAGTTCCTCTATTTCATGTAAATACAGACAGATTTCCAAAGGTCCGGAAATCGTTTCCAGCTGCTCTGCAGCGGATCCGCCATCTCCTTTTCCACAGAAGGAAAGCTTCCATTTATCTAAGAAGAGATCCTCTCCCTTATTCGTGGATATTTTCAGCCTGTAACAGAATCCGGCTTGAAAAAACAGCTTTTTCACCTGTTCTGCCAGTTCAAAAAGGTAGTAGTAATTATTCTTGACGTAGAAATACTGCTCCCTGCTCCTGCCCTCATACTCCTTAAACCGGGTAGGCAGCCACTTTTCTGCCTGAAGGTATCGTCTCTCCAGTTCCTCGTAAGCGGATTTGCCTTCCTCTGCGCCCCCTATGAATAAGGCTTCTTTCGTCTGAAATCCCAGTTCTTCCGTCAGACGCAGCTTTAAAAGCTGAAGAATACGGTAGGTCAGGTTATTTCCGCCCAGATTTGTGTCGCCGTTTTCATAGCGTGTTTCCAGATCAATGATATAGGACACCCTGTTATTCTCAATCCGGAATCGCCCGGAAGTTAAATCTGTGGTTCCGCCGCCACAGTCAATCACAAGGGCGTGATACCATCTGCGTTCCTCATATGCCTTTGCCCGGATCATGCTGTGAATGCTGTGGAACAATACGGCCATTCCCTCGTCCAGCTCGCAGTTCACGGTATATTCCGGAAGCAGTTCCTTGAACACCCGCCGGAACTTCTCTTTCTGCCGGATCGCCTTTTATGAGCAAATAACTGAATATTGGTAAAGCTGCACTTAAACTGCTGACGCGCCATTTCCAGAAGATGATCCAGATAGGCACGGAGCATCTCTTTTCTCGGAAACTGGTATTTATATCCACTCTTTAATATGACGCTCTCCACCCGGTCTGCATCGCTGATCCACCGCTTGATATCATAAAATACAGCTGCATCCTCATCCCGGTAGTTCTGCCTGTTCATCTCCTGTGCATCATAGCCAAACAAAAATTCCGTTTCTCCGTCCGCTTTTTCCTGCACACCGATCACACTGGGAATAATCGTTTTTCCCTTCGCCGTCGCGATCCGCATACTTCCATCCGCCAGACAGATTCCCATGGTGGTATTGGAGCTTCCAAAGTCGATCACCAGCGGCAGATCGGCCTGGGGAATCTGTCTTTCCTGAACATCCAGAAGCGGAATGCGAACAGCCTCCGTATGTCCGGGCGTGAAGACATGATTTCCGTAATAACAGTCATACAGAAATTCCGAGATTGCTTCATTCGGGAAATACAGAATGGAATACTGATGCTTCTCCAACGGACATACCGGCATCCCTTTTCCCTTAAACAGATACGCCACATCCTCTATTTCCTCTATGTAGAAACAGGTATATATTTTAAATGCCTCATCCACCAGCAGAAGATTTCCGGCGAAAAGCTTTTCCTCAGATTTGATCCGGTAGCCGTCCAGTTCATTCATTTCCGTATCATGGAAAATCGTAATGGTACCGGGTATATCCACTTCCGGAGTCTCCAGAAAACGGATGACCTGATGCTTCAAAAACTCCTGTATGCGTTCCATTCCGCCTTCACAGAATTCTCTGATATGTCGGTATTCCTTCTGCCCCCTGAACCGCATAATCAAACGGATCAGCCCATCCTTGTCGTCATTTTTGGCAGAAGAAACCACCAGACGCTCTTTTCTGCATATTTCACGCAGGTGAAATGTCGTCATCTTTTCCAGTTCACTCTGTCTGTAGGTATGTTTCTCCGTCACTCCCTGACTGGGATTCAGGGTATAAGTATACCGGCTCATGCTTTCTCCCATCTGTTTCCCCTTCCACACATCCTTATTCTGATTTCTGCTTCTCCGCCTCTGCCGCCTGCGCTTCCTTTGCTGCAATTCCGGCCTGGGCAGCTTCCATCTTTTTATCAATTCCGTCGGCCAGCTCCGTCAGACCCAGCTGCTTATAGGAGGCCTGGGCCACACGATAAAAGGTAATGGCACTTTCATAACTGCCTTGGGCCAACAGTTCATTTCCCTGATTTTCCATATTTATGGCGTTCTGCTGGTCATTTGTCTTCTGATCCTGATCCAGTGCCCGGCTGACCGCCTCTGCTTCGATCTGTTCCTGCAGGTGTTTCTCCGCCGCTAACTGTTCCTTTTCCAGCGTTTCTTCCGCTGCCATCTGTAACTCCAGTGCTTCCTTCTTTCCATCCATGAAGTAAAGCGCTGCAGCCTTTTCCTTTGCTTCCTGATAGAGTGCAATGGCGCCTGTCAGATTGTCATACTCCTCTTTTCTCTCTCCCTGAGCAATCAGATCAAACACTTCTATGTACCCTTCCGTCCGGTTAAGCTGTCCCTCAATATAGGAAAGTCCCACATTTCCGTTTTCCACCGCCATCTGTCTGGCTGCAAGATACAGTTCCTGTGCTTTCTGATATTCCGCTGCGCTCAATGCTTCATCCGCTAAGATCACCTGCTCTGCCAGTTTCGTATAGGAATCGGCCTCCCGATATTCCTGCTCCTTATGCAGGCTGTCGGCCAGCTTTTTCGCTGCCTCATATTCTTCCGCCACTTTCTGGAAGTTACTGCAGGCAAGGTACTCCTCACCGCTTTCCATATACTGCAACAGGGACTGCGTTTTGTTCTGAATACTGCGGTACCGCAGAAACAGGGTCACGCCGACGGTAATCACCACCAACAGAACAGGCAGGACGATCATCAGAACCTTTTTGACGGAAACCGGTTTTTTCGGAGACTGATACACCTTGTTTACAGCAGTCACAGCCATGGAGTAATTGTCGATACTTCTACTGTTCTGCTCCATCAGGATACAGTCTTCCACCTGATCCAGAATATCCTTTGTCTCTTTGGCGTCATTGACGATCCGCAGGAGTTCCTGCTCTCCACACTGTTCCCATACGCCTCTGGTAAGCTGTATCAGGAGATCTCCTGCTTCCAGCTTCTTTTTCCGGGAAATCTGTATCTCCGGCTTTCCTCTTTCCCCCAGAAAGGAATAAAGATTGTTGCGCTCTTCATGCCTTGCGGCCTCATCCAGCAGGATCCGTTCCTGTTCCAGCAGATTCTGCGTCAGCGACTGGTCCTTCGTCTGTTCCAGAATCCGGGCGTTCCGGATCAGGTACAGACGGCTGTTGCCCACATGACAATAGCGAAGCGTCCGGTAGTCGGTCACTGCCACCACCACAGCAACCTTTAAATGCATTCCCGCTCTTTGCTTCAGGAGCTCTGTATGTGCTCTGAGCAGATATCGCCGGAGAGTGCCCTTTCCCATCGTGGGTGCTTCCGTAAAGTCACGGATAATACTGTCTACTACCAATCTTGCACTGTTAACGGCCGGTTCGTCATCCAGACTGTCCGCCAATACATAGCAGGCAAAATCATCCATCTCCACATAACCGAAATAGTCTCGGTTAGAGAGCTTCTGTCCCTCTTCTGATATATGAAGCGTCTGAAAATCAGAATTGATTCGTCTCATTTAAGCCTCCAACCTTTGTATCAGTATGACACTTCCATTGTCCCTCTGGGGATTTCCCTTCTGCTCTGCTGCACGGATCAGGCAGTCTGCGGATTTCTGGGAATCATCCGTGTCGATCAGGATATCCTCTATTTCTCTCCAGGAAAGTTCCTCAAAGATCCCTTTGCTCATCAATAACACTTTATCTTCCGGCTTTAGCAGCACAGGCTTTTCACATACCTCTATCTCATGGAAGCCATCCTGTCCCAGATAACTCCAGACCTTTTTCTCCTCCATGCTCCAAAGCGTATCCTGTCTGGATATTTTACCGTCTTCATAGGCCTGCGCCGCCAGAACATCCAGCGTCTGCCCCTTGCTCAGCGGAATCATCTCCCCGCCCCGCATGACTGCGACACGGATATCTCCTGCCACCGCATAATACAGGTGGCTGCGATTTATAAACACTGCGCCGGTGCTGGCACCGCCTCTGCGCTCTCCTATCGTTCTCTGGATACGCTGGCTTGCCTCCAGAAACGATGTCCTGAAAAAATATATCGGATCGTTTAGCTCGCAATATGGCTCATAACGGTCCAGAATCGCATCCGCTGCCACCTGTGCACACACTTTACCCGTATTGGCACTGCCGATTCCATCCGCTATGACCGCCATCAGCCCGGCACTGCTGTCCCATATCTGGGCAACGTCCGCCTGTACCTGCCGGCTGCCGGTAGTCTGCGCAATACCGATCCCCGGCCGCTTATCAGTTCCGCAGGATCCATCTCCCCATTTCAAAATGCAGCGGCAGAAGATCAAAATGATGTATACAAGCCCCAGACCTGACAACGCCTGCATACCCATCGTCATTTCAGATCCCCCCACGAGAAATTATTTCCGCACAGAGGAACAAACAGAAAACGGCTCTGCCCCAGATTGATGATATCGTAGGGATTCAGTTCCAGCGGTACATATACAGGCTTATCGTTCAGGTACGCAATACCGGAAGAATCTCCCGGAAGTATCATGGTATTTAGGTTCTTAGGATCATATACAATGATAGCGTGATTTCTGCGGTTGATCTCATTATCCCCCAGAATCTGGATATCCATTTCATCCCCCCGGCCTACAAAATTCTTACCTTCATGAATCTTGTAATCCATACCTACCTTTGCACC